>Ga0209336_10000784_pt1 | contig 16055 bp, 24 predicted proteins | sample LinPmetageLP32_FD_184042 | JGI IMG/M metagenome (GOLD analysis project Ga0209336, IMG submission 184042) | Marine viral communities from the Pacific Ocean - LP-32 (SPAdes) (version 2) | ecosystem: Environmental > Aquatic > Marine > Oceanic | place: Pacific Ocean | collected 2009-08-23 | reverse complement strand
TGTTGAGGATAAATTCATGATAGATTTATTCTTATTACCTTTTATTCTTTTTGAGTGGGTATTTTCATTTCTTGTTTGGTATTACCTAATAAGATTTATATTAGTTACAGACTATTATTGGGAAACAAAAGATAAAGTAAAGGATATGTGGTATGCTTACAGAGAAAAATAAATTTAACGAAGATGTAATTTTAGAGAAACTAAAGTTATACATAGACAAAACATACGAACAACATTATGGCTCTGGAGACATACAGACAACAGAAGTTACTTTTGACGCAGGTCATGGAGAAGGCTTCTGCATTGGCAATATAATTAAATATGCCCAGCGTTTCGGAAAAAAAGAAGGCAGGAATGAAAAAGACTTATATAAGATTATACATTATGCGGTAATACTTTTAGGAGAGATGCACAAACACGAAAAGAAAGAACATAGATGTTTTGAAGACCATATGCAAGAAGGAGTAGAATAATGGCAGCACGTGGAGTACGCGCGAAGAAAACAGAAAAGCTAGACGAAATTACTATAGCAAGAGTGCAAGAAGCACTTACAGGCAGTAGTCCTATTACTAAAAAAGAAGCGTGTGAAATGCTTAACATTAGTTATAATACGACAAGATTAAACAAGATTCTAGCTGAGCACGATGAAACCATGCAATATAGAGCAGTACGAAAATCACAGTTAAAAGGAACTAAAGCCACAGACTCAGAAATAAAACAAGTAATAGAGTGGTATTTAAATGAACAACCTATTTCAGAAATAGCAAAATCAATGTACCGTTCTTCGACTTTTGTTAAGAATATAATAAATAGAGCAGGAGTACCTGAAAAAAGACCAGCAACAGAAAAAGGCTCAGGTGCAAAGATAGGCTACTTACCAGACGAGTGTGTAGCAGAAAGTTTTGAGATTGGAGAAAAAGTATGGTATGCTAGACAAGATTTACCTGCTATAATTAAAAAGGTAATGCCTAATACCAAACAAACAAACTACATAGAAAAGTATGGGGCAGAGTGCTACCATATCTATGTAATACAAGAAACAGAATTTGAAAGCTCTTACTTTGGCTTTCTCGAGCATGCTGGGTATAATGCCCATGCAATAGCCTATGACTTAGGTAGCTTGAAACATTTACAAAAGTACGGCGCTGAGGTTTAACCAGCATAAGGAATTAAAATATGGACATTTTACTAGTCCTCTTTGCGGGGTACATCGCGACGACTATTATGCTATTTATGCGGACATACTTTATCTGTGTTAGAATGATAAGGGCATATAAACCTGATAGTATAATAATTCAATATAGAACCTTACATGCGATAATATTTGCATTAGGGATATTAATAATAACAATACCTATAGTAAGAGTGGTCTTTAACGACAATGTGCGAAAAAGATTTTGTATAGGATATGTGAACTCAGTAATGGAGAAATAATGAGAACGATAATGAAAAAAGCTCTTAAATTAAAGTATGAAGGTCAAATGGCAGAAGCTACGGCTAACATAGAAATTTATTTAAGACACCCTGTAGGCATTGGAGAACACTCTGATGTATTAGCAGAGGTCGATAAACAAATAGAGCTGGCAGCTACAGCTCAAGAAAAACTAGATTATCTAGAAAAAATAGGAAACTAACTATGTTAAACGATACGCTTGAAGAGGAATTAAGAGTATTATTATGTGAGCAAAAAAAGGAGATCGCAATCCTTAGGCAGAATATAAAGCAACTACAGTCAATGGTTGCTGAAGAATCAGAACAGAAATATCGTGCATATGTAAAATATGCGAATTTACAAAAGGAATTTGATATATAATCAAAAAACAGTTCTTGACATAGCGTTTATTTTTCTGTATAATATTTATATATGGGAGATAGATTTTATCAACAACAACTCGAGAGACTCGGCACATACCCTGGCTATCGAGGTACAAAAAGGAGAAGAAGAATGGCATGGACAGACGAAAGTAAAGCCGAAGCCGTTGAACTTTACACAGAAGCAGAAGCAACTCCAGAAACATCAATGGAGATTGTTAAAGACATCGCTGAGCAATTAGGTGAATCACCTAATGGAGTCAGAATGATTTTGACAAAAGCTGGCGTTTATGTGAAGAAGTCTCCTGCAGCTAGAAGTTCTGCATCATCAACAGGTGGTACAGGTACAGCTAGAGTAAGCAAAGCAGACGCACAGGAAACCCTAAAGGGTGCTTTAACTGATGCAGGTCAAGAAATTGACGCTGATATCATTGACAAGCTAACTGGCAAAGCTGCAGTTTATTTTGCAGGTGTGATCAGCGCAATCAATAACTAATGGCTATTGAACAGATATTACTAGTATTGGTAGTGGTAATATTAATATGGGGTTTGTGGTAATCTAGTACTACCATTACTAAAAGAAAGAGTTTTCTTAACAGTAATGGAGTATATTAGTGAAAAAAGCAGACTTTATAAGTCAAGTTGATAAGTGTGGTGACGCAGTTATCACTTATAGAAGTACCAACTCAAGAAAGCTAAAGTACAATGTTTGTACTTTAAATTTCGACAATAAGTATATTCAGAGCAAGAAGAACCGTGCCAAGGAAACGCATGACACAGTTCTTCTTTTCTGTTGGGATACAGATTCATACAGGTTGTTAAGACCAATGAATGTGACAAGCATCGTTCCCCTTAGTGCAATACTGAGGAATAGACGATGAATATACATGACGCTCCCGAAGCGTATGAAAAATTAATTTCACAGAGTGCTGATGGTACACAGCAAGTGAAATTGACAATTAATGAGTTCAGAGGCACAGAGTATTTACATCTTAGGAAGTATTACTTAGACTTTGATGGAGATTTTAAGCCTAGTAAGGACGGCGTAGCCATGGCTCTTGATTTCCAAAACTCAAAGGCGTTATTCGAAGGGTTAGTTGAGATACTATCCCTAGCGGAAGTAAAAGACACCTTGGAGACTCACTTCAAAGATATTTTAGATGAAATTTACCTAAACTAAATTTAGTTCTTGACTTGGTTGTTATTTTTTGTTATAATATTAGAAATAATAAAATTATTACAGGAAAATAATGCAAAGCACAACAGAATTTTTAGATTACGCTGCCGACCAGTATTATAATGGTACGCCTGTCATTTCAGACGAGGAGTTCGATAGACTAGCAGAGTCTATAAACTATAATAAAGTTGGCACAAAACAAGACAATAGAATCGCCCACCAATATCAAATGTTTTCTTTACAGAAGGTATTTGACAACGAAACAGATAAAGATCCTTTTAATAAGTACAAAAACTCAGTAGTCGTAACTCCTAAGTTAGATGGAGCTGCGGTTTCTTTATTGTATCTTAAAGGAAAGTTTTCTCAAGCGTTGACTAGAGGTGATGGCAAGAGAGGTCTTGATGTAACAGAACAACTACGAACACTCGTTCCCGATATGTTTCATGGAAGCGAGTCTTATATTCAACAAGTAACAGGCGAAGTAGTAGCACGAAAAGAAATTAAAAATGCTAGAAACTATGCTGCAGGTGCGTTGAATTTAAAAGATGTTGAAGAATTTAAGAGTAGAGAACTGAAGTTCATAGCATATGGTGTACAACCTTTTATTCAAGATACTTGGACGCACGATTTAAATCAAGCAAGACAGTTCGGTTTTGATACTGTACTTGATAGTGATTGGAGCGAGTACCCAGATGATGGATTAGTTTTTAGAATTGATGATAACGCAGAATTTGAGAGTAGAGGTTATACTGCTCACCACCCTAGAGGCGCTTATGCCTTTAAAACAATACAAGATGGAGTTGAAACTGAGTTAGTAGATGTTCTATGGAACGTTGGAAAGTCAGGAGTTGTTGCCCCAGTAGCAATACTAAAACCCATTGAGATTGAGGGTGCAGTTGTTAGTAGAGCAACTCTACATAACATGGCACATATCGAAGCACTAAACTTAGAGATAGGCTGCACAGTCGAAGTAATTCGTAGTGGAGAAATTATACCAAGAATAGTACGGAGAGTCTAGTTGCCAAGTATAGGCAAGTATAACGAAACTTATTTTCGTAACCACCCTGAGGATGCTGAGAAAGACGGAGTCTTATACGGTATTGTTCTAGTAAACAAAAAGACATTTGAAAGAGAATGTATAAAGGTAGGTATAGCCTCAGGAAAAGATTGGAGACACGTAATTAAGCGTAGTGGCGGTTTTAAAGGATATGATATTCGTATTCAAAAAACTTGGTCAGATACTCTTTATCATGTATGGATTCAAGAACAATACCTACACGAAATTTACCAACATGACAAATATGAACCAAAAGTCAAGTTTGGAGGTCACACTGAGTGTTTCAAAATTGATTCGCTCATTCTTCAGGACTTTCCGAAAAATAAATCTTGACATGGCAACTTATTTTTGTTATAATATATAAATAGAAATTGAGAGACAAACATTGCAAACGATACTACCACCAACAAACTGCCCTACTTGTAGAACAGACCTTGTGTGGGAGAAAGATCAGCTATTTTGCTACAACCCAGATTGCTCTGGAAAGACAAGTAAAAAACTGGAACACTTTGCAAAGACTCTTAAAATTAAGGGACTCGGCCCAGCCACAATAGAAAAATTAAAAGTAGTAAGCTTCTTTGATTTATACGAGCTACCATTAGATATGATGATAGACGCATTGGGCTCCGAAAAATTAGCAGTGAAACTGCATAGAGAAATAGAGAATAGTAAACTAACTGACTTGTCAGAGTTACTCCCCGCTTTCTCCATAAAGTTAATAGGTAAGACAGCTTCTCATAAAATCTGTTCAGTAATACAAAATATTGCTGAGATAACAGAAGAAACTTGTGAGAAAGCAGGGCTTGGTCCAGCTGCTACAAACAATTTACTAGATTGGATAATTGAAGAATTTACAGACGGATATGACCGACTACCTTTCAGATGGCAACAAATCACAAAACATCAGTTAGAAACGAATGCTACAGAAGGGGTCGTATGTATATCAGGAAAATTAACTAGCTATAAAACCAAAGCAGCCGCTACAGAAGTATTACAACAAATGGGCTATCTTGTGAAAAGCAGTTTAACCAAAGATGTAACAATTTTAGTAAACGAAAGTGGAGTAGAATCCACAAAAACACAAACAGCCCGAGACAGGGGTGTTAGAATAATAACAAACTTAGAAGAAATAATAGGAAAATAATCATGGCATTACCAAAATGGACAGATGAAAGAACTCAACAATTAGTTGACTTCGTAGGCAGTGAGTCACCTATCTCACAAGCCACAGTAGCTAACGCTGCTGATGAGTTAGAAACATCAACAAGATCAGTTTCTAGCAAATTAAGAAAAATGGGACACGACGTAGAACTAGCTTCTTCAGTATCAAACAGAACTTTTTCTGAAGATCAAGAAGCCACACTACAAGCATTTGTAACTGATAACACAGGTACTTATACTTATGCAGATATCGCTAACTCTTTCGAGAGTGGAGCATTCTCTGCCAAATCAATACAAGGGAAGATCCTCTCAATGGAATTAACTTCTCATGTAAAACCAGCTGAGAAACCCGAATCAGTTAGAACTTACTCTCCCGAAGAAGAAGCAACCTTTACTAGCATGGTAAACGATGGTGCATTTGTTGAAGAAATCGCAGACGCACTTGGCAAAACTGTTAACTCTATCAGAGGAAAGGCTCTTAGCTTACTTAGAAGTGGCGACATAGGCGCTATACCTAAGCAAAAAGAAACTAAAGGTAGCTCTAAAGCAGATCCTTTAGCGGAAGTTAGTGACTTAGCCGACATGAGTGTCGAAGCTATAGCTGACGAAATTGGCAAAACTGTAAGAGGCGTTAAAACAATGCTAACTCGTAGAGGGTTAACTTGTGCTGACTACGACGGCGCTGCAAGAAAAGAAAAAGCTTCTAGCTAATTCTTTTTAATTTTCATAAGGTAAGGGAGATTCGTCTCCCTTGTCTTTCTTTATCTGGGAGGATATACATTGAACTTAACTTCAGCTTTACTGAAGCAAATTATTACGCAAGAAGATTTTGATACTTGGGGAAACCTAAGGGAGAATTATTTACCTGGCGAATATCAATCCGTTCATAAAGTTATATCCACTCACTTAAAGAACTTTGGGAGTCTCCCGACTTTCGAAGACCTCAAACTATCCGTTCGTGATAGGAAGCTCCAAGAAAAAATATTTGCTGTAGAGGCTGTTGAAGTAGATGTCGACGCCTGGGTTCTGCTCGAGTATCTAAAAAATGAATATACTCAAGTAGAAATCTTAGATGAATTAGATAAGTTTATTGAAAAGACAGTAGCCATATCGGCTGCAGAAGATAATGTAGAGTCTCTACAACAAATAGTTTTGGACATAGGAGAAAGAGTTGATTTAAAAGCACCAGAAGAAGATATGAAAACAATTAGTCTGTTTGATTCTGAAGATCAACTTAAAAAGTATTTACCACTCGGACTCAATGATGAGTATGACCAAGGCATGAAGTTCTCTCCTCGAGACTTAGTGTTAATTGGTGGTCGTAGAGGTGCTGGTAAAACTCTTACTTGTGTAAATATTGCAACTAATGTTTACAATCAAGGTAGAAGTGCTATTTACTTTACAATAGAAATGGATAGTCGTTCTATATTGCAAAGAATGTGTTCTCTAGGTGCAAGAGTGCCTGTAGGAAGATTAACTACTAAAAACTTAACAAACGTTGAGTGGAACAGAGTAGCAGAATGGTGGGCAGGACGATTTGAAGGCGGTAATGAATTATTACCAAGATTCTATGATGATAGAAACTTTGATGACTTTCATGGTGCGCTCATAAAAAATCCTTTACACAAAGACAGACAACTAGAAGTGGTCTACGATCCAGTACTAAGTCTCACTAGAATACGAAAAGAGTTAGAGGCAAAAGTAAAACAGACAGATGTTGGAGTAATTATTGTAGATTACATAAACCAAGTTAAAAGATCAAATGTTCCTGCTAGAGGTGGACAGTATGATTGGACAGAACAAATCGAAGTCAGTAAGGCTTTGAAAGCTATGGCACAGGAATATGAAGTGCCTGTATTCTCTCCTTATCAAACAGATAATACAGGAGAGGCAAGATTTGCAAAGGGTATCTTAGATGCAGCAGACGCGGCGTTTACTATGGAAACATGGTCTCCCGAAGATGAATGTATTACATTCAACTGTACAAAGATGCGTAGTGCAAAAATGGAAGGGTTCACTAGTGTTATGGACTGGGAGACATTAAAGATTGGTCCTCAGTCAACTATGAACCCTAAAGATAGAGATGCTATAAAAGATAGTCTTTCAACAGGAGAAGATATACATGACGCAGTATAGAGATGAAGTAGAAAAACATAAAGAATTAATGGAAGCCGAAGAGTGGGGAAAACGAGTTAAATATATGCACGCTAGTGCTGGTATTATAGAGATAGCTTTTAATAATGGCGAAAAACACTTTGAAGAGACCAAGACAGGTAAAAAATGGAAAACAGGAATAGATATATCAAAAGAATCTCTTATGGATAAATTTAATAGATTTACAAGTGACGTTGCTATAGGGAGAGACCCAAATGGCGTCAGATAGAATAGGCAAAAAAGCCGCAGGTTTAGTAGCTGTACCACCTTTTGAGGTGAGAGCAGTTACCACGAATTTTATATTATCACAACCAACAGTTGTAGAAAATATAAATCAAGTTCCGCTAAACGAACCACTAGTAGAAAGTATACTTAAAGAAGGAATTAAGAACCCTCACTTATGTATGCAGAGCTGGTATCCAATAGCGGGTAGTCAAAGAATACGGGCAGTATCTCATATTCGCGACAATATAGATGAAAACTATAACATAAACATAACTGTTCACAGATTCCTTGAAGACTGGCATAATGTATTTTATGTCTGGAGTGACGAGGAGTTTAGAAGCAAAGCGATCGCAATTTGGTTCCAGATGCAAGAGGTAGTATTCAAAAGCCTGTACTATTCTCATGAAGCTGATGGGCAAGGAACTAAAATGACGGATTTTGAAGACTTAGGCGAAAAACTAAAATGGGAACATGATCGAGATAATAACAGCGATGATTCTGATCCTAGTAGTGATATTGGTTGTTAGCTAGTGAGAGTAGACGAGTTATTACAAGAAAGAAATCTTGACTTTAAAGTCTCGGGTAGAGACTATGTCATAGGTTGTTTAAACCCTGATCATCAGGATAAAAATCCTAGTATGAGGGTGGACAACGTTACAGGCATCTTTCATTGTTTTGCTTGTGGCTTTCGCGGTAGCATCTTTAAGCACTTCGGAGCAGAAGCAAACTTCTTAGAAATAAGACGACAAAAGCTAAAAGATAAAATAGAGGAAACAAGAAGCTCAAGTATTGGTTTTGAATTTCCCAAAGGTTTCGCACCTTATGTGGGAAACTGGCGAGGAATAAAACCCGAAACCTATAAACACTTTGAAGCCTTCTTACATCATGATAGGAGTTTCAACGGCAGGATCGTTTTTCCTATCCGTGACATTACGGGAAAAGTAGTAGCATTTAATGGTAGACATATGACTATGACCGAAAGGCCAAAGTACTTAATATATCCTCCCCAAGCCATTATGCCTCTTTTCCCGTCTAATGTTAAGTCTGTCAAAGGAAAGATAATTCTAGTAGAAGGTATCTTTGATATGATAAACTTACATGATAAAGGTTTAACAAATGCAGTATGTTGTTTTGGAACAAATAATATAGATGCAGATAAATTAGCTATATTGAAAATGCAAAACATAGATGGAGTAGATATAGTTTTTGATGGGGACGAAGCAGGGCAATCAGCCGCAGAGAATGTCAAAGTACTGGCGGAAAAAGTAGGACTAGTAAGTAGAAATGTAAACTTGGGTGCAAACATAGACCCAGGCGCACTAGCCGAAGTGAAGGTACACAGTTTGAGGGAGAGGTTATATTCTTCTTGACATGGCGGTTAAAATTTGATATAATATAGTTTATAAATGGGAAAAATATGGCAAAAGTAGCAATAATAGAATCAAAGATGAGTCGCACAAACTGGGCGGACAGATTTGATGATGCGTTTGAGTTCGAGAGATTTGCTCTCTGCTCAGACAGTAGTAAGAAAAAGATTTTAAAAGCTGATGTTGATATACAAATCAATACAGCTGATTTTGATTGGATAATACTTGTAGGTTCAGAAAGTCTGAAATACTTTACAAGTATAAATTCAATAACAGAATATAGTGGTAGGTGTGTGGAAGACAAGTATCTTCCAGTAATTAACCCTGCCATGCTTTCTTTCAAACCAGAGGCAAAGCCTTTGTGGGATGAAAGTAAAACAAACATTACTAAGTTTATTAGTGGAGATTTAGTAGTAGCAAAAGTAACAGAAGATAATGCCATAGGTATTGATACAAAGATAGAAGCAATGCAGTTCTTAGAAGCTGCACTTGCACACCCTAATCAATTCATAGGTTTAGACTCTGAAACAACAGGATTATATCCTAGAGATGGTCATATGATTGGCTTTAGCTTATCCTACGAAAAAGATAAGGGTGCATACGTACTCACAGACATAATAGACGAAGAAGTAGAACAACTAATGCAAAAGATATTTGACACAAAACAAGTAGTCTTTCATAATGCAAAGTTTGACTTAGCCTTCTTTGAATATCACTTTGGATTCAAGTTTCCAAAGTTCCATGACACCATGCTTCTACACTATTGTTTAGAAGAAGTACCTGGCACACATGGACTAAAACAACTTGCTCTGAAATATACTCCTTATGGAGATTATGAAAAACCAATGCATGATTGGATAGCCACTTACAAAAGGCAAAATAGAATACTTAAAGATGACTTTCAATGGGATAGTATTCCTTTCGAAGTTATGAAAGTATATGCTGCAATGGACGCAGTAGTAACACTATTAGTCTTTGAGAAGTTATATCCTGCTGTCAAGAAAAACCCTAAGCTTTGGTCTGTGTATGAAAATATACTTATACCAGGCTGTAGAATGTTGACAGATATACAAGACCACGGTGTGCCTTTTGACAAAGATAGACTAGCAAAAGGTACTGTTCTTATGCAAGAAGATATTGATTCAGCAGTTGCTGAACTATATGAATTTGATGAAGTAGCAAGATTTGAACAAGTAAAGTCAAAAGAATTTAACCCGAATAGCACAGTACAATTACGAGAGTTATTATTTGATTTTGTAGGTCTTAAGCCTACAGGCAAGAAAACGGGTACAGGTGCGCATAGTACTGATGCAGAAGTCTTAGGACAACTAGCAGAAGAGCATGCAATACCTAAACATATTCTAGATATTAGAAAGAAATCAAAGATTAAGAATACTTACTTAGATAAAATCTACCCCCAACTCGACAGAGATGAAAGATTGCGTACAGGTTTTAACCTGCATGGCACTACCTCAGGTAGACTCTCCTCTAGTGGTAAAATGAATATGCAACAAATACCTCGGGACAATCCTATAGTTAAGGGTTGTATCAAAGCTAAGCCTGGCAACAAGATTGTTGCTATGGATTTGACAACTGCCGAAGTATATGTTGCCGCTGTTCTAGCTGATGATAAGAACTTACAGAAAGTATTCCAAGATGGAGGTAACTTTCATAGTAGTATTGCTAAGTTAGTTTTCGGACTTCCTGGCGATGTAGAAGATATTGCAGTAAACTATTCAACTGAACGACAGGCTGCTAAAGCTGTAACGTTTGGTATTATGTATGGTGCTGGTGCAAATAAAATATCTCAGCAGGTAACACAAGACTCTGGCAAACACTTTAGTGTTAATAATGCACAAGAAGTTATTGATGATTATTTCCGACAGTTCTTTAAACTAAGGGCTTGGATTGATAAATCATCTAAGTTCATTAGAGACAATGGTTTTATCTATGGTGCTACAGGCAGAAAACGAAGACTGCCTAATGTTAATTCTGACAACAGAGGCATACAAAGTCATGAGGTAAGGTCTGGTCTAAACTTTTTAGTTCAGTCTGTTGCTTCTGATATTAATTTACTTGGTGCTGTTGACATGAATGACTACATTAAAAGTAATAATATGAAATCAAAGATATTTGCTTTAGTACATGACTCTATTCTAGCAGAAGTGCCAGAAGGTGAAGTAGAAGCATACTCAGAAAAACTACAACTTTTTATTCAAAAAGATAGAGGATTCAGTATACCAGGCACACCAGTTGGTTGTGACTTTGATATTGGAGAAGACTACTCTTTTGGTAAGTTTGAAAAGATGTATGATCTATGATAAATTAAAATTTCCAGTATTTCCAGTACATACAGATGAAGTACTGTTAGCTGACGGCATTTTATGGATAGAAAATCAAGTTCTTGATGATACAAACATGAAAGGTAAGACTCTAGGAATCCGACGATTGCAGAGTCCAATGAAGAGTATATATCCTATAAAATATATGCTACAAGATATACCTGCATACTTGAATCATCAAGGTAAGTATTACATAGATAATTCGGGATACTTTTTTAGAAAAGAGAAAAAACATAATATTTCTTTAAAGTATCATAAGATTTTAAGAGTAGAGAAAAAAGTTATAGCCACAGTGCTATGGCTGAAGGATTGCCCTTTCCCCTTTGCTCTCGAAAGACCTCTGCCTAAGTCTTGTACTTGGGCAGGAGTTCTTTACAGGGAAGGCATACCGTGGATACTGTATGAAGTATCTGAAGTTAAACAAAAAGATACATGGAGAAAAGTATGAAATTAATAATTTTAGTAGGGTTTTTTGCATCATATTTAGGTGCGGCTCCTTATATAGAGTATAAGAATGAAGCACAGTTTCAATATGATAACTATATTAAAAATTCAAACTATTTTAGAGCTGGGTATAAATTTGACAATAATATGTACCTTGAACTAGGAGAGACACAAGAGGTTGGATATAAATTTAATAGAGTTAATTGGACATTCAAAGGAAAGATAGAGTTTAAAAACGAAAACAATAATAAACTAGAAACGGAAATAAGATACACATTTAGATAATATGAAATTTGGACCACACCATTATAGACCTTTACCAGAGTACCTTAGAGTAAAACCAAGTTCCGTAAACGGACTGGGACTCTTTGCTGAAGAAGATTTGAGAGCAGGTACATTCTTGGGAGTGTCTCATGTCTGGGAAACTAATAGGCATGAGTGGATAAGAACTCCTCTTGGTGGTTTTATAAATCACTCAGAGAGTCCTAACTGTTTTATAAACACAAATGTACACTACCACCATGGAGATCAGCGAGAACTATATGCAATTAAACCCATAAAAGCTGGTGAAGAGCTAGTGGTTTACTATACAGTAGGCTATGACGATATAATACAATGAGAATAATCTGGAAATTGTGGGCAAAAAGCCTAGGTGAAAAAGCATCTGATAATCCTATAGAAGCGGATGCGATAGCTATATTTCGTAGCTTGATTGTACTTGCAAATTTTGTAACGTGTTTCTTTATTGTTTCAGGCATAATACATCACTGGTAATGAAAGCAGTAATAAGTGATAGGATATACCTAGAAGTACTTCCGCATACGCAAAAGAAAATAGATGATGAACTTACATACGCTATACCTTCTTTTAAGTACGGAGATCCACCTCTTATAATAAAGAATATGGCTCTTATAAAACAAGGGTTGGTAGCTATACCTGTTGGAAGAATGGATTTAATCCCAGAAGACCACGAAATAGTTGACAAACGAACGGATATTCCCGTAGACTTCCCCTCATTCCAGTTTACTTTACGAGAGTCTCAACAGTCTGTATATGACGATATTGAAGACAGTAGTATAATTAACGCTTGGGTAAGTTGGGGTAAGACATTTACGGCTCTAGCAATAGCTGGGAAACTAGGACAGAAAACTCTAGTAGTAACACATACTTTATCATTAAGAAAACAGTGGGAAACTGAATGTGAAAAAGTATTTGGTTTTACTCCTGGCATTATTGGTAGTGGTAAATTTGAAATTGATAGTCCTATTGTGATAGGGAATATACAAAGTTTATACAGAAAGATCCCACAAATTCGACAAGAGTTTGGAACTATTATCCTAGATGAGATGCATCATGTTAGTAGTCCGACATTCTCAAGAATTATAGATAAAAATTGTGCTAGGTATAAGATAGGTCTTACTGGTACATTACAAAGAAAAGATGGTAGACATGTAGTCTTTAGAGATTATTTTGGAGACAATGTTTACAAACCACCAAAGGAAAACTTTATGATGCCAAAAATTGACATCTTAAAACTTCCAATTAGGTTCATGGACGGAAACTCTATCCCATGGGCTAATAGAGTTAATGAGTTGGCTTACGACTCAGAGTATCAAAATTCTATAGCCATGACTGCTAGTGCATATGCGGCCCGAGGTCACAAAGTGTTAGTAGTATCTGATAGAGTGGATTTCCTAAAAAACTGTGCGAAACTCACTGGTGATAGTGCAGTTTGTGTAACGGGAGCAGTCCCGCACGAAGAAAGACCAGATATAATTAAACAGATTTTTGAAGATAAAAATATACTGTATGGGACACAAAGTATTTTCTCAGAGGGTATTTCTTTAGACATTCTTAGCTGTTTAATTCTTGGTACACCAGTAAATAACGAGCCGTTACTTACACAGCTCATAGGAAGAATTATTCGTACATATGAAGGAAAACAACAACCTACAGTTGTTGATATAAATTTAATCGGAAATACCGCAAGGCGACAGGCTAGTCAACGACTAGGATACTATATCAAACAAGGATATGATATATCAACCTTGTAAAGACCTCCGAAAAATACTACTTGACACGGATTCTAAATTTTGATATAATATAATGATAAAATATAATTGGGAAAAAATAATTAGAGTGACGAAAGGCGATGCAATTCAAATACTCGCAATTATTCATGTCCTTACTTACAAGCGTGTAGCAATTAATCGAAAAGATCCTGCTTATAAATATAGGGCGGGCGATTTCGTCGGTGGAAGTTTTTTACTCCACCCTGAAAAATTATTAGCTAATCACAAAAAGTATTATCCAGAAGAGTGTGCAACATATTTAATGGTTGCCTCTTTTAGAAATTATTTTATATACAAAGAAGATGGGGATACAAGATTACATATGTTGTATAACCCCTTAATAAAACAAATAACAAACGACAATCGATTACTTCAAATCGTAGATGATTATATTTATTTTCGATACGAAGAAAATCATAAAGGAAAAAAACTAAAATGGCAATAAAATTTAACCAAGCTCAAGGGAGCGCAAAAAAAGAAAAGATAGATCAATACACATACAAAGAAGGAGACAATGTACTCCGTATAGTAGGAGATCTATTACCTAGATATGTTTACTGGATTAAAGGTGAGAACGGCAAAAATATTCCTATGGAATGTCTTGCTTTCGACAGACAAACAGAAACATTCAACAACAAAGAGAAAGATCACGTTCGTGAATTCTTTCCAGACCTTAAATGTGGTTGGGCATATGCTTGTCAATGCATAGACCCATCTGATGGAAATGTAAAAGTAGTAAATCTTAAAAAGAAACTAATGGAACAAATCATGGTTGCAGCAGAAGATCTCGGAGATCCTACTGATGTAGAAACTGGTTGGGACATACATTTTCAAAGAGTCAAGACTGGTCCAATGGCTTTCAATGTAGAGTATAGACTTCAAGCATTAAAATGCAAAGTACGTGCTTTGTCAGAGGCAGAGAGTTCAGCTATAGCTGAGATTCGTTCAATGGACGACGTTCTACCTAGACCTACACCTGATGCTCAACTAGAACTATTACAAAGAGTTACTCAACCATCTGAAGGAGCTGATGCCCCATCTGATGTAGACTCTGAGTTCTCAATTTCGTAAGGAGAAAAACATGATTGGAATAGGAGAAGAATTTCCTTACTTTTCACTGCCTGCAGTAAGTTCTAACAATGATATTGTAGAAGCATACTTTGATGACAGAGAATGGAATGTAGTTTACTTTTACCCAAAAGATTTTACTTTCATCTGTCCAACTGAAATAGCAGACATGGATTGTTTGGTAGGAGAAGCAATAGTTACAGGTATCAGTGGCGACAATGAATACTGTAAACTTGCGTGGAAAGAACAAAATGATCTCATAGGCAATATCAAACACAACTTGGCAGCAGATAGTGGACTATCTCTTGCTAATAGACTAGGGATAGTTGACCCCGATGAAGGAGTACCTTACAGAGCAACTTTTATAGTTGATGATGAAGGCTTTATCCAACACGTATCAGTAAATGCATTAGATACGGGAAGAGATGCAAAAGAAGTGCTAAGAACACTACAAGCTTTAAAAGCTGGTGGTCTCACAGGTTGCGCATGGCAACCAGGCGAGGATTTCGTAGCATGATTTTATTTACAGCAGACTGGCATATTAAACTAGGGCAAAAGAATGTTCCTATGGCTTGGGCTTGCGCACGATATGATTTATTCTTTGAGACTCTACATGAGTTAGAAAATGACGTAGATTTACATATCATAGGCGGAGACCTTTTTGATAGAGTGCCTTCAATGGATGAACTAACAATATACTTTGATTTTATTAAAGATATTAAAATTCCTACTATCATTTATGATGGTAACCATGAAGCTACTAAAAAGAATAAGACTTTCTTTTCTAATCTTAAACGAGCCACGTCTGATGTAAACCCACTTGTTGAAATAATAGATGAAACTACAGAGTATGAATGGGGAACTATTCTACCTTATGCAGATTTGCATAAGAAAGGCTTTATAGAAAAATGTAATATCAACAAGCCTTTATATACACATGTAAGAGGTGAAATACCTCCTCATGTGACACCCGAAGTAGACCTAGATAGATTTGATGCTTTTCCTGTCGTGTACGCAGGTGACCTACATAGTCATACAAATACACAAAGAAACATCGTCTATCCAGGCTCTCCTATGACTACATCTTTTCACAGAGATATAGTCAAGACAGGGTATCTTTTAATTGACGAAGATGAGTGGTCATGGAAACAATTTGACCTACCTCAGTTAATTAGA
>Ga0209336_10000781_pt1 | contig 16080 bp, 19 predicted proteins | sample LinPmetageLP32_FD_184042 | JGI IMG/M metagenome (GOLD analysis project Ga0209336, IMG submission 184042) | Marine viral communities from the Pacific Ocean - LP-32 (SPAdes) (version 2) | ecosystem: Environmental > Aquatic > Marine > Oceanic | place: Pacific Ocean | collected 2009-08-23 | reverse complement strand
ACCATTGGTTAACGTACCAGAGGCTACAAAGCTCCCTACATTCTGACCACCGCCAGAGGGTAATAACTCTGACAGATTGCTCATTAGACACTCCAACCAATCGTTGCATCCATATACGTCATAGTAATTTGTGCAAAGTTTTTGTCAAAAGTTAATGGCGTTGCAGAACTGGCAATGTTTGAACCACCCCCATTTACTGTAAAGTTAGTTGTTGCTGCAGCTCCTGTTCCGTCTTTTACTACTACAAAGTCACCTGCACTTGGTCCACTTGGAAGTGTTATGGTAATTGAACCTGCACTTGCTACAAGAAACTGGGCAGACGTTGCTGTAGTGTTACCACTAACAAGTTGTGGTTGAGGAAATCCTGCAGCTTCAGCATCTGATGTCCAAGTTGTACCGTTTGACTTGAGAACATTTCCATTGGCTCCTGGAGCGACAACTTGAGGTGCATTTGTGCCATTTCCAAGTATCACATTGTTGAGTGTTAAACTTGCGCTTTTAACCGCTTTGCCTGTGGTGCCGTTAAAAGCTACTAAAGCACTATCAACAGAAGTTGAAGGACCAGTAACATCTCCCGCAGACCCTGAACTTGTAGCTAATGTTGCTAAAGCCCCAGAGCTGTTTTTATAAAACAGTTTTCCATCGGCTGTATTTATTGCCAATTCACCGTCAGTTAAATCACTTGGACTTGGTGTGGCAGAGGCAGTTGAACTATGATAAAGTTGTATTGGTGTAAAACCTGATTGTGGCATTAGTATGTACCTCCTGAAATTCCTGATGTTGCTGTAACACTTGTGAATACCCCTGTGTTAGCAGTTGTAGCCCCTATGGGTGTGTTGTTGATCGATCCCCCCACAATCGTAGGAGCAATTGGAGAAGCTAGTTTAGCAGTGGTTACAATGCCATCTGCCAACTGATCTGAAGTTAATGGTATGTCGGTGGGTGAATTACCAATATATGGATTTGACATTATGTTATCTCCAGAACCGATAGAACAGCATCGACTGAACTTGCTGCACTTGAATTAACTTTAATTGAATCCCCAGTGACCATTACTATTTTTTGATTGCCTCCGATTGGAACTAACGCACCCCCAACAGGCACAGGTGCGTCTTTAACAATGTAAGTGTCATTTGCCCCATCATTTAATGTAACATCAATATTAACAGTGGATGCGCTAGTATTTGATATTGTCAGTCCAATAACAGTGGTCTGAGTAGAAGAACCCACAACATAAGACCCAACAGCCGTAAGTGCCGTTCCTATGGACCTTGATAGCTTCCTCGTAAATGTATTAGCCATGTTCTCTCCTTAACCTAATGCTATCGCTAAAGCAATTACATCGTCTGTTGTTACCCCTGCTGTTGGTGCTTGTGACACCCATGTGGTACCGTTGCTCGTTAATACATTACCATTTGTACCTGAACTTGTCAGCCCTGTGCCACCATTAGCCGCAACTAGTGTTCCTGCAACAGTTATATCACCTGTTGATAAAGTGTTGGGTGTCAGCCCTGTGGTGCCACCACTGAAGCCTGTAACCGCCGCAGTGACAGCACTATTCCAAACAAATGCACTGCCGTTCCACTTTAAAAATGTGTCAGTTACAGTCGGTGCTACTAGAAAATCAGTTGCTCCAGAACCTGTATTATACACAATTCTATTTGCTCCACCGCCAGCAACATTGGTTGCACTCGTAGCTGTTCCTGAGATATTAATACCCCAAGTTCCAGTTGCCCCTGTTCCATCAGTTTGTGGAGCACCGACATTTGCCGCAGTTAATGTAACAGCCCCAACTTGACCGTTAACAGAAGTAACTGTGTTACTTTGATCTAATTTTTGCCAAACAGAAGTGCTACTATAAACAGCCCAATCACCAACTTGCCAATCTGTAACACCGTCAAGGTTAGTGGTTCCTGCAACGCTCACTATGTAATAATGACCTTGCGTGCCTACCCCAGAAGCTAATGTTGGAGTATTAGTAGATGCATTCCAAGTTCCTTGATAATCTAAACCTGTTTGAAAAGTAGCGGTAGTAACTCCTGTTATTATACCTTTTGCATCAACTGTTATTACTGGTATTAAATTTGATGATCCATAAGACCCTGCTGTAGCTCCAGAGTTAGGTAAATCTGCGCTAACCAAACTTCTAAATGATGTAGGTGCATCAGCCCCAGAAGCAGGACCACTAAAAACCACATTAGCAGGTTGATCAGTTTGAATTAATGCCGATCCCCATGTATAAGCACCAGCCCCACCAGAAATTAAAACTTGCCCTGCAAGACCTACTGAACCTAAAGCAATGTCAGATCCACCACCATACGCAATAGCTCCAGGACTTGAATTGTTACTTCGACCTGTTCCACCACTATTTATTGGTAAAACACCGTTTGTCTCATCGCTGTCTGATAAATCTACTGGAGGATGTTGATGATCACCTCTTGCTAATTCGTTAGACGTTCCAGCAGAACCTCCTGATGTGCCAACTAATGGAACATTATCTTCAAAATCTGCCGTTAAAGTTACATTAGAGCTTAAATTACCACCACCTTCTAAACCGTTTCCTGCAATGATTTGTCTCGTAATAGGCACATATGCTGAAAATGAAGCAGTCACGGTAGTGATAGCAGTTATGCGACCTTTTGCATCAACCGTTATGACAGGGATATTAGTGGTGTCTCCATAAGCTCCTGCTGTTGCCCCTGAATTGGCTAATTGAGTTGGTCCAATACCGCCATTGGCAACGCTTAGTGTCACATTAGAACTCAGTGGACCACCGCCCGTCAAAGCAGTGCCAGCTATAACTTGCCGTGTTGTAGGAACCCCTGCAACTTGTAGTAAATCACCTGCTCTAACTTGATAACTTACGCCTTGATAATTGAACAACAGCGTACCATCGGCAGATGCCACAGGTGCCGTAGGTAATTGACTTATTCTTGTGGGTATTAAATTACTGGGAACCTCAACCATTAATCCATCTCCAAATACTTATTACCGTCTTCTGTAGTAATAAATTCATCACCAGCTTCTTGTATAACACCCGCAGGGTGCGTATTAATATTTGTATCAGGTCTAACAAAAGGCAAAACAATTTGATCAGGTTGTCTGGGAGCTAATCTATACGGATCAAATTCATCTCTGTCTTCTTTACAAACCATAAGTCCTGGATCATTTGGATCAGGCATTAAATCAGCTAAAAAGAATTTAAGAGAACACCTTGCACAAATACCAATGCCATATGTCGGTTGACCTGTTGGATCTAGGTAAATACTCATCTTGTATACGGTCCGATTCCAGGATTAATTTGTATTGGTGATCCGTCACCGTCACCATCCCACGCCCGTTGCATACTAATAGCCGCACGTTGTTCTAACAATGGAACAATATTTACATCAACACTGGGTGTTTCATTAGCAACTTTAGATGCCAATCCGTTTACAATTGCTTCCAACCATCTGTTAGGAATTTCAATTTCTTGCTGTAAATTATCTGTATCCATAATTTCTCTTTGTCTCCACAATATTAGTTGTGTGGTTTCAGAGACTAAATTAGGAGCAGGCCAAATATTAACTACAGACCGTGCAACATTTCTTTGAAAATAATAAGTGCTAGGTTGTCCAGAAAACACCGTATTACTTTGATTGACATATTGATCTCTATTTAATTGACCTAATGGTATTTCCATTGGCATATTGCCTAAAGTGATTTTACTATAAGCAATAGTAGATACTCCGTCTGTTGGGATTATTTTAAAATATTGATAAGGCAACGCGCCTGAAATATCATCCCACGTTATTTGACCACTTACAGCCGTAACACCGCTTGATAAATCTATACTGTTAGTTGTTCCAACTGTAACCCAAGTGTTGTTATCAGAACTTACTTGGAAAGTTAAAGGAATAGCAGTGGCTGACCACTTAACACCAATTGTATTAACAATTGTTGCTGTAGTAAAATTAACTAAATAAGAAGTATTAGTTGTTGTTACTGTGCCTGTGGGAAATTGAGGTTGTCTAAAATTTAAATTAAGAACATCTACTGTACCCAAAGGCAAAGTAACAATTGGTTGATTTTGATAAAATGGAAGTATTAATTTTTCAATACACCAACTGGGAACTCTGACATTAGCTAGATCATCAAGCATAAATGACAATGAATCTAATGCATACTCTTGCATCTCTGAAGTAATAGCTTGTGCAGGCAATCTGCAACGCCTAAAAGCGTGATCAACTACTTTCAAAGAATTAAAAGTTTTTACACCAATATTTCCAGAGTACGCCATAGCAATCCTTTAGTTACTTACTGGATGCTGTTACAGCAACTCCCCTCGTAATTGATTAATTTACCAGCTTTTACGTTTAAACTGGCTATCTCCAGCCATAGTTTTGAAACCAGCAACAGCACCACCTTTGGCATAACCTTTGGTTTTCATCTTGCCGCCTTTTTTCATGTCCATCGTTCCAACAGAAGAATACGCGCGATTGCCCATAGATTTCTCCATGCCCTTGCTTTCGTTACGTCTGTCTTTCATAGACTGTGATTTCTTACCATTTCTGGCACCCATCGACTCATCTAACTTATCATTGTATCCTTGTTTTCTCATTTTATTCTCCAATTCAGGCTTTGCTTTTAATCATAGGTGAATTTTTGTGAGTTGGGTAGCCTTTAGAACGACCACCTATTTTTTTCCTTTGGATGTCATATTCGGACTCATCACGCAATCGCCCCATTTCATCACGAGCGTTTCTTTCTCTTGACGCAACACGTTTTAATTGTTGTGATTTGTCTTTACGTTCTTGAGAATCGTTAGATTTACGCGACTTAACACGTTTCATTTCATCAGCCGCATCATCTTGCACGCCAATAACACGAGCCTCTTCATCACGAATATTAGGATTAACTTTGCCCCCACGAGCTTTTTTCATGCCTTTAAAAGTTTTAGCAAGATTGGCTCTTTTTTGAGTAGTGGCTGATGGTTTTCCAGCACCTTTTGTTGCTGGTTTTCCTGATGCAAGTTTATTAAGAACCCCAGAAGGAATTTTGCCATCCTTCATTTTTACACCCTCACCTTTTACATAATTGGTAAGTGCTCCTGGTTTTTTGACTGCACCTTGTATCCAGTTTTTAGATCCACCTTTTTTAAATGTTTCAACTGTCTCTTCGACAACTACAACATCGCCCACTGGAACTTTGCTTTTTCTGCGAGTCATACCCCGACTCTCATCCCTACGATCTTTATAGGATTGTTTTTTGGTGCGCTCTGCCCCATCTCTCGCGCCTAAACTTTCGTCTAAACGATCATTAGATGTTTGCCCACCTCTTTTCATATTTTTAGTTGACAAAGACCCTGTGTATCCAAAGCCTTTATCAAAATGCCATCCTTCTCTAATACCCATTATTGATCTCCAGGCACAGCAGGAGCATAAACTTTTATTCCATAAAAAATAATAGTATAGGTATCACCAGATGAAGCATTCCTTGTGCTGAAAGCAACATTGCCTGCTTCATTAGTTCCCATAGCACCTGTTCCATTGTACGGAATAGAAGGATCATACCCAATGTCATATAATTGACCTTGAGGTATTGTCATTGCCAATGCATCATTAGCTGGTGTTGGATCTCCAACCCAATATATATCCACACCCATATCTTCAGTCTGAGCATATATTTTAGAAATTTTTACACCAATACAAGCTAAACCCTGAGAACTAGGATTTAAACCTGACACATCAACTTTGGTTACTTTTGCTTCCCCAGATCCATCAGAGATATTAGTAAATTTAGCAATGTATAATCGCTCACCATCTTGAAGAACTTGAGTAGTAACTGCATCAGCCATAATTGTAACTCCTTTGGTTCGTTACAAAATTACGAGTAGTTAACAGCTTGCTGATAAAGTATCGTAAAACGAATAAGACCTGCGTCAGTGGCTCCTGTTGTTGTTACAGTTACAGCAAGGTCTTTATTTCCTGTGTTATTCCACAATAAAGCACCGCCTGCTTCAGTTCCAGGATATTTGCGTCCAAAACTGCTTGCCACAGTAATATCAAATGTATTAACGATTGTAGCGTTGCCACCTACAGTATCTCCAATACTTAGTACACAAGTTGCATTACCCATAGCCGTTACAACATCAATAACAACATCAATAATTTGTGATTTGGCAGGAATAGTTATTCCTGTGGCAGTTGCTGTTTGAGCACCGCTTGCTGTACTAAATTCAAAAGATTGAGCCATTACAACTTGACCTGTGTTTTTTATATCTACGCCAAGTGTGGTTCCAGTAGTAGCTGCAATTGTTCCAGCTTTTACGGGACCAGAAAAAGTAGTTGTACCCATTTTTAATTCCTCACATACGAGTTGTGTGTATTTGTCTGTATGTAGTCAGTTGGGAAACTGTCAAATACACTATTTAAATTCCCAAGAAAATCCCTGTCGGCACTTTAGGAATACCGACAGGGGTTAGTGTTAAACTCCAGCCGTACCGAACACTCCACGAGGATCGGTCCAACCAAAAACATAACGCTCTGTAGCTTTATAACGCATGGAGTCGGTTTCAAAATCACCTTCCATAGATTTCTCTAAACCTCTACGCATTAAAAGTTTCAAACCGTCAGGTGCATCCGTTTGAATCCACCAAGCAGTTTGAGAAGTAATACGAGACAAGTTACCCTGACCTTCCGACAATAGACCCATTGATTTAACAGGGTTAATGTCGTTGTCAGCAGTTCCTGTTCGTAGGACTGATTTTAACAGAGTTTCAGCTTGGAACACGTTAGCAGGCCCAGTAACAATCTTCTTTGGTACTAATCGAATACGCTTACCGTTGTTGTCAACGGCATTGCGGATTTGAATTAGTAGCTGTTCAAGAGATGTTTGAGACAACGCTGCAGCAGTATTTAGCTGATTACTAAACGTACCATTAACAATTGGATGCGCGGCACTTACAAGAGAAACACCATCACCACCAGGAAAGGCGGCATTAAATGCTCTGTTGAGAATGTTTGCACCAAGAGTTTCTTTGGTTTCAATCAAAGATTGAGCTAAGTGTTTAGCATAAGTCTGTCCGATACGGATATGATCACCGTCTTCTACTAAGACTTTGGTTAGAGCAAATGCCAAACCATAGACTTTGTATAGATAACGCTGAATAAACAACACGCCACCAGATTGATACGTTACCGCCATGCCATCAGGCAATTCAGGAGCCGCACCAAAACCATAAAGAACGGGTTCTTCATGGTACTGACGAGGAATACCTTGCTGTTCACTGAAAACTTCTTTCCATTCATCAGCACGTTGATCATATATTCCGTCAAAGACTTCGTTCAAGATAGGTTCTACAATTGAACGAAAGTCGGTACTACGCATAGGAGTAGCCATAGTTCAATCCCTCCCTTAAACCGAATTAACCGAAGCTTTGTATTGGCTCTCGTTAATTCTAACGGTAGCAACAACAAAGGCATCAGTAAGTGTACTATTCGGGCCACCTGTAGTTCCCTCAAAACCAGTAATCTGGAATTGTGCAGAAGTAGCTTGAATAGCTGTGAGTTTACAATTAGATAATCCAGTAGCAGTAGCTCCCCCTGGTGAGGCAACTGTCCAATCACATTGTTCACCCACGGCTGTTTGAACCGTAGTACCTGAAGATGGATTGTCGTACTGAACAGCAAAGAGAATTTCTGGATCATCATAGACCCAAGCAATTATCTCTGTTGCAGTTATTCCTGTAGGCCAAAAAGGTGATACTGTGGGTCTACCCAAAGCATCATTATATTGACAGCCTGCAAAAATACCTAAAAGTTTAATACCGTCAGTTGTGCCACTACGAGTGCCATCACTAGTACCTAGTTGAATAACACCTGTATCGACCAATTTAACAGGATCGCCTTGGAATACGTTTTGAGCGTATCCACTGGCTAGTGTATAGGCTTTCGCAATTATCTGTCCACTATTGTGATAAGACGCACGAAAGCCAAAAGGTGCAGAAGTCGCTGACATCTTGCATTTCTCCTATTGGTTGAAAGTTAAGGTTGTGTTAGGCAAGATCAAATCGACCCTCCCTATGTTCACCAATCTCCCGTGTACCATCACCCATATCTATACGACTGCCTGATGCTTTTGCTTGTTGCTCCATAAAATCAGCCGTATCAGAAAGTTTTTCTTCTTCCCTTGCAGGTGCATTATGGTGCGCTTCCATCATAAACTTTTCGTATAATGACATTGGAAGTTTGAAAGCAAGCATCTCATTAACCCCAATAAAACCATCCCAATCTCCACCTTTCAGTGTAGCGTATTCCCAACCAGGAACTTCTTCTGATTTCACAGGCTCATAGCCTAATCGGATACGCTGTTGGATTGAATCTCTAGGATTAGTTGTCGTGAGCCAGCACAAATGCCAGCCAGGTATTTCTGGTAAGTCGGGTAAACTAGATTGGAAAAATTGTTGCCTGAACATTTCTACCCTCTCATCTTCAGATACTTCACGGTTACTTGTAACTGGACGATCTTGCATCGCCCGATTCACCCGATTACCCCCAGAGGATTTCTTAATTCGTTCGTCTGACATTTTTATGTCGCTCCTTTTCAGCGATTGGAAAACTATAATTTGAATTTACAAAAAACACAAGCCTGTTTAAGCTCTGTTCTCTTTGTCGTATTCAGCATAACGCTTGACATACTTTTTTCGGAGTACTGGATCGTCCCAAACACCCGCTTCCATTAACGCCTGTTTTCGTTCAGGACTAATGTAAATTTCTTTACGAGTAGAAGCTGGAGCGTGCTCTTTTCCAGATCCAACGGCAGGCCCACCTCTAGCCACACGTTGATTTTTGGCTTTTGATGATGGAGCATCATCAGCAAATCTTTCAGGCAAACGCCTTGCGGATCTAACTCTTAGCTCATCCCAATACTCATCACTTTGAGGATTGTAACCGTCTTTAGCTAACGCCTGATCAATTGCCATTACAATGGCTGAATCTTCATCACGGCCTTGACTGTCGTACCAAGGATTTTCATCCATAAATTGTTTGGCATGATGTAAAGTCATTTCATCAACAGTATTTTGTTTAGGTTGCCTATGTTCTTGTGCAACTTGTGATGCGTGCTTTTTATGCTGAGTTAAATTTTGCATTTTAGCTAATGCTTGATCACGGTATTTCATAGCTTTAGCAACGTCTTCTCCATTGCCTTCTTCTACAGCTTTTGCAATAACACGATCAGCTAACTCTGCCTCTTTCTGAGCTTGTTGAATATCAGAATCAATACTGCTTATTTGACCTTGCATTGATCTTTGCTCTTGTGCAGTTAAACGCTGTTCTAAATTATCATTACGCTTTCTAAGAAAATCTAATTCTAATTTATCGCGCTTAATTGCCGTATCACGCCTTTCTTTACGGTCCTGTTTTTCTTTTCTTCTACGCTCACGAATCCCCTCACGCTCATCATCAGATCCTTGAGCAACACGTTCATCGGGTTCGTCTTCTTCAACAGGTAAAGTTTCAACAACTTCAATATCGTCCTCAGAGATCGGTGCCTCTGGCGGATCGTCTTCAATTACAACAATTTCATCATCAGTTTCTTTAACAATGTCATCATCATCTTCTTTGCCTAAATTACTCATCTCTTATCTCCTTATCAGATGAATGCTTTGATTTTTAAAGGATCGCCTGTGACTTTTCCAATAATATCTAAGTCATTAAAAATAACGAACATAGCTTTTTCGCCCAGAGGTTTTTCGTCTAATGGGACTTCCCACCGATCACCGCCATACTTTGGCACACGAACAAAGTCACCCTCGTTACACCACTGACCTTCAGGCCAACCGTCCATTGTGTTTCTATTTTTAAATGCTAGTGGACCTATGTTGATAACTTTACCAACTTGGGTGTTCCACTTTTCTGTATCTTTGGAATCATTTGTAAGAATAATTCCACCACTTGTTTTACTTTTTGCTGTTCTAATTTGAACCAGAATGCGGCTTCCGAAAGGCTGTATTCCCGAATCAGTTTCAGGAAAAGCCTCCGCTATTGCATCCTTATAAGCCTTTGTCACCATGTTTCTCCTCATCCAGAAGTTTTAGAAGTACGTTGATAGAAGCCTCAATACCAGCTACTACACCAACACGATGCCCGTACTCAAATGCATCGCGCTCTTGTGGATGCTTCAAGGCCGCTTCAGTAAAAGTTGCCTGTTCGACCTTGAGAGCATTCAAAAGTTGGGTTTCAATGTTCATACTTTTCCAGTTCTTTTATATTTTTGACGCTGACCCTGAGTTGGTCCAACGGCACCGCCTTTGGCATACCCTTTAGATGTCATTTTACCACCTTTAGAGTACCCTTTAGACTTCATGCCACCCATAGCATAGCCTTTACTTTTCATTCCTTTTTTCATTTTTTTTCTCCGTATATAAATTGTCAAAAACACGATTTACATCCAAAGTATAGTCCAAATCTGATTTGCTGTAATGAATATGTTGTGATGGACGAAACTCTGGTGCTCCTTCTCCCAACTCAAACCACGCAGGGTGCGTAACTCTAACCCGATTATTAGGTAAGGCTACTATATTACCTGTCCATTGGCCTGCATCCAAAAGTTCTAGAACATGGGACTGCTTATGTTGTGCAGGGTCATCTCCTATTTCTGAATCAGTGTAGTCAACAGTGAAGTAATACTTTGCAGGATACAGTTCTCCGTCAATTTTTGCCAACCAAGGACATGGAGTACATCGGTCCAATACATAAACACTATGAGTTCTTGAAGAACAATCCCACGGTTGTGCATCGTGAGTTGCCATTGGCACAGGCCATTCATCAAATGGTGTATCGCCAACTAATGCTGTTATAGGCATTCTCGCCCACATCGCACCGCCATGAACATTAGGTTCATCAGTGTCATATGTCTCAGCACCTGTAAAAATCATTTGAAAACTTAAACTACGACACGGTAATGTAGTAACAGCAATTGCCATCGCATGAATAAATTCACCATGAAACTGTTGATGGTTAAACGTGTACTCTTTACGCACCCAACACTTAAAATGCGGAATATTACTCTGTAAAAAAGCCATCGTTTACGTTTTACCACTATTTGTTATGGGTTAGGATTTATTCCTGTACCCGTACTCACTGCAACTTTCTCACCCGTAGCCATTTCAGCTGCAGCAAGTAGTTTAGCTGTCTCATTATCAGACGTATTCATTCTTTCTCTAGCCGCAAGCTCTTCTGCTTTTCTTTGATTCTCATTAGCTTGTTTCATTTGTTCTAGTGCAATTCTTTCTTGACGTTCAGCCGTATCATTAGCAATTTTAGCTGTTTCAAGTTGGTCATCATTAGCCATTTCTTGAGTTTTAAGTTGCATCTTAGCTTGTTCAAGTTGCATTTTGCCTTGAAGTTCAATTTGATCTTGTTGAAGTTTAGCTTGTTCTGTTTGTGACCTCTGTTGTAGCGTCATTTGAGCAATTTCTAGCGATTTATCCTGTGGCATTGGAGGTTTAGGAGCAAATTGTTGTGACGCTTCCGTAATTTGTGCCAATTCTTGACCAAAGTTTCCTAATTGTTGCTCAATAAACTGTTGAACCTTGACAATAACAGTAACTTGATCCTCTGCTTCCTCTTGAATAAGATTTTGAGCTTGAGCTTGTTCTACAGCCGTGTGCGCTTCGACCAAATAGTAGTTTAACAAATGATCTCTTAGGTGAATTGCCATAGGATATAGAAAATTAGGCACAATCGCAGGGTTTGAACCAAATAGTGGTGACTTCAAAAAAGGTAAATGTGTCAACATATGAGCTAAATGATCTTGCTCTGGTAAAACAAAAACAGGTCTACCTAAAGCTGCAGCTACATTCTCGCTCACAGGGTCCATGTTTTCTGTTCCTGGTTGCTCTAACAACACCTCAGAATCAGGAACTTTCATTACTCGTAAAAACATTTCCTCAACTTTACGAGGGTCATACATTTGAGGCATTAATTGAGCACGTTGCATAATCGCTTGGATCTGTGCAAACCTCTGTGTCTCACTAAATATTGCAGGGTCACTAACAGGAACAACATCCAATGGACCGTCAAAGTCAGCAGGCTCTACTTCTAGTCCAACGTCATTTGCTTTTATGTCTTCTTCAATTAAATACGCACTGTTGATACGGTGTAGAATTTTAAAACATCTACCCATAGAAGAATGAAGACGCGAATGAATAGAACTGAACACAACCATGCCTTGCTCAATAAGAGCCATCGTTGTACCTACAGGCATATTCGGATTAGTGTCACTTAGTTTTTCAAATGATGTTTGAACAACACCTTTGCCAGCGTCTACTAAAAAACCCAACAACTGAAACAGTGTAGGACTTGGACCGTTAAACGGTAATGGCATAGCAATCTTGCGTATGTCATCAACCATTGCACCGCCTTCAATCTCAGCAATCTCTGTTGGTTGCAAACTTATTGTCTGACCACTTGGTCCACCTTTTAATTTTAACATGGTGGGAATGTTTTGAATATGAGCACTGTCCATTAACGCTCGTAATGCACCTGTTGCTGCACCACTTAGACCACCGATCATTTGAGTTAATCCAATCGGATAGGCACCACGCCAAGGAACAAATGGAAACTCAACAATCCAATCCAATTCGTTTTTCATTGCATCGTCTGGTTCCCAGTTTCGATACAGTGACAACGCCTTGTTAGTTGTCTTGTCAATTGTAAGAATGTAAGGCTCTAATCCATCACCTTCTTCAAACTCAATGTATGTGTAAATTTCAAATAGAGTTCTTAAACCGTCTTCGTTATAACTTGTGTCACTCTTGCCCTCAATTTTATCATTTGCAATTGTAGCCTTGCTGTACTCAGGGTCATTCGGATAACCCAGATCCACATCAATATACATACCCGACTTTACACGTTGTCCGTATTCCATTTTGGTTATGTATTGAACGTGGGTCTTTCTTTCAGCCGAATAAAAATTAGTAGCTGCAAATGGCAGATACACATCATCAATTGGAATAAACTCAGATATTGGTCTACGGTGCTCATTGTTCCACATGAATTTCATATACTGACCACCACCTAACGGTAGTTGTGTGCTCAGTTGTTCTAACTCAGAACGGAACTCAGGCATTTGCTCAGTAGTCTGCCAATTCATAAACTCAGTTTTACGCCTAGCTTTTTCTACTTTGTCAGGCGTTTGCATTCCGTTGATTTTACTTTTAACTGGGCCTGTGGATGGAAACGCTTCTTTCATAAATCGCGCTGAGAAATCTACACACGCCTGAATTAACATTGGATGTACAACACGATTAGCCCCAGTAAACTGAGCACCTCCAGGTGCATCATCACCCAGACCTGTGCGCTGTAATCCCACTTCGTATTGCTTGTCTCTTTTTTCTCTTGACTCTTTGTCTCTACCAATCTTTTCAACTAAATCACTGATCGCTGTTTTAAGTTTACTCTGATCTACTTCTTCAACAATGTTAGCAAAATGTGCAAGTTTATCTTCTTGGTTTGCTTCCATCTCATCCAATCGGACCATAGCACCGCCATCGTCTGTGTCTTCAACTTCAGCAATCTCATTAGGAATAGCTACAGTTTCACCTTGTAACTCATCGTCCATCATTGTTTCATCAGACATCATATGTCTCCAATATCTGGTCAGCCATCATATTGATTTTATCGGCATCATATGAACCGCCTCTGTTAAATCCTCGTTTAAATGTAAGCATTGCTTTTGTTTCGTTGTCACGGTATGGATCTACTGAACCCTCTACATTTATTATGGAACCAGTGTTAGGTACTCTATATTCATATCCTACTTTACCAGAAGTCTTTTCGTTTATTGGATCATATTTAACTTTACCGTAACCCGTAGAGTTTTCATTTAGCATACGCTGTAACTCGCCCACAATGTTTGTAATATTCCCACTAGCATGGTCATAATTAATATTACCACTAAGTCTATTATCACCCATATTATATGACCCAGAAAGATTAGAGTTTATAAGTTCTCTCTCATTAGGATCTACTTCAGTCTCAAATCTTAGTCTATTATCTCCATCACCAATGTAAGTAAGACCGCCTGTGATTGGTGTTCCTTCAATAGTGGTATCATTAAAATCTGAAAATCCTTTAAGACCACCTGATACATCCACTACAACATTATCTCCAACTGTAGTGGTAAGACCTCCTTGAGTAGCACCCATTAACATATCTGTTGTAATTGTTTTAGGAGTTAAGTTTTCTCCATCCCACATCATAACTTTTTCTTTGTCAGTGTTATATTTTACATTTGTTTCACCACCAGTAAATTTTATACCAGTTATAAAATCTCTAATGATTGATGGGGATTCTTCTGAAGTTTCTATTTCTTGAATCTCTATTTCTTCTGTGTTTGCACTCGTATCAGAAAAAATACGATTCATTTCTTCTGATACTATTAAAGAACCCTCTTCATTTTCTTCATCTTCAAATTCATCAAACGTACCGCCTTTATTCATACCTTTCTTTTTTAACTCGTCTACATACATTTGAGTAATGTTTTGTGAAAGTAAGCCTCTGCCTGATGCATCAACGCCTCTATTAAATTCATCTTGAAGTCTTATTGCTTCTTCAAGTCTTTTTGGATCGTTTTTTAACTCTTCTAAAAGTTCTCTACCTGGTTTTTTTGTTAAATCTAAATTAAAATTTTTAGCAGGTGACTGTCCCATTAGACCTGACATACCATAAAAACTTCTATCAAATCCTCCTTTTCTTTTAGGAGCAACTAAAGATCTTAAATCAAATTTTGTTTTTTGAGTTCCCATAAATTCAGGAAACACATCTTCAATAGGTGTTGTGTTAAAAGCACCTGGTAAACTTTTACCAGTTACAATTGTAGGAAACCCTTCGTGGATAGACGGAGCTAGATAAGAATTATTATCAAAAACCATTCCGTAATTTCCTATTGTTCCAGCTTTGGGACCAATTGCCTCAAGAGATAGTCCTGGCTCAGTCGTTCTATTAAGAATCTCATCAACGTCTATTATCCTAGATTTAACACCACCCATAGGTAACGCTGTTGGTAATTTGCCTAGTTTTATTAGGTCTTTTGTTTCTTGATCTAATGAAAGAGTATCACCCCTTATCATTTTTGCCATGTTTTTACGTTGAACAAAAGTTCCAACGCCATCAACCAAATCCCACAGTTGTGGATCTCTAACATCAGCCCCTTCAGGAAAACCTAATAACTTTAAATTATGATTCATTTTTGCTGCTTGTGCATCAGGAAGTTTTCCATCAATTACAGCTTTTTTAAAATTTGTTAGTAACTCTTCAAACACTTTAGGATTACTCATATGTTGAAGATCTGTACCCAATAATGTTGTCCAAATTACATTAGTTCCTAATGATTCTTCTCTTATATTTCTATTAATTAGTGAACTTGCTGTTCCTTTATCAAACACTCCCCAAACAGGATGACCAAGAGGATCTTCTAATATTTCCAATGCTTCTTTAGGTTCAATCGTTCCTTTTTTTGAAATTTTTAAACCAATCTCATCTGCCATTTTAGATAGCTCTTCACCGACTTTACTGAAACCTGGACCGCCTCCTTTACTTGTGGCAGTTCTATCAGACTGAGTAGCTATCAACTTAACTTTCTCTCCACCTTTTAAATCAACATTGTCTTCTAAAAATTTAGATAAAGGTACTTGTTCTGTTGTTTCTATTTTTTTACCTGCTCTACGATTTGCTTCTTCGCTTGCTTCCTTCGTAAAACTTCCATCTGCATTTACCCAACGATTGCGTAATTCCTTAACTTTTTTACTTACTTTTTCTGTTGGCTTTGGTTCTATGTTTTTACTTTTAGGAGTAGCAGGAACTTTTATCTTGCCTTTTACGGGCGTACCCTTAACAGCTTTACCAATTACATTACTAGGCATTCCTGGTATTGCTCCAGCAGTCCCTAATACCATTAATAATGTAGCCTTACCTATATTACCTTTATCATATTCACTTACAGAATCTTTTACATTTTGGGGTAAATTTTTTATTGCTTCGTATGTCCCTGCTGGAGACATATCCACACCAATTTGAGTTAATGTATTAGCTAAAT
>Ga0209336_10000780_pt1 | contig 16084 bp, 9 predicted proteins | sample LinPmetageLP32_FD_184042 | JGI IMG/M metagenome (GOLD analysis project Ga0209336, IMG submission 184042) | Marine viral communities from the Pacific Ocean - LP-32 (SPAdes) (version 2) | ecosystem: Environmental > Aquatic > Marine > Oceanic | place: Pacific Ocean | collected 2009-08-23 | reverse complement strand
TCCGGTGAATAAAACTTACCACGAGAAGGAAGCTCCACAAACTCAGTTGGAGTGACGTATGAGAGCGTTGACGGCGAAGCTTGTGTAAGATCGGCTCCAGTATTGGCAGTTGGAGTCGAGGACACAGCAGCCTTTGAACGCTGTTTATTTCTAGACATTTACACCTCTTTGTTTTTGTCTATATGTATTATAACTTATCTAAGATAAGAACTTAAATAGTTTCTAAAAATTATTTAGGAGCCAGAGGCGATGTCGTCGCCCAATCTGTATTCTGCCCAGTCGTATTGGACCGTCATGGTAACTTCTACCATGTCTTCTGAGTCATAAGAATGCGATCCAAAGTTAACATCGGTAAGGAAGGCGTTCAAGAATGTCCAGTTGCCCTCGACCTTTGTCTCAGCAGTACCGGGTACTGTTCCCATTTCTTTAATTACCAGTCTTCTGAGTCCATTGGTCGCAGAGGATTTTGTAATAGTCGTAGCTGTTGCGGTAGCTTGATTTGTGGGCTTGGCAATACCAATTGAATCGAGATACTGATAAAGTATTTTAGAAGCATTGGGACTAACAGGGTCCACAAGAGTCATACTAATTGAATTCCAAGTAAGTCTACCAGGGTAGTGAAAAGTATGATTAAAAAACTGATGAGGGTTTGAGCTAATCGTATAGGAGGGGCGATCAACTTGCTTAGCAAGAAATTGTAAGTTCTGACCTCCGATACTCAATTCGATTAAAAATCTAAATTGTCTTTTGGGCTCAAAGCTGGGATTAAGCCAAAAATTATCTGCCATTACTTATTTCTCCTGTTTGTATAGTATATAGTCATTTAGTTATTAATCCTCGAAACCTGCGCCTGTATTTGTAATAACAAAATCAAGTGCGATAAACTCAATTGCTCTGGCTGGTTTTAAGAAGATTTTCGCATACATAACGTTTCTATCAATCAATTCTGGTGTTGTTGTTGATTCGTCAAGCACAACCTTGTAATCAGTTAATCCAAGTCTGGACTGGACAGATCTAAGGAAAGGATCAACCTCACCTAAGAATCGGTTCCAAGTAGCAGGGACGTTTTGATCAAACAATAGTCTTGCCGATATTCTTGAAATTTCTTTTTTAACAAAGATCATCAAGCGACGAACATTAATCCTATCTAAAGCAGATGGGGTAACTTGAAGTGTCTTCTGTCCGAAGATTACAATACCCTCTGCTGGGAATGTTGCGATTGGGTTAATATTTGCTTCATAAAGATCATCGCGCTCTTTAGAATTCAAGCGGGCTCGCGTCTGAATGACTGGGAGTCCTGCGGAACCTTCAGTAAGTCCACCACGGGTGAAACCTGCGGGGGCAAACCAAAGCTCTGAACTTCTTTGTGCGCTGGAGAATGTTCCAAGAGCAACAATAGAAGGTGGGGCAAATAGCAAGCTATCACTAATAGTGTCACGAATTTGAACCCAAGGGTAATAGGCACAGCCATAACTTGTATTAAGCTGGCGATTTCTCATATTGGTGACTGCTGTCGAAACAGAGCCTGCGTTTGTTTGCTGAGACTCTGTGTTCTCGGTTTGTGCGACATATCCACTATCAATATCAATTACTGCTAGTGCGTCACCTCTACTTTCACAAACCTCAATCATGTGGGCTGTGACAGCTTCCTTGTAAATACCAGGCATTGCCATTAAGTTGTATTCGACAACATCCGGGCTGACTACTGTATCGATAGCGCGTCGGGCACTATAATATGTATAACTTGTAGAATCAGTGGTACCCATTCTAGTATTATTAAAAGCTTCTTTCTCGGTGATATCTAAACCATCGAAACCGCCATGCAATGGAACGGTAAAGCGATTGTAACCTGCGTCAAGAACTTCCTCATAACTTCCACTCTTAGCAGTGAACGAGGTTCCTGCATTTCGCGAACCTGAGCTATAAACAGCAAGTTTACTTGATGGCGGAAAGGCTTTTAAGTCATCAAGTGTGAACACATATGAAAACTCGGTGCCGTTAGTAGTGGTGAAAGAATCCACTGCGGCGGGCAATGCTCTAACGAGATCTGCATAACTGTCTTCAAAACGGTTACTGGTTGTCTGAGTTGTGTCAATGCCGAAGTATGCGTTCTTTGGATCTGGAATGTCTCCAGCAGAAGCGCTAATTCTAAGGGGGATAGCAGGGTAAACAAACGAACCAGTAAACTGAGTCTCCTCACCAGTCGCAGAGGTGTCTGCGGTTGAAGAGGTCGAGACTGATATGAATCCAGGGTCTGGAAGGTTTGGAAAACCTGCGTTTGGAATACTACCGGATCCACCCGCCCATGCATTAGCAGGAGCAGCAGAACCTGATGAATACTGCCAACTAGCGAAACGCACGGGTCCGAAAGAACCAAATGGAAGTAGTCTTGCATCGGTTGCACCAGCAGCTACATCCTCATTCACCTCAACACGAATAACATTAGATGCGTTAAGAAAATCTCCGTAAACACGATGACGGCGTTCGGTGTCATCCCATACAAGGAATTGATCACCAATAACTCTGGCAATGTATTTTTGAGAATTAGGGTTAAGGTTTACAGCGCTAAATTGCTCTAAAATTATGGGAGCGTTATCGTTGTCTCTAGCATCTCGTATTTCAACATTAAACGAGCCATAAGGATCTGAAGAATTGCTGGATACTTTGATACCAGAAATAGAGATTTTAATTTTCTTTTGTTCGTCTTCACCAGCATCAAGTGTATGAAACTTAAATAGTTTTGTCTGGGAGTCTGCAACGAAGTTTGCGGAAACAGACCGGGGATCCTGTGAAATAATCCAAGGAGATTGTGCTGCTTGAAATCCAAAACGGAAATCTGCGGCGGACTTCTGGACGGAACCACTGTCTAATCCAAGAATGGCTGCATAAGAATTGTCAGAGGTAATTTTGTCGGCTACGGTGCCTTCATAAGTTTCACCAAGCCAGTATAACTCTTGCTGTGCGGTTCTTGTAACAGCGTTTCTCGTCAATGTTGGATTTGTATTAAAGGTCTTACGCACAAACTTTGAACTAGAACGTGAAAAGTTAAATGCTGTTTGCTTTTGAATTACGCCAGAGGCATTTTTAATGATAGCTTTATATTCGTGTGAACCTGCACCAGCGACACTGGACAGGGCTAAGTCTTCAAATAAAATTGCGGAACCTGTTGCTTTGAAACCGCGAGGACCAGTCTCTCTAATTGTGCCTGAAAGCTCTATTGATCCCTCTGTTAGATACCAAACTGCGGCAAGAGTACCCGTATGGAGAATACCGGGTCCGCCTGAGCCAGAGTTGAAAATGAATAATCCGTAAGCGCCACCATTGGTCGATCCGTTGACCTCGTTCTCAACGGCTGTTCCTGCGTCGTTAGTGGTTTCCCAACCTGCGCGTCCTGCGGCAGTTGAGGAAAGACCAGATTTCTGACCGCCAAGAAGGCGAACCATAGTTACGGCATTACTATTTCTTAAGTAAGCTTGTGCAGCAAACGCGGCATATGTTGGGGCGGTATAATTACCATCACGCCAGACATCACCACCTTGACCACCTGGAATTGGATTACCAAAAGTTTGAACATATTCTGAAAAGGAGTTAACCTTAACTGGACGCATTGCTGGTCCTCGTTCTGTTCTACCAATAATCACTGGTCCCATTTCGTCTGCTACAGCAGGCAGTTGCGAATTATCAATCTCATTGATAAATATGCCTGGTGAAATAAACTTGAAAGATTTAACTGACATTATGAAGTGTCTCCTTGTCGCTCTTCGATATGTGCTAAGGAATAAAAAATATTCTTATTATCGTAAATAAATAGTTGAGAAAAACCTGAAAGTCCTAAATATAACCTTTACTCCCGATAAAAAGGAACATTGCCGCTAATGTGTAGATGTTCTGGGATATCTCCGAAAATAACATGCTCTCTTGGCAGTTTTATTTCTACTGCATTTTCCCTTCTAACTACCTTTGGACGCTCTTCATTTTTGTCTGCGCCCATAATATATCCGATGACTCTAAAACTGATTTCAGTCTCATAACCTCGGGCATCTTCTAACAAAGATGAAGCATTGTTATTTAAAGCATAATCTGATTCAAGAAAAACTTCAAACCTATGATTATCCTTTTCAACAATAAAGTAATTGATTGCGCCGGTCTTGGTCATAAATGGAGTAATTATTTCATTTATCTGTTGTTGATATTCGGACATTACGGTTAATTTATAGGTAACCTCAAGATAAACTGGAATTGGCACAGTAATCGTTTCATAAACAACTTTCTTATTTTGTCGTGGAAAGTTGTTTTGATTTGTTCCCACTGCGTTTAAAACAAGTCGTTTAGAATCTGCGTTAGCAAAGTTGGCTGTTTTATCTTGCTTTATCTCTCTGGCAACCGTCATTGATCCACCCTTGTTGCCTCCCTGATTATTAACAGCAGCATAATAAGCTCCACGCTTGGAAAGATCTTTTGAGATGCCGGTCCTCTCAAGGCTCATAATTGGATAGATTAGCCAACCATTAACATCTCTTAATTCTCTATTGTGCTTTATTTGATATGCTCTCTCAGCACCGGACCAAATAAAAGGCACTTTTTTGAAGCCTTTATTTGTGGTGCAAAAAACATCCAACTCTTGATCAATATAATCAAAAAGGGCACGATCAATTGTCTCAATCGTGGAAGGCATTAACTCAAAGTTTTTTAAGTTAGCAAGATCTTGTTTTCTTGGATTATCAGGTGGCATCGAACAGACCCTCTCGTGAATAGTAGCAAGTAGCAACAATCTCAAAAGTGTGATCAATTTGACCAAACAATTGTCTAGACCATTCTGTACTGACTATCTCGTAATAATAATCGCCATATAATATAAAGTCACCTTCACGGACATATAAATCTTGGTCTTCTATAAGCCTACGCTTGTGAAAGTATATTGTAATAGTATTTGATTTATCCATACCAGCAACTGTATCTGCTTTCGTCTCTGTGCTTTGATAGTCAACAAGAGCATAGACTCGAACTGGGGGTAAGAATGTTTTTTCTACTGCCTCGCCATAAAGATCATTGTACTGGGTTATGGAATCGTCAATAGGATAATAAACAACTTGTTGCCCGATAACTCTCTCAATAAGTTCGTCATTGACTTGCTTAACAAGGTTGCGTTCTTTCTCGCCCAGGAATAAAGGGGGTGGGGGCTGATCGGGTTGTGACCACTTACTATCGTCTGACATTAGTTAGCCTTCCTTATCCAACAAACACGCCTGCTGGCACATTCTTATTTATTGTATTTACAGAATCAGCTATTGAGGCATCTTTTGCTGCTAGTGCTTGATATGTTAACTGGTCAAGTGTATCTTTAAGTTCCTCTCTAAGCGTTTGCTGGCGTTCTCTACCCTCGCTGATTAAAGCTGGACCATTTAGTGTGACAGATTCGCCAGGGATGGGCACGGAGGCAAATTTTGAACGTACTTGTCCCAAAGTTTCTTTACATAAGGCAAGAGCAAATCTACGGATCCATTGTTTACCAATTGAATTAATATTTTTATATGGAATATTAGAGAAAGGTATTGTATTCATATTATTAATACCCTCCACTCCGCTTACAGATCCAGAGCTTTCTGTCCAAGCGTCTTCACCAATTCTAAAATTAAACCAAAAATAGCTCGGACTATTACTGACTGGTGATGGAAAAATCCTCAACATATTATCTTTAAGCTCATAAGAATAATGAGAGTTCCTTGTATAGATGGCATCTTCAAACGCCATAGCTTGAGCTTTGTTCTGCCAAGTTGGAATTAATTGGAACGTTGAGTCATCAGCATACTGTCCATAATTGGCTAGATTTCCAACGGTATTAAGTCCTCCGTAATATCCAAAGAACCTCCACATAGCATGAGGAGTTTTATAAAATACCTTATCAATAATTATCTTTTTGCCATCAATTAAACCACTATATGGCACAGCATCATTAGTTGCAACATCAACATTATTAACACTGGCGCTATTTAAGATTGATTGTAGGTCATAGTCTGAAACGCTGGCAGTTGCCCTAAATGAAGCTGAATATATTCTTGTGTTTCCACCAAGTCCGGTTTGTGTTGAAAATCCTTCGGAAACTCTTTGTGAATATGAAAATGTAAACTTAGGATACTTTAGGGATACTTGGGTGCCACTTAAACTAGAAGAAAGTGCTCCGTCGAGTAATTCCCCATCGTGATTGAATGTCCCTGTAGTGCTACCTAAAAAGTCTGGTAACACATTCTTGGACTGGTGCAGATTAATAATATATGAATATTCTAATACTGCTTCCTCATATGCAGCATAGACACTGCCTGTGGTCAACTCAATATCTAATATATCTCCGCCAAGCTTCTGAAATGTATAAGCTACTTGATCTGATGCTCCCGACAAGAAGTCAGCGGAGGCAGTGTACACGCCAATTGGACATTTACTGGCAACAAAGCTTGTGGAACCTGTTGCTGGTAAGATAATAGCACTAACTGTGCTAACTGGTGTAAGAGTGGGTATTGCCATTAAATATAATTCTCCTCTCCTTAATTAGTTGACGACATAAAGAAAACCCCCGCCATTTTCATGACGAGGGAATTCTTTTAGACTACCGTTCGTTTAATCGTATTAAACGAGGTCAAGCACGATGACCAATCCATACATATCAGGACGAACCATCTTCTTACCGTAGCGCGTCATGACTCCCTTGCGGGGCACGAAGTCTTCGGTTCCAAAGATAGTTGGAGTGACTTGCAGGGGCACATATGGTGCGTAGACGTATCCACTTTCCAAGAAGGAACCACCCTTGCGACCGACGAGAACGACGTTGCGAGGGAAGTAAGGATCGACGTAAACGTCCCACTTCTTGGAGAGAGCACCAGTCTTAACAGCACCAACGGTGCCGCGATCAGCGTCTGCGGTTACATTAGCACGGAATCCGGCAGTAAACTCAAGGACGTTAGCAACTTCAGGTCCAACGACGATGAAGTTAGCTCCGCCACGGAGTGTCTTGCGATGGATTTGCGCCGAGACATCGTTGATTGTCTCAACAAGAGTCTCATACCATTCGGAAACAGTTCCGGTGAAATCAGGTGTTGCTGTAGTAGCACCAACTTCTTGACCAGTGGTTCTGTTTAAGAATTTACCAGCGTGACGCGACCAGTAGTATTTACCGGCAGTAGCACCACGAACAAGATCGTTAAGGATTTCCTTATCAATCTCAAGCGCAATCTGCTCAGAAAGAATACTAGTAAGCTCAACTTCGGCGTCAAGGTTGTGATAGGCATTAAGATCCTGTCCCAACTCTGGCGTCCATTTAGCCTTGAGCTTTTTGGTCATTGCTGTAATGCTTACAGAATCAACCTTGATGTCAATCTCTGGGATGACACCGGAGGTTGCTCCGACAGCATTAGCCGCATTCTCACCACCCCAAAGGTCTGCACCAATAACGGAACCGATAACGCCTCCAGCTTCGAAATTATCAGTGAGTGGGAACTCAAGCTGCAATGGAGAGTGTGAGAAGGATGCCGACAATTGTAGAACTGTTCTGGTATCAGAAGAGACGACGGTAAGAATGTGATTCTTCGGGTCGCCTGCTTGCCAGTAACCATTGTTCGCCTGCGAACCGGAATAAGCAGTCAAACGACGCAATTGAAGACCCTCAGAGCCAGTAATTGCAACACCTAAGTGTGTTTGAAGTTCAATGCCAACAAGATCGTCTTTGTTAAGCTGTGAAGGCACAGCAGTTTTAATAACAATAACATTCGTCGAACCAGAAGTAAGTGCTGGATCGAAACGAAGAATCTTGTCAAGAAGACCGGCTGCGGCTGCGCTGTCTGCACCGCCTGGGACACGGACGAAGGAACTTCCTCCGAATGTACCAGAGAGGATTGCCTCACCAGCGGCTACTGCTGTGGAACCAGTTGGTGAAGAGTAACTATTGTTCAAGTTGTAGAACGAAGACTCTGCATCATTGCCTGTAAGGTCAACACCGCCAGTAATCTGAGCGGCAACTGCTCCACCACCATAAAGTGACTCGGCGGAATCATATCCAAGACGACGACCAGTATCGTTAGAAACTGTAAAGTCAAGGAAGAAAATGAGTCCACTTGGGAGGCTCATTGGTTGAACGGAAACGAGATCGTTTGCGATCAAGCCGCCGAATACACGACGGACGATTGGGAAAGCAACTGCTGCGAAACCTTCGACATCACCTGATGCCATTGAAGAACTCTCACGAAGAAGCTCTTTAGCTTGGTTCTCTAAAAGACGAGCCATGCTATTACGGGTACGATCATTATCAAGACCTTCAAGAAGTCCAGTGCGTTCCCATTTATTCATGAGGGCTGCACCTTCTTTCGAAAGATCTCTATCGACGATACCTTCTGTTAATTTATCTAATACGGACATTTTAATTATTTCCTTTTATGTTTATGCCTGCTAATGCTCTCATCCTATCAAAATGTGGACTTTGAGCCTTTGCCCCTCTCTTACGAGGGAGTGTTGGCGATGGTCTTTCAACTGCTTCACGGAGTGACTGCGGAGATTTATTATTTCTAACTTCTCCCACTGCGCTTTGAAGGGTTTCATAAATTACCTTCGCCTCTTCTACAGAATCGGCATTTGATATAGACTCGACAATTCTTGTTTTTTGTCGCTCATTCAAGGAGGTGCTATTTAACACCCGATTTGTATAAAGTAAACGAGCGTTTGAAAGATTAATTTCTTCCAATCGCCCCTTAAGATGTAAAACTGTTTTTTCTAAATTGGACTTTTCTGAAGTAAGGGCTTCAATTTGTTCAGCGAACATGCCAGCCTCTTCTCTTGCCTTCTCCAAAGCTTCGTGCTCTTCTGCGAGTTCGTCGTCTTTGATTGCAGCAAGTTGAACTTCCTGTCCTTGTAAATTTCTAGCCGTTGGAGTTGAACGACCACCAAGACCTTGGTCTGGGACGGTTAAATCAACCGTGAGTTCTTCTGCAAGCTCTTCTGCCAAGGCATTGATGAGATCTTCACTTATGTCAAGATCTTCTTCAGAGCCTTCAACCCCTTCGGTTTCAAGGGCTCCCTCGATTTCTTCTTCAAGATTGTCGGCAAGTTCTTCGTGAGTCTCCTCAACAACTTCTTGCTCTTCGTCTAAAGCCCGCTCTAAAGCTTCAAGGTCCAGTCGAACCATAATCGGTTCGTCGCCCTCTTCAACAGCATAAGGCACTTCATCCATAACTGGACTTTCGTCAGATTCTTCTTCTAAAGTTTCTTCTTCTTGTTCCAGAAGAGAGTCAACGGCTGCACGCACTTCAGAGGAATATTTTTCAATGATTGAAGCTTCCGCATTTTTCATTGCGGCTTCTTTCAAAGCCTCGGCATCGACAATTGCTTGTTCTAACAAGGTGGACATAGATTATTACTCCATAAAATATATTTAGTCGTAAATAAATAGTGTTGTAAAAGCTTAAATGCCAGATAATATTGTTTAGTTACCAGAGCCGGTTATAAACTCATCTAATGTATTAAATTCAATTACGGCTGTAAAGTGGAGATCACCAAAGGCTGCTCCTCCGCCTCCGAACTCTATTGCGACGATTGACCCTGTTCCAAACAAAAAACTTCCTGTTGTTTGAAAGGGTGTTGTCAGATCAAAAGACCCAACAACGTTTTGACCAGAGTTGTTGCTTGCAGTGCTTTGACCGATCATAGTGCAGGCATCGGCGGCAACAGTGCCATTTGCATCATTTATTGATCCTACCCAAAATTGCAGCTTGGGGAAAGCGCCGGTCATACTTTGATTGGTTCGAAACATACACTTAACCAATCTGCCGCTGTATGGCATAATCATCGCATTTTGTTCATCGATTGATGATTGTGCAGCTTTGGTACCATAAACGTTTTGACTAAGTGTTATAAATGCTAAGTCTCCGGCATCTACTGCTCCAAACTGCATGTTTGTATAAAAGTTTTGTGTAAATCTACCACGGGTTCGACCTAAAAGCACGCCCGTGCCATCATGGGCTTCTCCATCCACTTCAAGAACTTTGGTAGTTCCACTCATTACAACAAGCGAGCCTGTCAAGATTACATCGTCTTCTATAACAAGATCGTCTAATATTAAAGTTTCGTCTTTTAAAAGTGTAGATCCGGTAACAGATAGCCCACCACTTGTTCTAAGATTTTTACCAAACACTTCGCCTGAACTTGAGATAAAGGATTTATTTTTGATAGAACCCGATATTAAAGCATCGCCGCTTGTTTCTAAAATCTGTCCAAAAACGTTAGCAGAGCTTGATATAAAATATTTACTCTCTATAGAACCACTAGCTTGAAAGGGTCCGCTGGTTGTCATGACTGTGCCGAAGATCTCTCCAGAGCTTGATATGAAAGAAGTGTTTTTAACTGTACCAGTAACTTGAAGCAATCCGCTTGTTCTTAAGCCTCCAACAGAAAATATTTCACCAGAGGAAGAGACAATCAATCCATTTTTAATTGAACCTGAAACCCCAAGGTGTCCGCTAGTTTCAATACCAGTACCAAAGAGACGCCCTGACCCTGAAAGATTGCCAACACTTAAAGACCCCATGGTGGAAGCTCCAGACGAGGTGACGGCTGCACTGGTAAGTGTTCCTGTGGCTTGAATATCCCCACTTGCTCTTAGACCACCCACAGCAAAGACTTCGCCTGAACTTGAGATAAAGGACTTGTTTTTGATTGCTCCGCTGGCTTGGACAAACTGACTTGTTACCAAAGAAGTTCCAAAAAGTTCACTAGATCCAGATAGTGAGCCAGTTATGTTAAGATCACCACTGGTAATTATATTGCCTGCGTGAATGTTTCCTGACCCTGAAATATTTCCAATCACCCTTACATTTGTATCATCCCAAAGAAAATTAGCGGAGCCACCAAACGCATCTGAATTATTAAACTGAATATGCTGATCGGTTCCGCCAGCATCTGCTTCTAGTGTGCCTGTTAATATAAACTTGCCATCAGTGTCAATTGAAAGGTAACTGTTTGGTCCCGCCATAACGCCGCTTACAATAGTGTTGGCGTCTACAAAAATTGCTGAACCGCTTAATTCAATTCCGCGAGTTGCAGAGCCGGAAATAATTAAAACATCTCTGCTCGTTTCGTCATATTGGATAAAGACATCTTCATTAACTCCAAGATAGAGTTTTTTATCATCGCCAATGTGAGCGTTTCCACTAACAATTAGAGTGCCAGATAAAGAAGCTTGTCCACTGGTCCTTAGTCCGGCTGCTGAGAAGATTTCTCCCGAACTTGAGATAAAGGACTTATTTTTGATTGTCCCTGAAGCTGCAAGGAGTCCGCTTGTCTCGATCCCAGTACCAAACAGGCGACCGGACCCTGACAAGTCTTGGATAAATTGTAATTTAGATAATTTAAGGGCACTATAATTTGTAAAAGGAATGTCAAAGACTGTCTCTGTTGGACCCGTTGCTCCTGTTTTACCAAGAATAAAACTTCCAGAACTCTGGTCCCAGATTAAAGCCTGATTATTATTACCAGCCAGACCAAAAACAAAACCTCGATCACCCACGGCTCCCGTGTGAGCGCTTGCCGTTCCAAATCCAATTCCAATTACAGGGTCTTTAATAATTAAATTACTAGAAGATATTGATGTGGTGCCACCATCAACAAAAAGATTTCCTGTAATATTAATGTCACCATGAAACTCTATAGCGTCGGAACTGGTTGCGTAAACAAGTCTAGAACTTCCTGTTATTCTTGCTGAATTATTTTCATCACCTGCTCTATATTGAATAGAGCCGGTTGGACCACTACCCGACATGAATACCTCGGTATCAATATATGTCCACTTATAGTTAGCCATTAAATTAAATTCCTTAAATACATATTCTAATTACCAGATCCAGTAAAATATTCGCTAAACTGATCATATTCGAATATAGTTGTAACGTTCGAATTTCCCGGCTGGCTCGAACCGCCTGGTATTATTATTTCGATAGCAACTAAAGATCCTGTGCCAAAAGAAAAACTGCCTGTTGCTTGGAAATCGCTCGTAAGATCAAACTCTCCAACAATGTTCTGACCTGGGTGTCCAGCAGCGGGGTTATTACCGGGTCCGCTGGCTGTGGCTTGAGCTTGTATAATAAAACTAGTGGAACCGCCGCCATCAAGATCATTAACGGGCACTCCGTTTTGTTCATTAACATGTCCTGCCCAAAATTGTAACTGCGGAGGTGTTCCGTCGTTGGTGCCAGGAAACTTATAAATAATCTTGACTAATCTACCAGCAAATGGCTGCAAAGCGGTGTTGGAGATTGCCGTGCCATTGTTAATTGTTCCATTTGTGTTATTAGACATAGGTAAAAATCTTCCGGCAGAGGCGTGACTTGTGTTTGTGACCGCGAAAACGAAAGACTGCATTTGTAAGAACCTGCCTCTGGTTCGACCCTGGAGCACTCCAGTGCCATCATGCTCGTCGCCATCAGTTTCAAAAACTGGAACTGTTCCGCTCATCACAGTAAGAGAGCCAGTTAGTCTTACGGAGTCTTCTACAACAAGATCGTCTTGTATTAAGGTTTCATCTTTAAGCACAGTAGATCCAGTAACAGATAATGGACCACTTGTTCTTAATCCGCCAACGGCAAAGATCTCACCAGAGGCTGATACAAAAGAACTATTTTTAACCGTTCCTGAAGCAAGAAGATCTCCACTAGTCACTAAACTCTGTCCAAAGACCGTTGCCGAACTTGATACAAAAGATACTGTCTTGATAGAGCCGGTAACTAATGTAATGCCACTTGTTCTCAGTGAGGCTCCAAAGACTTCCGCTGAACTTGAAATAATACTATTATTTTTAATAGCACCTGAGACTTGCGCTCCAGCACTTGTTCTTAGTGCTGCTCCAAAAATCTCACCAGAGCTTGATATAAAAGAACCGTTTCTGATTGAACCTGAAACTCCAAGATGCCCACTTGTCTCAATTCCTTGACCAAAAAGGCGCCCTGAGCCTGAAAGATCACCGACATTTAAAGAACCCAGACTTGAAGCTCCAGTTGAAGTAATGGGACCGGCGGTCAGTGTTCCGCTTGCTGCAATTACGCCGCTTGTCCTTAAGCCGTTAGTGGCAAAGATCTCACCGGAACTTGAGATAAAGGCTTTATTTTTAATTGCCCCGCTAACTTGAATAGTGTCGCTTGTTCGCAAAGACGCACCAAAAATCTCACCAGAGCTAGACAAGGATCCAGTTAAATTAAGTTGTCCACTGGTGCTTAGGCTTCCCGCCTTCACTTCGCCCGATCCTGAGATTGACCCAGTGAGTTTTACATATGTCCCATCAAAGGTAAAGCCGTCTGAACCACCAAAAGCGCCTCCATCATTAAATTGAATATTAGTGTTGTTACCGCCTGGTTCCCCTGTGTCGGCATCTGCTAATACAAGCTTTCCATCGCTGGCTAAAGAGATATAACTATTTGGACCGGCAATGTTTCCACTTGTAACACTTATGGCATCAACAAAAATTGTAGAACCACTTAATTCAATACCGCGAGCGAGGGAACCAGAAATAGATAAAACGTCTCTACCTGCTTCATCGTATTCGATATAGGCAACTTCATTTGCTCCGAAATGTAATCTTTTGTCATCACCAAGATGAACATTTCCACTAGTGATTAATGAACCAGATAAAGCAGTCTGCCCACTTGTACGCAAATTCGTTCCATAAATCTCTCCTGAGCTTGATACAAAAGATCCGTTTTTAATTGAGCCTGAAACTCCAAGGTGTCCGCTTGTTTCAATACCGAAACCAAATAAACGACCGGAGCCGGAAAGGTCTTGGATAAACCGCAATGCACCTAATCTAAGGGTGCCAAGGTCACCGAATGGAATATCAAAAGTTGTTTGTGTTGGACCTGTTGCTCCCACCTTTCCTATAAGAAAAGAGCCAGAGGTTTGATCCCAAATCAAGGCTTGGTTATTATTACTAGCAAGACCGAAAACAAATCCTCGATCACCTACTGCTCCTGTGTGGGCGGAGCCGGTGCCGAAAGCAAGACCAATTGCTGGGTCTTGAATAATTAAATTGCTGGATGATAGGGATATAAGACTGCCGTCAATATTCAAGTTTCCTGTGATATTAACATCGCCATGAAATTGTAAAGAATTAGAACTTGTAAGATATACAAATCTGGAGCTTCCAGTTAATGTGGTATATCTAAACCCATCAATGGTTTCATCGCCGGTTCTAAATTGAATAGAGCCAGTTGGACCACTAGCTGACATATATGCGTCTTTATCAATGTAGACCCATGAAAATTCGCCCATTAGAAAAAACTCCCTATCATATACTTTTTACAATATAAATAGATATACATCAGACATAAATACCAGATAAGATCAATTGCCAGACCCACTAACATATAGATCGCCCGTATCAAGTTCCATTACAGCAGTCAGCAGACAATCTCCCGGTCTTGTAGTACCAGCAGTGAGAATTTTTATTCCAATGTGTGATCCGGTGCCAAAAGCAAAGCTACCTGTTGTTTGATATGGATCAGTAACATCAATTTCTCCAACTACATCTAAGGAAGAAACTCCGCCATCAGCGGGATCTTTGGCGCTGGCTGTAGCTTGCCCAATCATTGTTCCTGCATTAACCGCTTCAGCATTGGTGCCGGGTGGCTCGCCGTTTCCAACATAAAATTCCAAACGCATTGGGCTTTGATCAGAGAGTCCATTTGTAGATCCCATTCTATAAACAAGTTTTATCAGCCTGCCAGCAAAGGGCATGAGAAGAACTCCTCTATAAGTAATTCCCGCTTGAAGACCGCCTGACTCACCACCTTGGTTAAGACCCATGAAACGACCAGAGTTGGCTTGACTTGTATTACCCATTACAACATTAGATGGAAAAAGCTGTATAAACTTACCTCGTGTGCGACCTTGGAGTATTGCCCCATCTTCTCCATCGGTTTCAAATACCTTTTTTGTAGTAGCAAGAATTGCTCCACTCATTACAGTAAGAGAGCCAGTTAACATTACATCATCTTCTACAACAAGATCGTCCATTATTCTTGTCTCACCTTTAAGAATTGTAGACCCTGAAACAGAAAGAAGTTTACTTGTTCTTAAGCTCTCTCCAAAAATCTCACCAGAGCTTGAGATAAAGGATTCGGAGGGTGGAGGAAAGATGGCTGCGTTTACTAAGCTTTTAATAGACCCTGTGACAAGTACATCACCACTAGTTTCAAAGCTGCCTCCACGAACTTCATTGGAGCTTGATATGACAGAAAGGCTTTTAATGGATCCACTAGTTCTTAGTTCTGAGCTTGTTCGAAGGGCTGCTCCAAAAATCTCGCCAGAGCTTGAGACAAAAGATCCATTTCTAATAGCTCCGGTAACTTGTATGTCCCCACTCGATCTAAAACTTGTTCCATATATTTCATTGGAGCTTGATATGAAAGAGCCGTTTTTAATAGAGCCTGTAACACCAAGATGACCGCTTGTTTCAATTCCTTGACCAAATAAGCGGGCTGAACTTGAAAGATCGCCGACGCTTAGAGAACCCAGGCTTGAAGCCAACAAAGCGTTGGTTGTGGTAATTGCCGCAGAGGAGACACTTCCAGTAGCAAGAACGGCTCCACTTGTTTTTAGTGAAGTACCGAACACCTCGCCAGAGCTTGAGATAAAGGATTTGTTTTTGACAGAACCAGTGGCATCAAGTTGACCGCTGGTTCTTAATGCTCCGCCAAATAACTCAGCGGCACCAGAAAGAGATCCGGTTATATTAACTTTGCCGCTGGTACTTAAACTACTCGCATGAACGAATCCTGATCCAGAGATGTTACCAACAATTTTTACAAGGTTGGAACCTCCACCAGAAGTAAAAACAAAATTGTTTGAGCCGCCCATTTCAGTTCCGCCATCATTAAACTGAACATTGGTATCTGCCCCACCTGGTAGAAGCGCGACAACGCCGGTTAAAATCATGCTGCCAGCAGTGGAAAGAGCAATGCGACTTGTAGGTCCGGCGATATTACCAGTAGTAATAGTGTCTGCATCAACAAAGATTGCTGTTCCACTTAATTCTGTTCCACGGGAAATGGAACCTGAAATA
>Ga0209336_10000778_pt1 | contig 16101 bp, 24 predicted proteins | sample LinPmetageLP32_FD_184042 | JGI IMG/M metagenome (GOLD analysis project Ga0209336, IMG submission 184042) | Marine viral communities from the Pacific Ocean - LP-32 (SPAdes) (version 2) | ecosystem: Environmental > Aquatic > Marine > Oceanic | place: Pacific Ocean | collected 2009-08-23 | reverse complement strand
GTATAAGGAGATATTACACGTTATGTGTTAAAGTATCAATACTTTTTTATCACAAAATGTGTAAAAAATATAAATCCCTGGTTAGGTTTTTCGGTAAACCCCCACGACTCTGCCAAGAATCTCCAGATCTTCATCTGGAAACAACGTTTTGTGTTGAGCAGTAGAACGAGGCTCCAATCGTAGCGGGCCATCTTGGTCTCTATACATCTTGAATGTAACCTCATCATTTATTTTTGCTATAACCAGTTGCCCGTCCTGGACAGCAGTCTGGCTATAGTCAACGATAGCGACCGATCCTTCCGGTGCTTCAAGATTCATTGAATCACCTTTAATCTCAAGGCCGACTAATGTTTTGGAGGGATGCACTGCTGGAATATAATCATCTGTTTCAAAATTTAGTGGGTCAGCAGAATTTAACCCCCCTGCTTGAACTAAAGATATTACTGGCACTAGTTGGACTCCTTCCGATGTGTTACGCACATCTGAAGACATTTCCCCGACACCAGTTAGTAGCCATCTTAAATCTATTCCAAGGGCTGCCGAGTATTTTAAAGCCAGTTTTGGTTTAAGATCGCGTATACCGTTTTCATGATTTGAATATGTTGATACGCCTACATTAATTGATCTTGCAAAACCACTGGCTCTTTCCCATCCTCTGCTTAACCGAGCCTGTCGTAACCTTTGTGCAGGAGTAGTATCGTTCATGATCCGTCTCCAAAACTAGATGCAATTTGCATTATATTGTTACGTTTATTTTTCTTTTGTTTTAAATTTATGTCCGAGGTGTCGGGGGGCATACAGCGCAAAGCAAAGTCATAAATGGCTCTGTCAAATTTTAAATATTTGGTCCAATATGTGTTATTAAATTTAACCCCCCAAACATCATCTTCCTCACAAAGTTGACGGTCTAGGACACGCACAAGAGACGCTATAAAATGCGTTCTGCGAATAGCCGGGGTTGGAATCAAAAAAACATTTCGCCCATCTTTTTTAGTCGTAAATAATTTGTCCGGACCAGTATTGCGGTGAATCATGCGTTTAATCGTATCTTCGGATTTTAAGGAATATTTAGCTCCTATTTCGGTGGCTTTAGTAATGTTTAAACATTCTTCAATATTGTCATTACTGTATGCGTTATAAGCTCCCATAAGAACAAATGGCACGATTAAGGTATCGGGTGAAAAATAACCTTTTTTTCCGGTAATCCTATGAACTGCCTGAGATCGGGCTTCTACAAAAGAAAAAGAAGCTCTTGCCTGCCACGAGGCTTCGCTGCTTTTATTGTAGTGTATAAACGCTGTATCAAAATCAGTTAAGTCAGGCCAAAAACAATTAGCATCAACCTCTATTGTTATCAGCTTTGTAAGCTGTCCATGATAATCAAATAAAGCGTCTATTTTATTAGGCATAATAATTCCTTCCCTAAACTCGTTTTAACACGTTTTGTTTAAAACACAATGCAAAATGCTATATATTGATTTTTAACACATTATGTGTTATTTAGTGCTTACACATTCTGTGAATACTATATATGGTGTTATTATGAATACGGTAAAAGAAATCATAGATAGAGCGAGTCCAGGCTCTAAAACCAAACTTGCCCGACAGATTGGGGTTAGCACCTCGGTTTTAGGCAATTGGTGTTCTCGCAACAAGGTTCCGGTCAAATACTGGGACCATATTATTCATGCCGCAAACGATAAGGGTGAGGCCATTACTTACGAGTCAATGGTGAAAGCTATGTCTAATGGGTAAAGCGCAGAGGGATAAAGGCAAGCGTGGGGAGTTGGATATCGTTCATGCTGCAAAAGATTCCGGTCTAGATGCATGGCGAATACCATTATCCGGTGCAATGGCTCATTACAAAGGCGATGTAATTATTGTGGATGCGACAGGCACAGAGGTCACTATTGAGGCCAAGTGGAGAGCGCAGGGCTTTAAGCAAATCTACGACTTTAAAGGCGATAATGATGTGTTGGTTTTAAAGGCTAACGGCAAAGAGAGAATTTACTGTTTTAGCGAGGGTCTCGCTTTAGAACTTTTAGGAAGGGTGAAAGATGGGAAGGCAGATGAAGGTAACATACTTTGACGCTGATGACTCGCCACAAGGTAAGCTCGGTGATATAGAAACAATCCATGATTTGAGTGAAATTATTACCGAGCCTGTCGGTAAATTGAAGCGTAATCTGCCTTTATTCAAATTTTCTAAATACCGAAATAACTACCGCAATAATCATAATGTAGAAGAGATATCTGCAATAGAAGTGGATTATGATGGTGGTGATATCCCCCCCTGGTTGGCACTTGAAACATTGCAAAATCAGGATTTAGAGGCACTGCTATATACAACACCTTCGCACAGAGAAGAGGTCGGCAGTTATAGATGGCGTATTATTTTGCCATTATCGAAACCTGTATCTCCGGAAGAACATCAAAAACTGGTAGCAAGGGTAAACGGTATTTTCGGTGGGGCATTAGCAGATGAAAGTTTTGTTTTAAGCCAAGCCTATTATTATGGCTCTATCGAAGGACAGCCCAAGCCTACGGTGCTGACAAATGATGGTGATGCTCTGGATAGCCGAGCAGACCTTGATAGTAATGCACTCTATAAATCAGGGGGTAGAGGGCATGAACATCATGGCGGTGCGGTTTCTTCATCGGGAAGGATAGCGCATAAACCGGAGCATGTATCAATCACTAGGCTTCCTCCTATGCAAATACCGTTTGAGGTAATTGCTGAGTGGCTAAAGAAAGTATCTAACAATAATATAGATTGGAATGCATGGTCTAGGATCGGCATGGGAATCTATAACTGCACTCAGGGCAGTAAGGAAGGGAAAGCTGTATTTTCATTATGGTCGAGTAACAGCGATAAACACGATCAGGAGCATTTAGAAGAGCGTTGGGAACACTGGGGAAAATCCCCAAGCGATCATATAGACGGTGAAAATATGCACCGAGTATTAGGGGAATATACGCACCATAAACTGGAGGCATATGTACCGCCAAAAAAGTACTCACCCAACATTATAGAGTTTCCAAAGGCTATCCCAAAATCGTATGACGTTATAAAAGCCCATAGAAGTGACCATGTTGAAGCTCCTTTTGATTTTGTTGAAGACCTTCTAGTTGATGGTAACTGCTCAATAATCTTCGGTGAATCAAATGTTGGGAAAACCTTTGTAGCGTTTGATCTGGGCATTCATGTGGCTATGGGCAGAACATGGCTGGGCAAGGAAACCGAGCAAGGCGGTGTTTTATACATTGCAGCAGAAGGCGGTGCTTCCATACAAAAACGATTAGATGCTTTCTATGATTATTATAAGCTAGGCAACAAAGATATCCCCTTTTGGTATTTGCCTATATCAGTAGATTTAAGAGATCCAGAGGCGGATAAAAGAGGCATTATTCAATTAGCGGAAGACCTGGAAGCTGAGTCTGGCACACCAATAAGATTAATTATTGTCGATACGCTTTCTAGGGCATTAGCAGGCGGTGCTGAAAATACCTCAGAAGATATGTCCTCTTACATTATGAATACCGACCATATACGAGAGGCTCTTGGAGCGCATTTGCTCTCAATTCATCACAGTGGCAAGGACTCCAGCAAAGGGGCTAGAGGCTGGTCTGGTCTTAAAGGGTCGCTAGACTCTGAGATAGAAGTGATCAAAGTTGGAGAGGGCTTCGGGGTCATTAAAGTCACAAAACAACGTGATATAGAACCCTGTGATGACATCGCGTTTAGGCTTAACACAGTCGAAGTTGGCGTAAACAGACGAGGTAAACCCATCACCTCATGCGTCGTTTTACCGACCGAATTTAAAGTTAAATCAGGTGAAAAATTAACTGAGAGAGAGATCTGGATTGTCGATATTGTGAACAATTTAATGGCAGATGAGCATCGCCCTGCCACTAAACACATCTTTCACTTTCCAGGCGGTGGTCGGTTATTTGCTAGAAATAGCGTGTCCAATAAAGAAGTTCGGAGCTGGTTTTCTGAAAAAATGCAGGCCTATGAAAACACCGATCAGACAGAAATTGGACAAGGCAGCAGTATAAGCATGGATGCGCTTTATAAAGCCTTTAATAGAACTCTTAAGTCCTTAACAAAAAAGGGAAAAATAGTGATGGATAAGGAAAAAATAACCCTAAGTGATCTGACGGAAGGAGCTTAAAAATGGAAAATTGGACACTTACCGGACAGGGATCGGACATAGCCAATAAATTGGACGGACATGGACACCTCCCTATAGGGGGTGTCCTGTGTCCAATATTCGTCCAATTAAGTGTCTGTTGTTAATATGGCATTTAAAAATTGGAAAAATAAAACCCCGAAGCGAATGCCTGATGAGGGTACGTTAGCTCGTAAAGTTATAGATGCACCCTTGATGCAACCTAGAACAGGCAGTCCGACAGAAGTTTTGTATTTGGTTGGGGATGTAGATAGCATCGCTACGGAGCTAGATTCTAAATGGGGCGTTGAAAGATTTGTTGATCGATGCCCCGACATACATCTTAAAAAACGATTTCTCGCACAACGGTCTAAGTTTGATAAGGCGTTATTTGATTCAGAAGATGTTGATGAATTAAATGCCCATGCCCAGAGTTTAATAAAAGGCTATTTGGCTTTAGATAAAGCAATGGCAAATGCTGGAATCCGCACTGCTGCCGAATGTGGTTATTTAGAAATTTTAAAAGACGATAGGGTCTGGCGTTTTGTTGGCGCAGATAAAGAATTGAAGCGAGAGCCTGATGACCTTCGCCACATCACAATTGTTGCAGTTCAAAGCTGTGTGCAAATGTTTTTAAATGATGAAAACCAGCTTTTAGAAAAGGTTACTAGAACATTTAAAGGATCAACAATTTCAAGGGTTACTTCTAGGAAGGAAAAAGACCCCGATGACTGCATTAAAGACATCTTCCCATTTTGAGCTAGAGGTGCTGATGGCAAAGAAAAAGCAAAAAAAAGTTCCAGATAAAGATTTGGGAACAGCGGAAACCAGGGCAAGGGTCCGTCCTGATCCGGTGCAGGAGCTTTATAATATCTGGCTTAGAAAAGGCTATAGAGATGCTTCAGCTTTGCAGGAGTCAGCTATTGAAATACGCCAGATATTTATGATTGTTTCCGGTGGTCTTTTCGCTCGCGCTACGGATTGGTCAGGGTCTATTAGAGGCTCTGGATCTCCGTTACCGGAATGGCTTCTTATTAAAAGAAGGGATGTTTATTTGCCCTGGACGAGGGATATTAACGACAGGTCTATGAGTGTTTTGATGGCTTGGTTAATAGATGAAAGGCCATTGAATCAAATAGATCGGGATCTAAGGCAGAAAAATGGCAAAGCTTCTACACAGGTTGTTACTGCATTAACTCGTTATGCAGCAATGTCAGGAAGGATTAAACCTGTTTCCTCAATTTAACCTACGCGCCAGTGCGTACCCGATACCTCTTATTAATAACTATGGAATTTACTACAATGGCATGGATTAAAATAGCGCATCAAGTTTCTCCAGGCAGTAAATGGGTTGCTGTCGATCCACATAAATCAATTGATTCCTATAAAGCATTATACGATCAAGGGCTTGGTGCTATGGCACAAAGCAGAAGTAAAAATGGAGGGTTTAATTTGCTTTATGAAAAGAATCCCCCTCCACATAAACAAAGATTGGATCATTTTAAATGGTTTAGATCTAAGAAAATGGAGGTTTATCATCGAAGGGCTAATGGGGGTGGGATAAAGGGAATTTCTAAATATGCTGATTAAAATGGTGGAGGAGTGCCTCATCTCCTATATAGAGTTTTTTTGCAGCATTAACACAAAACGTGTTGACGGTGGGGATAGCAAATGGTAAAAATTCTTATTCTTGAAATTGCTGTGAGTGGAGTCTTTAGTGTTTAAAGGCAGATCTCCCGATTTTGTTTCTCAACTATTAAATGGCGAGGTGAGTGTTTTTTTGCATCAGCAAGATGATGGTCGTTGTGCTGTTATAGAAATTTCAATGTGGAAAGATTTAAAGGAAGCTGACGAGTATGTCGCTCTTGTTGAGGGTGGGAATATGATTCCTAGCTTTTCTGCAACGGAGCATTAAGTGTCAAAAAACCCGACTATAAAAAGGTGGCCTGCGGATTCTGTTGAAAAGCGCAAAACAGAAACTTTAATACCTTACGCAAGAAACGCCAGGACACACAGCGATGAACAGGTGCAACAAATTGCAGCGAGTATTCGTGAGTGGGGATGGACTACACCTGTTTTAGTTGATGAAGAGTCAACGATTATTGCAGGGCATGGCAGGGTTATGGCAGCGCAGAAACTGGGTATCGAAGAGATCCCTGTGATGGTTGCCGAGGGCTGGACTGATGCACAGCGCAAGGCTTATGTCTTGGCAGATAACCAGCTGGCTAAAAATGCTGATTGGGATAGTTCTATTTTAAAAATAGAGCTTAAGGATTTGGAGTCCGAAAATTTTAATCTCAATCTAATTGGATTCGATGTTACAGAATTAGATGCTTTGTTTTTTGAACCAAATTTTGAACCTGGTTCTGAAGATGAGCAAGGCACATTAGATGAAAAGAAGCTTACAGAATGTCCCGCTTGCGGGCATAAGTTTTGAAAACCACTTTAAAAATAGATTGGGCAACATATAAATCCGCAAAATATGCCTGTTTAAATTGGCACTATTCTAAAGCTATTCCAGCAGGGGCAATGGTTAAAATTGGAGTGTGGGAAGGTAGGACATTTATAGGATGTATTATTTTTAGTAAGGGGGCTAATTATAATATTATGGCACCCTATGGATTGAATCAAACTGAAGGTTGTGAACTGACCAGGATTGCACTTAGAGAGCATAAATCACCAGTTAGCAGAATATTAAAAATAGCCTTACTTTTTTTGAAGAGATCAAACCCAAAATTGAAGCTTCTTGTTTCATATGCTGATGGAAGCCAAGGGCATCATGGAGGAATCTATCAGGCAACAAACTGGATTTATACTGGTGAGTCTCAGGCTTCTTCTTTTGTTTTAAATGGCAAAAAAGTTCACAAAAGAACGTTATCATCTAAATTTGGGAAAAGTTCTTTAAATTTTTTAAAATCAAAAGGGTTAAATATTAAGATTGTTAAGGATGCTCCAAAGCACAAATATTTGTTGCCTCTTGATCAAGAAACAAAAGATAAAATAATCTTATTAAAAAAGCCATATCCAAAGCGTGAAAAGCAGGCGATGGCTGTTCTCCAGACAGCACAGCGACAGGGCAGCACTGATCTTTACGCTCCATCGTAAAAGGAATTTTTATGGTAGGAAGGAAGAAACACAGTCCGACTCCGGAACAACGTAAAACAGTTGAGGCTATGTCAGCTTACGGTGTTCCCCAGGAAGATATATCAAAGGTCATCGGCATCGATCCGACAACCTTGAGGCGATATTATTCTGAGGAGCTGTTAACGGCTAAACATAAAGCAAACGCTAGGGTAGCTGAAGCCTTGTTTAAAAAGGCTATTGGGGATGGGGCGCAAAGCACAACTGCTGCAATATTCTGGCTTAAAACCAGAGCGCAGTGGAAAGAAACAAATGTGCATGAGCTGGGCGGTACAGATGGCTCCCCTATCCAGGTCATAACCGGAGTTCCTCGTGCCGACGATTGACACAGGCTATAAACCAAGGAAACAGCAGGCTGATCTGCACCTGGCATTAAAACGGTTTAATGTACTAGTTGCACATAGAAGGTTTGGGAAAACGGTATTTTCTATAAATGAGACAATAGACAAGGCGTTGCGGTGTAAGTTGGATCGGCCTCGTTATGCTTACATTGCTCCATATCGCTCACAGGCAAAGACAATCTGTTTTGATTACTTGAAGGCATACACAAGGGGGATACCTGGAACAACATTCCACGAAACCGAGCTTCGGGCTGACCTTCCAAATGGAGCAAGGATTACATTATTTGGTGGAGACAACTATGAATCGCTCAGAGGTAATTATTTCGATGGCGTAACGCTAGACGAGCCAAGTCTTATGTCGCCCCGACTCTGGTCAGAAGTTGTGAGGCCGTGTTTATCTGATCGTAAAGGCTGGGCTATTTTTATTGGAACACCAGCAGGCGAAAATCAGTTCCATGAAATTTACCAACACGCCAAAGAAGCAGGCGATCCTTGGTTTGCAGCGATGTATAAGTCATCTGAGACAGATTTAATCCCAGAGGATGAATTGACTGAAGCTAGAAGGGCTATGTCTGAAAATCAGTTTCAGCAAGAGTTTGAGTGTTCATTTTCGGCAGCAATAACAGGGGCGGTCTGGTCACAGGAATTAATAAGGGCCGAGGAGAACGGCCGAATAACAAACGTGCCGTGGGAACGGGATAGCCTTGTTCATGTCGGTTTCGATCTTGGCATGAGCGATACAACAACTATGCTTTTCTACCAAATATGCTCTAGGGAGATTCGCTTTATTGATGCATATGAAAACAACTCGCTAGGTCTCGACCATTATGTGGATATCATAAAATCGAAGCCATATAATTACGGCAAGTTTTTGCTACCGCATGATGTAAAGGTTCGGGAGCTTGGCACAGGAGTAAGCAGGGCTGAAACGCTTCATAAGCTAGGCATTAACTGCACAATTATGAAAAGAACCTCCCCAGAGGAACGGATTCATGCAAGCCGTATGGCATTTGATCGAATGTGGTTTGATCAAGAAAAGTGCAAGGAAGCATTAAGGGCTTTGCGTCAATATCGTTATGAATTTAATGAGCGAACTTTAGTATATAGAAAAAGACCTATCCACGATTGGACATCACACTTTGCAGATTGCTTTGGCTTGTGTGCTGAAGGTTTAAACCTGTCAAAGCCAAGGCGAGATCTTCCGCAACGAGATAATGATTGGATTGTTTGAATGAGCATGGATTTAGCGAATCAGCGTAAAATGATGAGTCGAATAGAAGATCTACAAAGGCTTGCTGATCAACAATTAATTATGATCACTCGTTTGGAGAAGGTGGTTCAAGATCTATCTCAAAATGGTTGTGCAGTGACTGCAAAGCAGGCAAGTAAGAAAGCCGCATAATGGCTGTTAAAAGAATGGACGATGAGCGTCTTGCCTCAGTTATCGGATCGCAGATTCGTGACAGCGCAGGCTATGAAGGCGATGATCTTTCATATACGAGAACAGACAGTCTTGCTAGATACCAAGGTGAGGAATATGGCGATGAAAAAGCAGGTCGGTCTTCTGTTATAGATCGCTCTGTCCTGGAAACAGTCGAACAGGTTATGCCTTCACTAGTTAGAACCTTTTTGTCCAATACTGAAATGGCTGTTCTATTTGAACCGCAAAAGCCAGAGGATGAGGCAACTGCGGAGCAGGCTTCATCTTATGTTAACCATGTTTTAATGCGTGAAAATGATGGTTTTATTACTGCTGTCGATTGGATGAAATCAGCATTAATAACAGGAACATCAGTTGTAAAATTATACTGGGATGAACAAAAAGACATTAAGGAGGAAACCTATACTGGCCTGACAGAATTTGAATATATGCAACTTGTAAAAGATGAAAATATTGAAGTTTTGGAACATACTGCATTGGGTCAAATTGATGGCACTAACTTCTCTTTAGGTGCGACAGATGCAATAGAGGCTGCAATGAGTGGCGTTGAAGAGATATCACCCACCCATGACGTTAAAGTAAAATATACAAATGACAAGGCTAGGTTGCGATGGCAGGCTGTGCCACCAGAAGAGTTTTTGGTTAATAAAAGGTGTAGAACATTAAATGAAAATGACAACACTTGGAGCTTTGCGTGTCACCGACAATCCAGAACAGTTGAAGATTTATTATCTGAAGGCTTTGATGAGGATAAAATAGAGCTTGCAGCATCAAGGCATGAAAACGGTGACTTCGATCAAACATTTGATCAACGCTTTGCTGACATGGAATCTTCTACTTTAGATTATGCGGATTCTACTGAGGGACAAAGAAAAGTCTATGTTTACGAATGCTATATGCGGTGTGATTATGATGGAGATGGGGTTAGTGAGTTACGAAGAATCACAGTTTTGGGTGGTGAAACTAACACTGTTATTTTAGAGAACGAGGTTTGCGAAGAGTTGCCGTTTGCAGAACTTACTGCGATTAGAAGACCACATAGGTTGTTTGGTTATAGCCTTGCGGAATTAACAAAAGATCTGCAACGGCTTAAAACAGCAATCTGGAGGGCTATGCTAGATGGCCTGTATTTATCACTTTATCCGCACAGGGCTATCGATGAAAGCAGGGTAGAGCTAGACGATTTGTTGAGTGAAGATCCAGGCTCTATTTTCCGTGTAAATGGCGATCCAAGCTCTGCCATTGTAAACCTTACAACAAGCTGGCCTGGTCAGCAGGCTTTCCCGATGATGCAGTATATTGACTCTGCATTAGTTAGGCGGTCAGGAGTTAATGATCTAGCAGGCGGTTTAGATTCAAATGCCTTGCAAGGGGAAACAGCAAGAGGTGTTGAAGAAGCTGCAAACAGTGCAAGGGCTAGAGTTGAATTAATAGCTAGGACATTTGCTGAAACTGGCTGGACTCGTTTAATGAAATTGGCCTTGCAAATGCTAAACAGACATCAAAACCAGGAAAAGGTTGTCCGTCTTCTAGGTAAATGGGAAGAGGTAAATCCTAGATCCTGGAACACAGAGATGGATGTTAGAATAAATGTTGGCCTTGGTGTTGGCAGTAAATCAGAACAGGTGCAGAAATTAAATATGATTGCATCCAAACAGGAGCAATTAATGGGGCAGTTGGGAATTAATAATCCAATATCCCCACTTAATAAATACTATCAAACGATCAGAAAGATGATAGAGGCCGCAGATTTAGACCCAGATACATTTCTGACCGATCCGACTCAGGCTATGGAAGCTCAAAAAGGTCAGCAACAGCCAAACCCTGATGCAATGAAGGCTCAAGCTGAAATGGCTATGAAGAGGGAAGAAGCCCAAGCCCGGCTTGAACAAAGTAAAATGGAAGCAGGCATGAGGGCAGAGACTGATAAATTGAAAGCCCAGCAAGAGGCCGAGGTGGCTAGATATAAAGCTGATTTGGATTCAATGCAGAAAAGAGAAGATGCAGATCTTAAAGCTAAAGTTGATAGAGAGATTGCTGCAAACAGGCTTGCTTTTGAATATGAAAAAATGAAGGCCGACCATGAATATCGGATGGCTGAATTAATTGAAGAGCGAAACCTTGAAGCTGCAAAAATGGCAGCAGGCGCAAGGGATGGTCAAGGCAACATTAATTTAAGCAACTGAGGAAATTATGGCATTAGCGAACTCAAATAGTGACAAGGCATCAATGCTTAAGATGCAAAGTTTTTTAGATGGGGCAAAGAAGCCAGTAAAAAAAGAAACGGTAAAGAAAAAGGAAAAAGCCAATGACTAGAAGCAATATCGGAGGGTTTCCGGTTTCACCAGCAAGAGGCATGGGTTTATTAGATCGTCTTATTTATTACCCTGAGTTTGGTGGCGGTGAGAGTTTATATGATGATCCAAACGACTTTAATGCTATTCGGACAGACTTTGCTGGGGGTGCTTTAAATGGCACTCAATACGATCCGGTATCAAATAGGTTTTATGCCTTAAATCCTTCGGGAACCTATACCCTTGATAGCTTGGATCGTGACGCTCCAAACACAGAAGAAAAAGGTGGGGATGGTGCTTTTACATTGGCTGAAATGATGGAGCTACAATCATCTTTAAACCAAGCAAATTTTGGAAATCAAGACAGAACCAGTGTTTTCAGTAATGTAAAGGATATGGGAAATAATACCTTTGATATTGTTGGTGGGGGCGGTGTTGTTGGTCAAAGCTTATTTGGCACAACAGCCGATGGAAAGCGAGTTCCTATGAATCAAGCCGAGTATAAATTTGGAGCTAGAAAAGGTCAGAAAATACCGAAACAACACGCAATGAATGTTTTAAAAGCTGCATTAGCTGGCATTGATGAATCTGGTGGTGAGGACGGCCCAGATGGTGAGAGCGACGGCGGTTCTGGTTCTGGGAGTTGATTTATGAGTGAAGAAGAAGCCCCAGAGTGGCGTGGGGAAGATGCCAGAAGGTTGCTGGATAATCCTTTAATCAAAGAGGCATATATTAATTTTGAAAAAGAACAGATTGAAAAGGCGATAACCGCATCTGATGATGAAACCAGATACAAATGCATGATCGCAATACAAGTTTGTCGACAGGTCGAAAAGCACCTTAGTCGAGTGATATTTGACGGCAATAAAGCTGTTAAATCTACAAACGAGGCAGATAAACCGTCTCGATTTGTTTGAGGACAAGCCCTAACAGGCACCCTTAACCCCAAAAAAAGGAAGAAAAATGAGTGACGAACAATCCGTTGAAGAACGGTTTGAAAGCATTCTCAGTAACGAAAATTCTGAGGAGCCTTCAGATCCTGTGCAAGCAGGGCAAACTGAAACCGAAGAAGAGCTTGAGGCAGATGGTGAACAGCTAGAAGCCTCAGAAGAGTCTGATGCAGAGATAGAAATTGATGAACCTGAGGAAACCGAATCAGCCTCCGATTATATTGAGTTTCAAGATACAAACGGAGAAACTGTAACGGTCACGCCTGAAGAGTACAGAAATGGTTATTTAAGGCAAAAAGACTTTACACAAAAGACACAAAAATTAGCTCAAGACAGAACTATACTTGAAGAGGATGTAAAGAAGATTGAAGCGTATTATACGCAGAGACTTTCTGAGCTTGATATGTTCCAGGAACCTTCTCCGGACTTTGATGAGTTATATGACCAAGACCCATTAAATGCTCCAAAAATAGAGAGGGATTGGAACTTAAAACAACAGAAGCGTTATCAATTAATGGAGTCCCAAAGGCAACAACAAGAAAAGCAATTTCTGGAAAAACAAACAAAGGGAGCGCATGAGCTACCTAATCAGATTCCAGAGTTTGCAGATCCTGTTGTCAGAAGCCAGAGCATGGTGGAGTTAAAAAACTCTCTACTAGACGAAGGCTTTACACCGGACGAAATAAATTCTGTTGTGGATGCTAGGCACATAAAACTTCTTTGGTACGGCCTTCAATACAAAAAGAGCAATAAAAACACTGCTCAGATTGTAGCGAAAAAAGTCGTGAATAAACCAAGAGTGATGCGTCCTGGATCTGCAAAGCAAAAGCCCTCCAAAGCGAATAGGTCTGCCAAGAGAATTGATGTGGCTAGAAACAGTCAATCCAAGGAAGCATGGACAGATGTTTTCAAGGATATCCTTAATGACCCTTAATATGGAGATCTAAAATGGCAGTGCCAGGTAATACCGTTGTATCCTCAACACGGACAAACAAGCGTGAGGATTTATCAAATATAATTGCGGACATTTCACCCACAGAAACGCCCGTTTTGACTTTAATCAAATCTCAGTCTGCGACTGCTAGATACCATGAGTGGCTTACAGACTCATTAGCGAATGCGGCTTTAAATAAACATGAAGATGGCGATAATGATGCCGCTGATGCCTCAAGTGCCACAAATCGTCTCGGTAACAGAACCCAAATTATGAAAAAAACGTGTTCTGTGAGTGGTTCCGCTGAAGCAATAGACAAGGCTGGATATGCGTCAGAAATGGCGTATCAAATGCAAAAGCGCAGCAAAGAAATAAAACGCGACTGCGAAAAGTCAATTACTTCCAACCAAGCTCTTGTTGTTGGTGCAGCTGGTACTGCTTCACAAATGGCAGGGATTGAAAGTTACCTCACTTCCAACATCGTTTATGGTGGAACAAATGCAGGTGCAGCCAATCCTGGTTTCAACACAGGCAACGGAACAGTGGTTGCTCCAACAGACCCAAATAACACAGGTGCTTTTACTGAGCCAAAATTGAAGTCTCTTGTTAAAGCGTGTTGGGATTCTGGTGGAGAGCCTGATATTCTAATTGCTGGTGGTTTTAATCGTCAAGCTGTCAGCTCGTTTAGTGGAATTGCAAGTTTATACAGAGACACGGCCCCCAAGCTTGGGCCAGCAAGTATAATTGCGTCTGCAGATATCTACGTCAGCGATTTCAGCGGAAACGGTGGAATTAAGGTGGTAGCTGACAGGCATTCTCGCCCTGGAGTGGCCTTATTACTCGACCCAGAATACCTTTCTATGGCTTGGTTGCGAGGGTTTGAATCATACGAACTTTCTAAGATCGGTGACTCAGAACAGCGCACAATAATCGCAGAGGGATGTGTACAAGTTTCAAACGAAGCTGCACACGGAAAGATAGTTGGTTTAACTACTTCTTAACCCAGTGATAGGGGGAGCTTCGGCTCCCCTTATTTTTTAGGAGAATTAAATGCCAAAAGTTGGAAATAAGAAATTTTCGTATAGTTCTGCTGGACGGAAAAAAGCAATGGATTATGCAAAGAAAACAGGGAAGAAAGTGGTTAAAGGCAGAGGATATAGAACTAGGAAGGCATAGATATGGATTGGCGTTTACTTGATGAGGACGAAGATAAAACTGAGTTTTTCAAATATGATGAAGCTAATGATGAATCTATTGTAGCCACCACATACAAAGGCACTGAGCTGGTTACAGATTTGAATAAAGAAGTGCAGTCAAAAGAATTTGGCCGTGGTGAAAATAACGATATGCACCATGTGGCTAGAATACCGCCAGAGGTCATCCATAGATGGCTCGTAGATTATGGCGTAAATGTCTATTTAAAAGAACACGGCCCGAGAGTTATGGCATTGCTGGATAGCAATGAGTGGAGACACCTTCGCGTCAATACAGGGCAACTCGGAAAAAGAACTCGGCATATTTAAGGAGCTAATATGGTTGCAAATTATGGTCAGCTTAAAACCTCATTAGCGACCTTGCTCAATAGAGATGACCTGACCTCAAATATACCGGACTTCATTCGGATGCTTGAGCAGACGGTTAATAGAGAGGTCAAATTTAGAAACAGAAGGATGGAAACTACTGCCTCTTTAGCTATAGCAAATGGCAATGAGATAACTATTCCTGCAGATTATATAGAAACAAGGGCTTTAGTTTATTTATCTACACCAAGAGTCAAACTGGATTATATGACTCCATCTGCTTTTGAAAACACCTATACAACAGATTCTCCTTCACAGCCTGTCTCATACACAATTACAGGAAACCTTATAAAAATCGGACCGCATCCTAGTTTGGCTGTAAATTGCAATTTAACTTATATGCAAAAACTCACAGCCCTTACTTCTGATGCAGATACAAACTGGCTTTTAGACAATCATGCTGACGCTTATCTTTATGGTGCAGCAGTACATTCCGCTCCCTTTTTAGGCGATGATAACAGGCTTCAAACTTGGTTTGGTTTGTATGATAGGGTCGCATCAGAAATAGCTGGGGATGATAGCCGAGCTAGATGGAATGGTGCCCCTGTTAGGCCTCAATTAAGTATTACAGTTGTATGATTCCCAACCCTAAAATTTTCCCTGATTGGTCATCCTGGGCTAATCAAATCCAGACAATATTAAATCCTTTTATGGAGCGAGTCGAAAACGGCTCCTTCTTCAGACAAGGCCGTATCCCTGAGATCCAAAGTTTTGTAGTGGGTTCCCTTCCTAACCCAAAAAAACCTGGTCGGCTGATTTTTGTCAGCAATGAATCAGGCGGTGCGGTCTTGGCCTTTTCGGATGGCACAAACTTTAGGCGAGTAACAGATCGAGCGATTGTGAGCTAAATATGGCAAGTACAGCTACTACCAGAGGTAAATATAGAAAACAGGGTTTAGGTGATGGCCTAAATACCTGGGGGCTATCTAGTGGACTAAATGGCCTATTTGATGTCATGGATCAAGCCATTCATGGTGTGAATGAAATTACGCTTACATCTACTTCCTACACGCTGACATCAACTAACTATACTACTAATGATATTCGCTATCGCATTTTAAAGTTTGCAGGAAACTTTGCAGCCACCATCACTATTCCGGCTACCCAGAACTGGTTTTTAATTGAAAATAATACAGGCCAAACACTGACTTTTAGCAATGGCTCAAACAGTGCGACATTGGCAAATACCTTCACTGGATTGCTAGAAACAAACGGCACAACAGTTGGAATACTGACTCTTCCTGACGG
>Ga0209336_10000775_pt1 | contig 16122 bp, 12 predicted proteins | sample LinPmetageLP32_FD_184042 | JGI IMG/M metagenome (GOLD analysis project Ga0209336, IMG submission 184042) | Marine viral communities from the Pacific Ocean - LP-32 (SPAdes) (version 2) | ecosystem: Environmental > Aquatic > Marine > Oceanic | place: Pacific Ocean | collected 2009-08-23 | reverse complement strand
CTCAATGATGTCCATGGGTTCTGTTGTTATAGATGACAACGGTATCTATGAGCTTCTTGATAATAACTAATAGGAGGTATAGACATGGCTTATGCAGCTTCTGGTTTAACTCGTCTTGCAGGTGCATCAGGTGGTAATCTGTGGTGGTATTCTACAACAGATGCTATTGCTACTGTAAATACATCTGGTTATTTTAATGATGCAGCAAATATGCTTGCAGTACGAGATGTTATTATTGTTTCAGATACTAATGTCCCTACAACAAGTTTTGTAAATGTATTGTCAAATACTGGTTCTGTTGTAGACGTATCGGATGGTACTGCTATCGTAGAAACAGATGGTGATTAAAGGAGTGGGGGGGTTAACACCCCCCATTTAATAATATGGTTACAAGTACAGTATCAAATAGTGCAGTAGACATTGCAGCAAAAGCATTAATACTTGTTGGTGCTGAACCCATTACTTCTTTTGGTGATGGAACTACTGAATCACTTATAACATCAAATCTTTATGAAGATGTTGCACAAACGGCTTTAGTAAATGCACGTTGGAGATTTTCAACAAACCAAGCTGTTTTAAATTTATTAACAGATGCACCTACTGGACGATACGATAAGGCTTATCAATTACCATCAGATACATTAATGGTTCATGCTGTTACAGTAAATGATAATGTTATTGATTACCAAATTTATGGTGATAAAATTTATGCAGATACAACAGATTCAGATTCGGTTGTAGCTGACTTTACATATAGAGCTAGTGAAGTAGATTGGCCTGCTTATTTTTGTATTGCTGTTCAATATGCATTAGCTGTTCCTCTTGCATTTTCATTGGTAAGAGATGCTACTCTTGGTGGATTAATGCAACAGCAAGCTACAGCATTAATGGCAAAGGCAAGAAGTATAGACTCCCAGCAACAAACATCACGCAAACTCATTACTTCTAGGTTTATTACAAATAGGAGAAGTTAATGCAAAGAGCAAAAGTTGCTTTACAGAATTTTCAATTTGGAGAAATAAGTCCATTAGCAATTGCTAGAACTGACAGTGAAGTTTATAATAACTCTGCACAAAGATTAGAGAATTTATTTTTACTTGCTGAAGGTGGTGTTCTTAAAAGATCTGGAACAAAACATATCTACACATATGATACCACTTTAAATAAAACGGCTTGTACAATTACAGTTACTGATTATGCTAATATAGCTGTAGGTTCTCAAGTTGTCTTAACAACTTCATTTGGAACAGAAGTAAGGTTTACATCTGAAACAGCGGGTGCAAGTTCTGCTTCTGATGCACAAGGATGGAGGCCTAATACAAATAACAATACAACAGCAGATAATCTTTTTGCAGCAATAAATACTCATAGTTTATTTACTGTATCTAATCCAGCAGCCAATGTAATTACAGTTACAGAAACATCACCAGATCCATCAGGTTTATTAACAATTACAAGTACAGATGCAACTCGTTTAGCTGTTGTAAGTGAAGCTAGGAATAGAACGCAACACGTAAGAATAATTCCTTTTATCTTCTCAGATGACGAGAGATACATAGTGTCATTAGAAAATGCAAAGATAAGAGTTTTTTCAATTAGTACAGCAGATGCTGTAAGTTTAGTTCAAACAATAACAGCAGATACAGATGGTGACGCAGTTCCTTTTGCAGATTCTATTATCCATGAAATATCATATGCAAACTCTGGTGATACAATGTTTCTTGCTCATCAGTCTTTTATGATAAGAAAAATAGTAAGAACAAGTTTAACTGCCTTTCAATTAGAAACATTTACGTTTGCTACTAATGAAGATTCATCATTAACATTTCAACCTTATAGTCAGTTTAATCCAACAGGAATAAGTATAAATCCAAGTGATTCAGCGGCAGGTAGCACTAGTATAACAGCAAGTGCAGATTATTTTGTATCAGGTCATGTAGGAGTAACATTTCGTTATTTTGCCAGTGAAATTCTTATTACAGCCGTAACAAATGCACAGCTTGCAACAGGTACAGTAAGAACAGGTGGTTTAAAACAGCAGTTAGATATTAATGCTCTTAGAACAATAGAGGGATCTGCATCTATTGAAATGACTCATGTTGCTCATGGATTAAGTGTAGGAGATTCAATTGCTATTACAGAAGCGGCAACAATAGCAGGAATAACAGCAGGAAATATAAATGGTACAAGAGCAATTACTACTATAACAGATGAAAATAGATATAGATTTGATGCAGCAAGTGGTACTGCTAATGCATCTATTGATGGAGGTGGAGCACCCAAGATTACAACTCATGCAGCAACAACTGAATTTTCTGAACAGTCTTATTCACCAATTAGAGGTAATCCATCTTGTGTTGCTTTCCATGAAGGTCGCTTGTGGTTTGGTGGAACAACATCACAGCCAGATACAATATGGGGAAGCAAGTCAAATGAATTTTTTAATTTTGATGTAGGTTCAGCAAATGATAATGACTCAATAGAATTAACTGCAAGTATAGGTGAGATTAATACTATTCGTCATATTGTTTCTAATCGTGACTTACAAATCTTTACGTCAACATCTGAGTTTTATATTCCTGCATTTTCTAATGCACCTTTAACGCCAACGAATGCACAGATAAAAAGACAAACACCTTATGGTGCAAACTTTGTTCGTCCACATATTTTAAATGGTGCAACTATTTATTGCCAAGCATCTGGTAAAGCAATATCTCAATATGTATTTACTGATCGTCAAGCGGCATATGTTTCCCAAAACATTTCTACATTATCTTCTCATCTTATAAAAACTCCACATCAAATGGCAATTTTGCAAGGTGCATTAGATAGACCAGAAACATATTTGTTTTTAGTAAATAGTGATGGAACAATTGGAGTTTATAACTCTAATGCTTCAGAACAAAAAGCTGGATGGACTGAGTTTACAACCAATGGTATTTTTGAATCTATCTGTGTTATTGATACAAGTGTTTATGTTACTGCTTGGTATGATACTGGTGCAGGAACAAGAAAATTATATTTAATGAGATTTGATCCTTCTAAGAATTTAGATCTAAGCCGTGACTATGTTACAAGTGCAGCCTCAACAGTAACTGGTGTTTCATCTGATTATGTTAATGGAGCAAAGCTTGATGTAATATCTGACTCAGCTTATGTAGGTAATTTTACAATGGCAAGTAGTAAGATTGTAACTTCAACAATACAAGTTGTAGATATAAATAGAAAAGTAGAAGTTGGATTTTCTTTTCCAGTAGAATTAAAAACAAACCCAATAGATATTCAGTTAGCAAATGGCCCACTTACAGGTGAACCTAGATCTTTAAGCAAAGTTATTGTTGACATGAATACAACAGGATCTATGTCTGTAAATGGATCTACGTTTATTATTCGTAATACAACAGATGATTTTAGTACTGGTAATAAAACTTTTACAGGTAAAAAAGAATTTAGATTGTTAGGGTATTCTAAAAATCCACAGGTAACTGTAACTCAGGATGCTCCACTTTCTATGCAATTAAATGGTTTAATAGCAGAGGTATCTTTCTAATGTGTAATCCAACAACAGCAGCTTTAGCAACAGTAGCAGGAACAGCAGTTCAAATGAAAGGAGCAAAAAAAGCAGGGGAAGCAGCCGCAGATGTGGCAATGTCAAATGCTAAACAAGCTTATATAGATTTTGCTCAAACTAAATTAGAAGCAAAACAATTTACAAATGATAGAGAAGAAAAATTAAGAAATGATTTAGAAGCTTCTAATGCTATTTTTGCTTTTGGTAATAGAAGTTCTGATGCATCAATTAAAGCATATAAAGAAAATGAAACATCAGTTGCATATACTGATATAGCAAGAGGAACATTAAGCTCTGTTATTTCTGGTGGTCAAGCTATAGGTCAAGCACAACAAAGTATAAGTGATGCAAGTTTTGAGAAACGTACAGCGGCATTAAGATCAGCAGGCTATTTAGCTCAAGGTATGTATGGTCTTTCTCAAATAGCATAAGTTAGGATTTAAAATGGCTGTTAAAAAATCAAATATATCAGTTAGAAATACTAAAATTAATACATTTCGTTTTAATTCTAATTCTGCTCAAAGATATTATAATGAAGTACAAAGACAAGGGGATAATTTAAGACAAGTTGCTTTAAAAGAAGGAGCAAAGCTTAATGTTAAAGCTGGAGAAGAGTTAGCTTTACAACTTCCATCTTCATCATTTTTAACCTTTGATGAAAAAGGTAGACCTGACGCTTTAAATTTAGATCCAAATTTAGGTACTATTGCTACTGAAACATTTCAAAAAGCTGTTGATGAAAGATTTGTTCAAGAATGGTCATCTGCATTAAAACGAAAAAGTGCAGAAATTTATACTTCATCATTAACTGAAAATCAACCTAATGCCGTTTTTAAAACTAAATTATCTAATTTTATAGATACTCATATTCAAGAAGTAGATGACACATTTTATAAGTCAATTGTTGAAAGAATTGGTATAGAGCATCAAGCAGAATATGCTCAAAAATATGAATTAAATAAAACACAGCGACAACTAGATAATATTGCACAAAGTAAAATAGAACATATTGCTGAGCAAACTGCGATATATAAAGCTCATTTAATAAATAATGGCCCTGAGGATCTAAAAACAGAAGCCTCAAAAGAAAGTTTAGAAAATTTAATAAGTGATCCTTTATATCAACGCCTTGTATCTTCAGAAACAAAAACGCAAATTTCCAATAATATTTTCAAAGCTAGGGCTGATGCATCACATGAATCTATTATTAGTTATCTTTTAAATTCAAATAATAAAATGGATTCTACAGAAATAAAACGAGCTTATGAAAGTATACAAGGTTTAAGTAGAGGAAATAATTTTGTAAAAGAAGTAATAAGAAATCATCCAGAATTATTAAATGATATAAACACACTTTATGATAATACTGATAAAATTGGTTTGTCTTCTTATAGAAGAAGTTTGGGAAACAGAAGTTCAACATTAATAACTGATTATACAAGTGCTTTAACTTCACAATTGACAAATAGAAGTATTACTTCTTCAAGTTTAAATGAAATACAATTTGAATCACAAACAGATTATTCTCAATTTTTTAATAATTATGGAAAAAATTTTGAAAGTCAAAACACTAATCATTTAAAACTTGCTCAAAAATATGTTAATAATAAAGATTTTTTTGATAAAATTATAGATAAAAATGGCGATTCAAATATAGAAAGCATAGATGAATTTTTAAAGAAACCTTTATCAAATTCTATATTGAGAGGAATACGTGAAAAGAACCGTGAAGAAGCAAAAACTAGATACTTTAATAAAAAATTTACTATATTAATTAATAATGGAATTATAGAAGGCAATGAAGAAACATGGAAAGAAAATTATAAAAAAAGTTTTAATCAAAAAGCAAATGTAAATTATATTATTGGTGGATTTACTAAAGCTTTAAAGAATCCAGATTTTACAAAAAGAATTATTAATGAAAATAGTTTAGATCAATTTACAAAAGTTTTACAACTAGGTAATGTAGATGATCTTTCAGATGATTTCCCAATAGAATTAAAAGATCTTATAAAAACAATTTGGAATAGTGAAGCATATATAGATCAATTTGGAAAAAATATTCCTGCAAAACTTAGAAAGCTTAATGCATTTCCATCTAGTGATAGAAAAGAAATAATAGAAGCTGTTTTAAATAATTTAAAAATTAGAAAACAAGAAATTAGTAAACAAATAAAATTAAATCAAATTGATGAATTTAAAGAAATTGAAGATCAACAAAATAAAAATATTGCGGCATTATCGGACACAGCTAATAATCTTTTTGTAGAAAGTACTGTTCCATCTGAATATCTATTAACTGAAAAAAGATTTGAAGATATAGATTCTGCAAGAATTAATATGTTATTAGCAAATATAGAAACTGCTAATGATGATTTGGAAATGTTAAAAACATTAACTTGGACTGAAGACAATCCTAGAATTCAAAATACAATAAATAGTATGCAAGAACAAATAAATTCTAAAATATATTCTACTGCTATTGGATCATATATAGATAATATTAATATTTCAACAAAAGAAGGAATGGATACATTAATAAAACTTCAACAATATCTTGAGCCAAATGGAAAATTTTTTAAAAATAAAGATATATTAGATTCTAAAAGCAAATTAATTTTTAATGAATTATATGAAAATATAAAAACTTATGATAAAGCAGATCTTTTACCTAAATTAGATAAAGATTTAACAGCAAAAATAAACACTATAATACAAAGCAATCAAGCTTCTCAAAAAGAGATAGACAATCAAAATTCAATAAAAAAGATTCGTGCTGGTACAGCTAATATACAAGGTGATACTAATGATAGAAATATTGCAAATCAAATTTTAAATCCAGTTGCATTTGATAAAAACAATCTTGAAAATTTAGCATATAAAGAAAAACTTGAACTTATAAATTTTTTAACAAGATTTCAAGGTGGAACACCAGAATTTAATATACCATTTAAATTATTTGTAAGAGGTAGTTTACCAGACTCTGAAGCATTATTAGTATTTAAGAATTTACAATGGCTTACAGTATATGAAGGAAATCAAGGTGCGGCTCAAAATGTTCAGTTAAAAAAAATGTTTCCAAAAGAACTAGCGTCAGAATTAGATGCTATTTTAACCACTGCCGACTTAATGGGAGTACCTTCAACAGATGAAGACATTGGAAACTTTTTAAAAATATTTAGTAATATACAATTAAGCGATAAACCAGAAGACCAAAAAACTTCTTTTATGAGTAATGAAGATTATACAAAAGTTATTAATAATTTAACTGAAAATTTAATATCAGAAGGTTTAAGACGAAGTCAAATAAATGAAATACTTACAGAAACTGGAAGTACATTTTTAGTTGAAATGATATTTAATAGATTAGAAACTGCTAAAAGAAATGAAAATGAATTAACAGAAAATTTAATTGAGGAAATTGCACCAACTTTATCTAAAAGAATTTTAAATTCGTTTCCAAATAATTTACAAAGTGAAGCATTGTTAACTGGATTTACAGGAGATAATCATAAATCAGATAAAAATGTTACATCAACTTTCCCAGAGTTTGATGAACGTCAGGCATTTTTATCAACAGTTTCATCAGAAACAAGACATATGATAAAGCCTGTTAGAATGAATAAATTTACTAAAAAACCTGAATTAACAGGTCAAACTTATTTATTATCTTCTGAATATAATAATATATTAAATAGTTTACCTGCTGAAGATAGAAAAGAATTCAGAGATAATCATATAGAAACATGGATTGCTCCTAATATTATAATAAAAGGAGCCTTCCCAATGTATCAACTAATGTTTAAACAAGATAACATTTTAAAACCAGTAAGAGGTCAAATTCAATATGGTGAAAAAACAGGAGAAATCTATGAAGCTACTTGGGATAGTTATCAGTGGTCATTACAAAATAATAACGAAAAACTAAATGATAGAAGCTGGGGCGTAGAAAGAGAACCTTCATATAAAAACAATGCAGGTTTACTAATGGGGCCAAATGTAGTTGATTTCTTTGAAGAAAATGATCCTACAATTGGAATTGGAATAAAATAAAATGAACTTTATTGATGATAAAAAATATATTGGTTTTTTACCTAGTAATTATCAATATGAATTTGAACAAGAAAGAGCAACTTGGAATGAAACTCTTGGAGCACAAATTGGACATTACTATGATGGCTTGTCTTCAAGAATAAAAGAATTTGTTGAATATGATTATGATTTTTTAGATACAGATATTAAACTAGCATTAACTATGTCACCATTAGGAGGATCAAGACAACCAATTGCATTTAATCCTGAAAGCCCTATTGTTAATTATTGGGCTAATAGAGAAGCCAATCTTGATGAAGAGCTAGAAAAATTACAAGAAGAACAAAGATTATCTGAATATGATCCATATGAAGATATGGGTAATTTTGAAGAACATCATGATTTTCTTAGTAGAGCTAAGAATAAAGATCATATGATTCATCTTAAAAATCGTCTTAAAAGAAGTGCTGAATTTAGAAGGACTTTATCACAATCAAGTTTATTTAATTTATTTACAACATCTCTCTTTGATCCTATTAATTTAATAGCATTACCTTTTGGTGGGCCAACAATTGGTATTGCAAAATCTGCAATAAAAGTAGGTTCTGGTGTTGCTGTTATTAGTGCAGCTCAAGAAGCTTTTAGATACCCTACAGATCCTTTAAGCGATCCCGAAGAAGTTCCTATTAATATAGGAGCAGGTTTTTTGGGTGGTGTTGTTTTTGGTAGTTTGTTTGGAGTTTTACCAACAAGAAGATTTAAAGCTCAACAAGAATTTGAAAATAATATTGATAATATAATGGTTAATTTTGGTGGCATGGAATTAGGTTCTTATTCTGGCCCAAATGCTGTTGATAGATCTTTATTTAAAGATACTTCAACTAAACAATTAGTTGATAATTTAAATAATTTAAATGCTAAACAAAAAGTATTAGTAGATGAAGAACAAACATTACGTTCTTCTATTAGACCTGAGAATGGAAAAGCTATTATTGATGATTCTAATTATCAAAATCTTGCAACTTTAAAAAATCAAATAGATGAATTAGATCCTGATATTAGATCAATTAAATTAGAAATTGGATTTAGAAGGGCTGATGCGGCTAAAGAAGGTAAAATAGATATTGATATACAAAGTGGGGTTGTAAGTAATGCTTTACTTTACAAATTATTTTCTGTTCCTATGCGTAGAAGTATACTTGGAAACGGAACATCAAAATTTAAATTAAGTATGCTTGAAACTTTTTCTGATAATGGTTTTGTAGATACTTTAGCTGAATTAGGTATTGCAGTAAAAAATTCTGTTTACTCAAGATCACAAACAAGAATGGGAGATTATTATGATGTTCTTGTTGGTTTGCAAGGAGATCATGTAAATCATGCAGGTAAGAAATTAGATAAATTTTTTCATTATAATATTACAGATACTATTCAAAGAATAAAAAATAGACGAGATGCTTCTATACCAGAGGAATTATTAAATAAAGCTAATACTCCTTCTAAGCTTACTTTAGAAGAATATGCTACACTTGTAAATTTTCATAGAGTAAACAAAACACCTTTAAGCGAATTGTCAGAATCAATGGCAAAATCTATAAATAGAATGGAAACATTTTTTAATAATTGGAAAACAGATTTACAAGAAGTAGGTTTATTAGGAACGAAAAAAAGTTTTTTAAAAAAATTAGCATCTGCTGAAAAAGAACTTTCTAAATTAGATGCAGAATTAAAAATTAATAAAACAAAACTTGCTAGTAGAATAGGAAGTAGAGCAGGAAATAGAAAGTTAAATGAATGGATTAGTATACAAGAAGCTAGACAGCTTTCTTTAAGAGAAGAAATTAGATCTTTAAAATTTAATTCTGAAAGTGCTGGTGATGAAATTCTTGAAGATGTTTTCTTTCCTAGATATTGGAATAGAGATGCAATATTAAAAAATCGTAGTAAATTAGAAAAAATATTAGAAGAACATTATACTGAAAATCCTTTTATTTATAAATGGAATAATAAAAGTAAATCATGGGAGCAAGAACAATTATCTGTTGATTCAAATGATATAGCAGGAAGAGCTAAAAAAACAGTTGACGATCTTTTAAATCAAGATGAAATTCCTGATTTTAATAATATGTATTTTGGGAAAGGTGTTTCAAAACATTTAAAACATAGATCTCTTGATATAACAAATGATAAAGTTTTTGAATTTATTCATACAGATCCATTAAAAGTAATGAAAGCTTATCAATCAAGAGTTTCTCCTGTTTATGAATATACAAAATTAAACAATGGAAAAAACTTTGATGATGTAGTTTATGAATTAAAAGATGATATGTTTAAAAGTGGGCTATCTATTAAAGAAATAGATAAAAATATGCGTGATTATATTCATATGTATGATCGTGTTGTTGGAACAGTTATAAGAAATCCAGACAGATTAGATTTTAAATTTGCAAATACTATAAGAAGTTTAGCACAAGTAAGTTATCTAGGTCATGCTGTTTATGCTACTGTTTCTGAGCCTGCAAAATTATTTCATGATCATTATTGGAAAGATGTTTTTCGTGGTATTGCTACTCAAATGGATGCTTTTACAGGCGATACTATGGCTAAAATGTCTAGGGAAGAAATACATATTGCAGGTGAAGCAATAGATATAGTTTTACAATCAAGTCATTTAAGATTTATGGATGATTTAAAAGCTAATCCTCTTAATAATAGTAAATGGGATAAAGTAAAAGATGTTTTTTTCTTAGCAAATCTTTTAGCTCCTGTAACTACAGCATTAAAACAAATAGATGGTATAGTTAGACAGCATACATTAATTTTATATTCTAATAAATTAGCATTAGGTAAAGCTACAAAAATGGAAACAACATTTTTAGCACGATATGGAATTGATTTGCCAATGGCGATAAAAATATCTCAAACTCCTTATCAAAAATCTGCAAGAGGTTTATATTTTGCTAATACAAAAGAATGGGAAAATTATAAAACATTTCCTTCTATTATGTTTGATAAAACAGATAGAACAGGAAAAGTAATTTCTAGTAAACCTTTTGAATTTATTTATTCTGATAGAAACCAACCAGAATGGCCTTCAAATAAAACAAGGTCAGCTTTTATACAAAGGCAAACAGGAAAAATATTTATTGACCAAGAGGGTGTTTATGAAGATTTTACAAAAAAAGCTTGGACAGATCCTAAAGTAAAAGGTGTTAAACCATTACCTGCTGATACTTTTAAAACAAAAGAAGAATATTTAAATTTTGTAAAAATGCATGAAATTATGCACGCAAAATATCCTAAACAAAGAAGCGAACAAAAAATTAATGAGCTTGCTTTAGCAGAATTAAAAAAACAAGTAGATATAGATAGAGAAGTTGTAACAACATTTAGAACAGCTATGAATAGTGGTACTCTTAATACTATATTAATGGGTACACCTGCTGATAAACCTATTATTAATGACGGAGTTGCTTATATTCCTATGAGTGTTGCAAGGCTTGCAGGAATGAAAGAAGATCCTAGAGTAAAAGGTTATGCAAGAATTGAAAGTGGTTTAATGGGATTACCATTTCAATTTTATAGTTATTCTTTAGCAGCAGTTTCAAAAATTAGTGGTTCATTTTTTCAAGGACAAGTAAAAAATAGAGGTACAGCTTTACTTGGCCCAGTTATGTTAGCTTATATAGGTTTAAAATTAAGAACCAATGAATACACATGGGATAAAATGTCATATGAAGATAGATTTGCAAGATCAATAGATTATTCTGGTTTAGCTTCTATGCATTCTGCATTATTTTATGAATCTTTACATACTTCTATGGCTCTTGGAGGTCCAGATCTAAGTGGAGGATTTTTAAGACCTAAGTATAATGTTACTGAAGAAGGTCCTGCTGAATCAATAATTGGATTAGGAGGTGCTGGCCCAAGTTATTTTTGGGATATGACTACAAATGGATTTACACTTGCAACAGGCAAAGAAATTGATTACAAAAATGGCATGATTCAATATTTAAATGGTGATAGAGGAGCTGCAGGAAAGCAAATAATTAGAAATCTTCCTTTTGCATATTTAATGTATACTGAAGGTATTGCTAAAGAATTAGGAAACTTATTAGATAGGAATTTGGATTAAGCTATGACAATAAGCACATCAGATAATACACCAAGAGTTTCATATTCTGTTTCAGAAGGTGCAACTCAAACATCATTTACAGTTTCATTTCAATTTTTTTCTGAGTCAGATTTAAATGTATATGTAGACGGTACGAAGAAAACAATCACGACTCATTACACCGTGTCAGGTGGATCTGGTTCTACAGGTACAGTTTCAATATCAGTTACTGGTGCAAGTGGTGGATCAACTGTTATTATTACCAGAGAGATAGCATTAGATAGAACCACAGATTTTCCAACATCAGGTGCATTTACAGTATCAACTCTAAATACTGAGCTTGATAGATTTGTAGCTATACAAGCAGATCTTGATGATAATGTAACACGGTCAATTCATTTAGCAGATGCTGATACTGCTGTTAGTATGGAGTTACCATTAAAAGCAAGCAGACTTGGAACAGTATTAGGGTTTAATGCTAGCACTGGTGCAGTAGAAGCAGGACCAACTATTGCAAATGTTAACGCCCTCTCAGCCATCACAGCAAATATTAATACAGTTGCAGGAATATCTAGTAATGTTACTACTGTAGCTGGTATATCATCAAATGTGACTACCGTAGCAGGGATAGCTGCAAATGTAACTAGTGTAGCTGGAGTAGCAAGTTTAATTACGAGTGATTTTGTTAGTGATTTAAACACATTAGCAACAACTGCTATCGTAGAAGACTTAAATATTTTAGCAACGAGCGACATAGTGAGTGATTTAAACACGCTCGCTACAAGTGACATAGTCACCGACATAAATGTTTTAGCAACAAGTGACATAGTTTCTGATATAAATACTTTGGCTACGAGCGATATTGTAAGCGACCTAAATACTTTAGCTACGAGCGATATTGTCAGTGACTTAAATACATTAGCTACAACTGCAATCGTTGAAGATTTAAATTTACTTGCTACTTCTTCTGTTATTGCAGACATGGCATCATTAGCTGGTTCTGGTGCTAATCCAAACATAACTACAGTCACTGCAAGTGGTGCTATTACTGCTGGTAGTTTTGTTATTGGCAGTGCTGATATAAATGAAAATGACCTAGAAGCGATTGATGGCGTAACTGCTGGAACCGTGGCTGCAAGTAAAGCTGTTGTGGTAGACACAAATAAAGATATTTCTTCTTTTAGAAATATAACTCTTACAGGTGAGTTGGACGCTGGTAGTTTAGATGTGTCTGGTAATGTTGATGTTGGTGGTTTATTAAAAATGCCAGATGTAACAAGTGGTAAAATACTTGTAGGTGATGGAACAAGTTACCAAGAAGTGGCTGTTAGTGGTGATGTAACAATGGCATCTTCTGGTGCTGTTACTATAGCTACTGATGCTGTTGAAAGCGGTATGCTTAATGACAATGTAATTAGTGGACAAACAGAATTAGGAAGTGGGATTGCTGATACAGATGAAATTTTAATTTCTGATGGTGGATTAGTTAAACGAACCGATATGTCTGTTGTTAAAACCTATATTGGTGGTGGTGGTAGAAATAGATTTATATACACAGTATCTAGTGGAGCTACTTCTGTTACTGGCAATGATGACAGCAGTTCTAGTCTTTCATTTTCATCAGGAGCAAATGTTGATGTTTATCTCAATGGTGTATTGCTTGTACCAACAACGGATTATAATACATCAACTGCAAATACAATTGCAGGCTTAACAAGTATGGCTGCGAATGACGTATTAACAGTATTGGTTTTTGAATAAAGGAGAAGTAAATGAGCAAAGCACGACAATTAGCTGATAACGGTGCAGGCGGTCAACATAAAAACCTTGTTATAAATGGTGGAATGCAAATTCATGAAAGAGGGGGTACAATAACATTAGGCACAGGTCTTACAACAACACTTGATAGAATGACTTTTTTTAAATCCCATGGAGGAACGAACACAGTTGAACAAAGCACTGTTGCTCCTGTAGGTTTTTCGCATTCTTTAAAAGCTATAACAACTGTAGCTGATTCTTCTGTTGCTGCAACTGATAGAGTTGCTATGATATATAGAATGGAAGGTCTTGATGCTGCTAAATTAGAGTTTGGTAGCTCTAGTGCTAAAACAATTACTATATCTTTTTATGTTAGAAGTAGTATTACAGGAACCCATGGTGGTGCCGTAGGCAATGGGTCTGACAATAGAGCTTATCCGTTTACCTATGCAATCTCTAGTGCCGATACTTGGGAAAGAAAAGTTATAACTGTACCTGGTGATACTACAGGAACATGGGCTGTAACTAATGCTAGAAGTTTACAAGTTTCTTGGGGATTAGGTGTAGGGTCTACTTACTCTGGAAGTGCAGGAACATGGGAAGCTGCTGATAGAAACTCTGCATCTGGAGCAACTACTGGTGTTTTAACCACTGCAAATGCTACTTGGTATATCACTGGTATTCAAATTGAAGCAGAAAGCTTTGCAACACCATTTGCACCTAAATCTTTTGCAGAGGATTTATATGATTGCCAACGCTATTATTTTAAGTTTCTTGAAGGCAATAATAAAGAAGTTGGTGTTGGATGGTACTACTCAAGCTCACACGTAAGTTTTATGTTTCGTTATCCTACAACAATGCGAGCTACCCCTACTGCGACTGACTCAACAGGAACTAACTTTTATACTATCTATAGAAACGGTGGTAGTGATGGTTTTAACTCTGTAGCTTTTGAGAATGGTAGTACAGAATCCTATAGTGCTTACAACTCCAGTGAAGTGTCAGGAACAGCAGGTCAAGCAGGAATTGTTCGTGCTACAAATGCTTCATCTAAAATAGAATTTGATGCGGAGATATAGATATGAATGAAATGACAATTACAAATGCTCAGTACACTACAACTGCTAACACTACCATTATATGTAAAATTGGTGGTATTCGCATGCAAGTGCCTACAGATTTAGATAATAGACATTACGTTGAAATTAAAAAACAAGTAGACGCAGGCACACTAACTATAGCTGATGCTGACTAAATGGATCCTATAACAATAGCAATCGGAAGTTTTACAGCAATTAAAACAGCTGTAAAAGCAGGGAAAGATATCCATGCTCTTGGCAAAGACTTGGGTAAAATGTGGAGTGCTATTGATGATGCTAAAAATACCCATGAAGCAGCAGCAAGAGGTAAAGGAACAGCTCAAGAAAAAGCATTAACTACCTATATTAATGCGGTTCGGGCAAGGGATATGGAGCAAGAATTGCGAAAACTGATCATTGATACAAGAGGGTTCAAAGGTTGGAATGAGCTTCAAGCTATTAGACAATCAGTAATGAAAGATGAACGTGAAGGAAGATATAAAGCTTTACAGAAAAGAAATAAGTTATTAAATTTTGCAGGTGTTCTTGTAGCTGTACTTATTACTGGGATTGGAGCTTATCTTATGCTACAATTTGCAATTAAATATAAATAAATATATTTTAGTTTTAACAATTTTATTTTTTTTATTAACATACATAGATGTAAATGTAACGCAACCAATGTGGCTATTAATAAAATGAATCCAGAACGTTTAGATAAATGGAGAATAATACCAAGACTTATAATGTTGTCATTAATTGTAATGACATTCAGAGTTATTGAATGGTTTATTTCGTTGCCTGACCCAAGTTTAGAGCAAGCTGCACTGCCATCGGTAATGACAGGTGCATTAACAGGTGCGTTCGCAGTTTTCTTAGGGAGTGGAAAAAAAGAATGAGTATTGTTGCAAATTTAATTGGTCCTGTTACTGGTCTGCTTGACAAGTTTGTAGAAGACAAGGATCAAAAGGCAAAGCTTGCACATGAGTTAGCAACAATGGCTGACAATCATGCACAAGAATTGGCGTTGGCACAAGTGCAGGTGAATAAGGCTGAGGCAGAATCTGGTTCTTTATTTAAAGGTGGCTGGCGTCCATTTGTTGGATGGGTTTGTGGAATAGCTTTGCTTTATCATTTTATTTTAACTCCTTGTATCTTGTTTGGTGTAGCTTTGTTTGGTATATCCATACCACCATTGCCTGAGTTTGACATGACAAGTTTAATGACTGTTCTTATGGGTATGCTTGGGTTGGGAGGCTTACGTACATTTGAAAAAACTAAGGGAGTAACGAAATGAATATTAATAAGCTAAGAAGACAGCTTGAGATTGATGAAGGTGTTAAGTATGAAGTGTACCTAGATCATTTAAAATTAAAAACTTTTGGTATAGGTCATTTAGTCTTGGATAAAGACCCAGAATCTAAGATGGAAGTCGGTGATCGTGTAGATGAGAGCAGAGTAAACGAAGCATTTGATAAAGACATTCAGTCTGTGATTGATGATTGTCAAAGATTGTATTCTAACTTCAACGCTTTGCCAGAGGAATGCAAACAGATTACAGCAAACAT
>Ga0209336_10000774_pt1 | contig 16128 bp, 12 predicted proteins | sample LinPmetageLP32_FD_184042 | JGI IMG/M metagenome (GOLD analysis project Ga0209336, IMG submission 184042) | Marine viral communities from the Pacific Ocean - LP-32 (SPAdes) (version 2) | ecosystem: Environmental > Aquatic > Marine > Oceanic | place: Pacific Ocean | collected 2009-08-23 | reverse complement strand
TGCCATATCACCCAATTATATACTGAGATAATAATTTCAACTAATATTGGATATAATTTTACTAATTAAATTGATTTTTTTCAGACTTTACTTGATTAAGAAGATATACAGACAAAGAACGAAACAGACTAAAAAAATGCTGGCTACTTGGAACGATACCGCTAACGAACTCAAAATCACTAGACTTCGCCGTGACGGCAAAATTCTCGGCTATGTGAGTGACGACAACTACAAAAATTGGGTGCGGATTATGTTTTGGAGGCTAATGAATATTAAGGAATTCCGCGTGATTTTCATACCTATTCTATGCGAAAGCGTTACCGCTCGGGCTTTTAAGTCAGCAATCGCCCAAATTCGGTTGGACCTTCCGAACCGAAGGTACGCGAACAAAGTGAGTACGTTCGCTCCCCACTTCTTCGCTCAATCGGCTAAGAACCTACAGTTTTCGGGCGAATATCAGCCGTGCGTGAACTTTGCGGGCTTTCGCAAGGCTACCGCTACGCCCAATAAAAGAATGGCTAGCGTCTACAAACGGCTAATTCGCCACGCTCACGAAGGAATATGGAAGGTTACCCGCTACAATGAGGTTATTCAGTCTACGTCTATTATTACTATGCCGAGTGTAGCGTCTATGCGTGACGAAATTGAATATCATAAAAACGCTAATCGCCCAATTACTCGCCCTACTCTTGGCGTGCCAATCAGTCGTAATTGCCTAGAGGACGGCTACTGGAGTGCCAACCGTGAGATTTTCGCGGGCTACAACGCTAATAAAATCCGTGAAGGAAAGAACGAAATATATGTACCCGACCGTGATTTTATGCCCTACTAAATAAAATAATAATATAATGTGCGTACCTTATAATCATTTTTTATCGCCCAATTTTTGTTCGTGATTAACGCCTTTAACTAAAATTGGATTTTATTTTACAAATTAAATTGATTAATTTTTTTGCGATTATATATATATTATGTGCGAACGAAAAGGAAAAAGAAATGGTTATGAATAATGACGAGCGTTTTGGCTTTGGCTCTATCACTTACGATATGAATATATCTTGGTTTATTCTTACATTGGAAGAGCGTGGCTATCTACTGAATGTGCGTGGAGAAGACCTAGACGAAAACGACGTTTTTTGGGCGGATATGGAATATATTATTCAGACCGTGGTAGACAACAATCTTTACGATACTAATGATATGGACGAACTTGTTTGTGAGACACTGCTAGACGACGCAGATACATACCGCAAAATAGAACAATATTTTACGCCACGTGAGGAGAAGGAGTGGTGCGACAATGCTCTATCGGCTATGGAAGACGCCGACTACGGTGATATAATTGTACTAGAAGACGTTGGCGGACACGACATAGAAGCCGAGGTTATTCGGGACAATATGCTAGCCGTGAAGACGCTAGAAGATCGGGCTTTATTGCGTGAGAAAGTACCCGAGTGGTTTATGGATAGCCACGTAGGACTAATCTGTGAGGCTAACTAATTGGAAATAATAATATATATACGTGGCTTATAATCATTTTTTATCGCCCAATTTTTGCTCGGGGATAATTTCTTTAACTAAAATTGGATTTAATTTTACAAAATAAATTGATTTATTTTTTGAAGATATTGATTGAATAACTATAGCACTATGACCCAATTTATCACCGAATATCCGACTACCCCATACCGTATCCAAACTCCCTATGGATATGCTAATGTACCGTGCGACTTTAAAAACCCCGAAATACACCTTGGTATTACTAAGGAGCAATCTATTAATAGCAGTATACTAGAAGACGAAAGTGTAGGAAAAGCACTTATTACTATGTGCGACGCTATAGAACAATGTAGAGAAGAGCAGATTAAGCACTTTCTAAAAGGGCAAAAAGATACTAAGGATTTCTGTAGGGCTGGGATAGCAGAATTAGACGAATTCAGCGACGGACACCCTATTAAGGAACACGTTAAACTACTGTATAAATTCTTTGTAGCAATGACTATTTTTCAGAAGGACAAAGTGCTAGAACTGGAGGCAGAAATAAAAGAACAAAACTATAAACTACTGGAAGTGGCTGAGGACGGCGTGGATACTGGAGAGTTTTTGGAGGGCAGATATTTAGAGTTTTCTAACCTACTAATGGATTTGGGTAAGAACATTATCGCGGTGGTAAATTATGCTAATAAATGCGATTTGTGGCGAGACGGTAGAAAGCATATCTAATACTACGGTTTCTACGGAAAATACGGGTGTTTTAAAACTTTTCTGAAATCATTTTTTTTTTTTTTTTGCTTGAAAAAAAACTTTTTCATTTGGACTATTACAAAACTACGGAAAAAATTAGGTATGTTTCGTAAGAAATTTGTTAGCACTTATTTTCTAATATAATTGTATACAATATGAAGAACTTTAATCTCATTTCTCCAAAAGGTAATGGCAGTGAATATACAATACGATTTCAAGACCCTATTGTTATAGGAAAGAACTCACAGATTGAATTCAAGTTTGCTGAATTAGAAAGGGCTGGTGAGGTAGTCATTCAAGAGGACGCACATATAGAACTTGTAGTAGAAAATTTGCTACCTAGATTAGACCCAGCAACTGGAACTGGGGATAACCAGTTATTCACTGGCAGTAATAGAAAATCAGTTTCGGTGCCTAAGGGTGTTTATAGTTATACAGCATTCAAGGACATTATAAAATCTCGCTTCAGTACTGCTATAAGTAGCGAGATAGATTTATATCAAATGAAAGCCTTTAACACAGACAATACCTTAGAAACAGAACGGGATTTAGGGTTTGGATTATCTTATGGTAATAATTACAAACAAAACTTACCCAATGGTGCTGGAGCATTACTTTATAGTAATAACGTAGCACTAAACGATATTGCTGAAATAACTTGTAATGGTGGTGTGGCTGGTACGGTAGACGCGGGTGCTATGTTAAAACAAAAATACATTCATAGATACGATTTAGACCCAACACACGCATTAGATCAGAATGAACCCCAAAACTTTATTAAACTTAGAGGTATAAAATCTTGTGCCAACCAAACGGGTCATATTCAGTTTGGACTTTATGGAGCAGAAGTTTCTCAGTCTTTAGGTACTGGTGTTAACAGATTATTTGCTAATGGAGTAAACACAGCCCTTAATCCAGTTAATGCTGTAGGCAGAGGTGCTACTAGTGGTAATCATTATTTACCCGTTTATTGTGGTATGCGTGTAGCACCCTACGGAGGCGATATAGAATTTTTTGTAGGACGTGATACTACAACTAGTGGTTCAATGGCTAATTTTCCCTCGGGCTGGCAGAATTCTATTGTAAATATACAGAGTGTTAGAGTTATTAGGACAATGAAGGTTAGTGATATATTTACCGAAACCGAGCAACCATATTTTCTCTTCCAAACATACCAAAATACACAAGCCAATTTTGAAGGTACAGTCGCTAGAAACAATAGAGATTGCGAGACTAATTGGAGAGTAATTGCTGTTACTGGGGCTAGTTCAGAGGACAATTCATACAGTCTTAATGTTATATTTGATAGTATAAACCACAGCGATTTTGCCTATTTAACTAGCAAGATAGAAGTAGGAGATAGTATGAATTATGGCGTAGCACCTAACGAAAGTGCTAAGGCTAAATCACAAATCCCATATAACCCAGTAGTAGGCTTTTCAGACAGTAATGACGGCTGGAGTATTACTTACACTGGCACTAGCATAGACGGTGGTAATAGCAATCAATCATTACTACTAGATTACAAACTAATATTCAGCGAAGAATTACAAAAAGTTTTTAGTGCTGAAGAAACTGACGACCTTCTACCTAATTATGTATTGCCAACCAGCCACGTATTAGAATATAATTCGGTAGCGGGAGGACAGTATAACCTTTTTTTTAACACTGACATTGCTAATCCTTGGAAACGAGATAGTTATTCAGTCTTTATAGATTTGCCGTGTAATAACTATAAGAATTTAAGTTCTAAAGTGAACGGTGGTTTTAGAAAGAGTGTACTAGCAAATATCCCCGCTCCATTCTCTAGTGATACGGTAGTACAAGCAACAACTAGTAATAATGAAATCACTACCGTTTATGAACCATACCAGCCCATAAAGAGCGACCTATTGAATAATGAAATGTCAGTAAACTCATTTAAGATTACTATCGTAGATATGAAAACAGAATTACTGGCTAAACAATTAAAATCCTCAACAGTAAACTTCAGTATTTTATGTAGCAACTGTGCCGAAAACGAACGTAAGGCTGGTAATAGTTCTTACAATATGTAGTTTATTTCTTTTTTCCTTTCTTAATAAAAATACTCTCTATATCTCTGTTTTTGTTCTTTCTTTCCTTAGCAATTATCTTATCGCTTAGTGGATTTTTACCTAGAATACGTCCCATAGCCACCGCGTCTTTAGACTTTAGTTTCTTAGATTTATCAATAACTGGGGTTGCTAGTTTTTTCTTCATATTTCTATAATATTAACAGTAGAATTTTTTTCTATTGTTTATTTATACATAATGGCTTCTCTCCAAGAACTTACAAACTACGAGGCAACTTCTCCCGATAATGTTATGGACGTAAGAACTGAATTCTTAGAACCAATCCACTCCACTGGCAATACATTCAAGCACACATTTAGAATAGATACTATGGGTTTCTTAGACAAAAATACCCTACTTTGTTTCAAGCCTTTAGCAAATGCCAACAGTGGTAATTTACGTGCTAATACATTCAACGGTGTTTTAGGTGGTGTTAAACGTGTACGCCTTCTTTTCGGCGATTTTGAAATCCAAGACTTAGATAGCGTAGGTATGTGGGCTACACTTAATCACCTTCTTAAAATGAGACCCGATAGCAGACTTAAGAAAATGGGTCACTACTTAGCCAATCAGTTACACACTGAAGTCCTCCAAGATACCGACACAAGTATCTCGGCTCAAGGTGGTCTCGGACAAACGGGACAAATATATCCTAACAATGATACTAGTGGTATTAACTATGGTCTCTTTGACAACTCCAATGCTACTGGTGGTGGTAATGTTGCTATCAATTCATTTGCTATTACCGATACTGCTGGCAGTAATATTAAATGTGCTATCCCACTTGGTATGCTAGTCCCAGCATTAGAAGAAAGAAATATCCCCCTATTTTTATTCACAGATTATAAGGTTTTCTTAGAGGTAGAATTTAATTCAGCCACTAGCGAATGGTGTAATAACATAGCCGATAATGCTTACAATGCTAACGCTAATTTATCAGCCACTGACGGTACAGTCCAGTTTACCGAAGTAGAATTGCTAATTGACTACCTAATCTTCCCCAGTAAAGTCCAAGAAGACTACCGTGCTGAAACTCAGAGCGACGGTGGGCTTACATTAGATTTTATGAATGTAGCCTCTGTAGAGAAGACAATCCCAGTAGGCTCAGCAAATATTAAACAGCAAGTAGAACATAGAATTAACGCTGTAGATACAGAAATCCATTACTTACAGCAGATTAAGAAACTACCAGCCTCCGCTAACGGTTGGAATAGAGTGCTATTAGACCAACGCTCCGACGCTATCTCAATACAAAACATTCAGTATAATATTAACGGTGTAAATGTTTTCCCCGAGCCAATTTTCTCACCACTTCAGCACTATAATCAGTTAGCATACAATCTAGGACAAGACCTTCAGTTAGATAAGCCCTTCTTCTGTAAAGACCCAAACACTTGCTCGTGCCTTCTCTCCCCACCTTCGGGGCAGATATTGGGTAAGTTTAACGTTAACGCATTAGACTTACAGTCAAGCCACGGTAACGGTATGATTAGAGGCAACGGTACAATGATAGGAAACTATCCTATCCGTGTTATCTATGAAAGAAAACCACTACCAAGTACACAGAGTGAAGTCACTGGTAATCCAGTTGTTTGCGAGGACGAAGTAGGAGTAATGGACGTTAACTATTTCGTAGGACAAACCCGCTTAGTAAACGTTGTTTCAATGCCAAATGGCGGAATGAATATTGGAGTAAGTAATTTATGATTATGATTTTACTTAAAGTAAAATCTCTTTCTATATTATAATGTCAAGCATTTACATAGACGCTAATGCTAACAATTCTAAAGTTATAGACCCTACTACAAACAATAGATATGAATACAAAATTAATAATGGACTACAATTACCCACTGGTACTAAAATTTCTGTTGCTAGTTCTTTCATTAATCAGAAGGGTATTGCTGGTGGCTCTATAGAGATAGACGAGGATATAGAAGAGGAGTTAGTTTATGGTTATTATATGAGTGATACCTTAATGGGTGTGCCTACAACGGGTGATTTAATGGACGTAGAAGACGATTATGACGACGAAGACGATCGTGTTGGCTTAGACTTACTAGCCCCCTTTAACTTCGTACAAAACTATCTTAACCAATTCATTAATGAAGGAGACACTAACTATAATAATGCTAAATGGTCTCCAAGTCCTATTAGAGGTAGAACAGAAAACCCAATGCCTTTGCTAACAGTAGCCCGCACATACTATCCAGGTGGTTCTAGAAAGTTTAAACAATATAACGCTACTGGCTACGAGAGTACGGGCTGGAGTTATGCTATCCCACTACTTAATAAATCTACTCTAAAAATTAAGAAAGGTGTTTACACGCTACAAAAACTAGCCGACATAATTACCAAACAGTTAAACGGCTTAGAACTACCCGACAACGTTGCTAGGACACAGTTTCAGCAGTCCAAAGACGACGGTAAGTTTAATGGTATGTTAACTAATAATAATTTTGCTAGGCAAGTAAGGGTAGAATATTCGCAAGTTGGGTCTAGTGGGAAATTGAATACCACATTTGTTGACCCTACCACGGGCGAAAGTCAAACTACATTAGAAACCTATGATTTTAATGGGGGTATGAATGTTAGAAATCATTACTTTCCTAAAGGTTCCTCGGCACAAGTAAATAATATTGTTAACTATGAGGACGCTGGCGACGGCTTAGAATTTACCTCGCCATTTCAGTATAACCTCACCGACGCACAATATGACGACTGGATTAGTAGCAATAGTAGCAACGCACAATTTGACGCTAATAAATTTTTTACAGATAATATTAGAGCATTAACCCCCAGTGATTATGTGATACCTTCGGTATTTGCTGTTAGACCTAGTTTTTTTACAAAAAGTATAAACTATGTTACTGCTGGTAAAGCAGACGTTATTTTAGCACCCGACTATAACGGCTTTGGCACAGCGGGTGCTGGCTACGACCACTACCCAACTAGCACTGGGTCTTCACCGAAAGATTTTGCCCCGTCTTTGTTCGCATTTAGTAGCGACGTATTAGGTAATAATTTGGTTACCCAAAAGGGAGCGTTCTCTGAATACTGCTACATATATGAAAACAATACTATATTACCCCAGGTGAATAAACTAAATCCTTCGGGTGAAGGGGGTGGTTTGTTTCCAAATACAATGTATTTTAATCAATTCGCAAAAGACGCGGAGGGAGAATTACCAGTATTATTTACGGGACAAAATATGACAGACCATTCTATATTTTTTACTAATAACAATTTTCCTAATCAGTCTATGACAGTAGGGACTACTGGCTTTGAGATATCTTTTGACGATACAAACAGAACTAGTTCATTTCAATTAGACCATTTACACGAGCCACGTCGCATTCCAACGTACGATAAGTTAGGTAATGAAATGGATAATCCTTCTATGGAGTGCTACTATATTCAGAGAACAGTAGATATAGGTAAAAATATAAACCCGCTAGACGGTGGTACTAATTTGGCTAGCGATTTTCCCGAATTATTTTACTTTGAAAACAATGCTGATAACGCCCAAGTGTCTACGAATAATAATGTACTTGTAAACAATCTCAACACAATAGCCCAAAGAATTAGTGGTGTTTTTATGAGAAATTTTGCCTTTAATACGGCACAGAGACTAAGAACAATACAAAAACCCGAAGACAGAATAGCAAACTATGACGATTTTCTAACATTTGACGACTTTTTTACTACAAGAGAGGAGGCTAAGAGTGCTTGGGCTACTACAATTTGGGCTAAACTTGGTTTTACATACGAGCAGATATGTTCTAGCGATAGTTATGAGAAGTGTAAATATTTTAACCTAAACGAAGAAACATTGGCTGGGTTTACTACCGACGCGGGGGTTTCTTCTAGTGTTATTCCTATGGTATCTACAAAATATACTAATATAAAATCGGATAAAAGAACAAATGTGGGGGTTGAAGACGCATTTAATGCTGGGGTACAATATTTTAACAATGCTGATATGAATGTTCCCAGTAAGAAAGCCGAGGCAGTACAAAATGCTAGCGACCCCGATAAATTAACACAATCCAATAGGACTTACCAGTACCAAACTTCTTTTTACGACTATGCTGTTATGGGCTTAGTCCAAACAACGGGCAAACAAATACAAGCAAGACAATTGCCAACACTCAGTAAGCACGGTTATTTTCTTATAACCAGTAATCTAGGCACACAAGGTGATATTGTTAACAATAGCGACCCAGTAATTCTATTAGATACCGTACCTAAGAGTAATTTAGCAAACCAAGATTTCATTTTTAATAGAAATGATTTAGTCCATACACTAACAAATCCAGTGTCTCTTAATTCTATTCAGATTAACATTCTAAATCCCGATATGACTAACCCAACATTGGCTGGCGATAGTAGTGTACTACTTAGAATAGACTATCCATTACCAAAAGAAACAGTTATTAGAAATAATGTTCTAGATAATCAAGCAGTACAGTTTGTAGAAAATACGGTTATACAGCAAGAAAAACAACAACAAAAAGCATTAGGCGAGAAATAATTTCTATTAATATATTATTATGTCTAAGCAAGGAAAATTGATTATGTCTTTTCACCAAGGCGGTAAAGTTACCGACAGTAAAGGTAAAAAAGTTAAAGCAACAGCAGTCCAAAAGAAAGCCATTCAAGCAACAAAAAAAAAGTGTAAAGCACCTAAGCCAGTTACCGTTATTAAGCACTCTAGTAGTGGTGTCCCAGTAGTATCACATTGTCGCGGTAAGCGTGCTGGTCGTGGTGGTGCCGTTGCCTCGGAGCCTAAACGTGTAGGACAAACTAAGGGTGCCTTAAGTAATGCTACCCTTAAAGCATTAGGTAAAGCACCAGCCAAAAAAGCACCAGCCAAGAAAGCACCAGCCAAGAAAGCACCAGCCAAGAAAGCACCAGCCAAGAAAGCACCAGCCAAGAAAGCACCCGCTAAGAAAGCACCCGCTAAGAAAGGTCTTACACGGTCTCAAGCCATAAAGATTGTATTTGCCGAACAAAAAGCAAAATTGTTAAAGGAAAACCCAAAATATAAGTTTAGCAAGTTAGGACAATCTGCTACTGGTATGGGAGGCAAAAACAGTTTTGACGTAGAAAAAGGCGACGATATATTCTTACAAACCCTAGATACAGACGCAGTAGACGCATTGACGAAGGGCGGACCAGTTCCCGCACCAGCCCCAGCACCACCAGCCAAGAAAAGAATTAAAGTTAAAGGTACTCGTGCCTTAAGAGCGGGCGAAAAAAAGGGGGGATTAAGTAAAGCAGTCCTAAAAGGTATTGGTAAAGAACCCGCCAAAAAAAAAATAAGAGTTAAAGGTTACGCTATGACGAATAAGGGTCCACGTCCCTTAAGAGCGGGCGAAAAAAAGGGTGCTTTATCAGAGCGTGTTGCTGGCTCACTTGCTAGAGCAAGAGAGCAAAAGCAAAGAGGTTCTAATCCTTCTATGGGTTATGCCTAGACTTTATATTTGTTCCAAATATCTTTGTCTACCACGCGGGCTTTGCGACCTAGCAGAACAGAGGCTAGCCTAGCCCTCGCCCAGCCTTGGCTGGACGTATTAGGACGTGAACCCGCACTATAATATGCCCCTCTACCTTTAGACAGTACTTGTTTTATACCTTCTCTTTTTAATAAATTCTTACTAATAAAACTATCATTAGTAATTTTTGTGCCATATTTCTTCTCAAAGTCTACAACGTGTTTGCTACGCTGTGGTTTTGGGGCTGACTTCAGTTTAGGTCTGTCAGTGCCTTTTTTAATAGAGGCTACTTGTTTGGCTTTGTCGGCTTTGCTTAGCCCTTTAGGTACATATTTTTTAGGTAATCCAGTTTTTTTATCCTTGGGAACTCTCTTTAATTTTTTATCCATATATAATATAAGAGAAAATATGGCTACTTTAACTGAATTACGTGCTAAAGCAAAAGAATTTGGAATTAAAGGATACTACAAAATGAAAAAGGCTGAACTAGAAACCCGCCTTAAGCCCAAAAAAATTAAGGTAAGAAGGAAAAAAAATAAAAAGGAAAAAGAGGGGTCTAAGGAGGTAGGACAGAAACTAGAACTAGAAGACTTAACAAAAGACGAAACCCAACTTATCGCACAGCAACTGAAAAAGGCTGTTAAGAATATGACCTTTACACAAGCAAGCCAAGAGGTAGTTAAATTCGTAGAAGACAACCTAACAGACGGGGGGATTTCTGCTAACCAGTTAGACGGACAGAGAACTTTAGTTAGAGCATTAGCACTAATGAAACTAAATGTTTTTACACTTAATAAATTAATACAAATAGAAAATGCTGAAAGTTATTACTCCAATGCTACTAGTATGGCAGAAGTGGCTGGAGACGACGACGTTTACCAGTATCTAGACGACGAAGACGACGTTGTTCTAACAGTACCACTAGACTTAGACGACGTTACGGTGGTAAACAAAGAATTTGCCAAAGAAATAGAGGACGCAGATAGTTATGAAGCAATATACGGTATTGCTTTACAATTTTTAAGAGATATTGCTTTTGAAGAAAAATATGATAATGACCTTAAGAATATTGCTAGCAATTATGTATTTGGCGACCCCGAACTAGAGGATATTTTTTCATACAAATACAAGGAATTAAGAGAAGCGTTTGCTACTTATATTGCGTTAGATATATTTGGCAATGAAGAACTAACTATGTATGACGAATTAGACGACGACGAAGACGTAGATATAGAGGAGGCTAGAGATAAAATAAGATTTAGCAGTTTGGTAGAAAGAATTAAATTAGATTTAGGGGCTGGTGATTTAGAGATTACAGCAGTCCAATTAGAGGATTATGACGCAGACGAGCAAGAAGAAATATTTGGTAAAGTCTTGGCTATTAAGGACGACGACGGCGATTACTTAGGCAAAATGTCTGACGAAGGGGTACGAGATATTGTTAATGAAATTAATGCGAGAGGAGAATGGATAGATAACTTGCCTAATTTTGCTAATATACTGAGTGGCTTAGTCTATGGATACCAATCAGACGCAGATATATTTGAAGATTTAGCAGAGATTAACGAGGAAAGATATGTAGACTACTATGGGTTTTCATTTACTAGAAATGAATACATAGACGGCAGACGTTTTACAGTTGCTAGTAATAACAGATACCAAGATATATTGCGAGAGTTGGAGTTTGATAGTGATATGGTTGCTAGTGCTAATAAATTACAAGAGATAGCAATGCTAAGATTGTCGCAAGGAGAGCCAAAATTTTCTATGTAGATTATATAACTAATGGCACTTCAAGATTTTACTGTTATTTACAATCGTAAACCAATACTTGTAAGAGCAAGGAATAAGAGAGACGCTATAAAAAGGGTTGTTAAAAAGGAATGCGACGGAAAAGACGGTAGTAATGTGCTAAAGAGTGAAAAATATTTAGAGCAAAATATTCTACCCGAGTTAAAAATACAAGCAGACGCGAGTGAAACAATCTATAATTATACAGACCTTAAAGCGTGTATGTATTTTTTACGCTATGACGCTGACCCACAAATTGTAGAATGCGACGACGAAGATTTCATAGAAACTATTTTAGACTACTCTGAATTTGTTTTAGAAAAATATGGTACAGAAGGAAAAAAAGGTAGGCTAACTGCTAGCGAAAGACAAGCACAAAGGCTGAGGTGGGACGAAGCACCTAGACAACAAGTCCACTCACCAGCCTACAGTAGAAGTGCTATGGGTAAGAACCCCGAAAAACGTGTAGCATTCTTAGAATTTTGGGATAGTTATTATAATGAATATTTTGATAAAGAAAATGTAGGCGGAGGAGCGAAGGAAGAAGATATAAAAAAAAAAGCCCGTAAAAAGGTAGCAAAGAAAGAGTTAAGAAAAAGTAATGTTGGTGCTAGAATTAGAACACCAAGTCCTAGTCCCGAGCCAGTGCGAGAACCTAGTCCAGTACCCGAGCCAGTGCGAGAACCTAGTCCAGTACCCGAGCCAGTGCGAGAACCTACCCCAGCACCCGAACCCGTGGTTGTACCACGTAGTAACGACACCGAAATACTTATAGAAGCCTTTAAGTATTTTAATGTAGACGCAAAGGCAATTTTAGCAAATGCTAACAGAGTACCCAACTATTTTAAAACCGAGCAATTTTTGACAGATACGAGCGGTTCGCAACTACCAGTGTTTGAATTTATTAGCGGACAAGGTTCTACTTTGAGATTGCCCGATAGATTTAACACAGAATATAAACCGCCTAGAGAGACAACTGCTGAAGAGCAGAAGAGGAGAATGACCGAATTAAATTTAGCAGAACTAAATCAGAGGCTCAATGATAAGAGTAAAAGATATACTAAAGAAATAAGAGCGAATATGGAGGAAACACGGCGAGGGTACGAGGAAAAACTAGCAGAAGGAGAGCCAATTAGGGATATTTCTACACCCGAGCCAGTAGCACCTCCCGAAGAAGAAGACGATAGGTCATTTTTTGAAGGTATGGCAAGTCCTAGTCCCGAGCCAGTGCGTGAGCCAAGCCCCGAGCCAAGCCAGTTCATAGGACCTAGAGAACTACGAAAGGGATTTGGTATTAGACGTTTACCTAAGCCCGCAATAAAAAATACCTCTATAGAGGGATATTATGTCCGCCGTCCACCTAATCCCGCACCTACTCTTAAGAAAAAATTAAAAATTAAAAAAAATTACCGTGATAAGGCTGTGGAACTACCCGCTGTACCCGCTGTACCTACGAAACTTACAGCCGAAGACACACCTACTACGCAAGAAGAATTAGAAATAATAATAAGATTAGACCTAGAAAAACTACGAAGTAGTGAAAAATATTTAAACGCCACAAAGGAGGAGAGAGCCTTTTTAGAAGACAATCTAATATCGGGTAATAGTGCCTCACTCTCTTCTTATCTTAGAGATACTGAGATAAATCAATTAAGACAGACCGACGAAACTCTTGAAAGTATTTTAGCAGATAAACGTTCACCAACTGCTAGAGAAGCAACGGCATTTTTTAAGGCTTATAAAAAAAATAAGATAAAAGAATTAGACCCCTTCTTCGTAAAGGCAAGTAAAAATTTAGGAGAAATAGCGGGTAATAAGAAAAAAGAATTAGATAAGCATATAAGAAAAAAATACCCATTTTTGAAATACAAGAGTAAAGGAGGGCAGTTAGATATACCAGCAGATTTAAGAAAATATGTTGCCTTAGAAGACAATCTATTAGGGGCTTTTGCGTTAGCGTCAACCACTAAACTTAGTACAAATTTAGACAAATTATTTGACGAGGACGGGCTGTTACATAAACTAAAGACAACTGGATATTTAAGTTATGCTATAGGTGACGGCAAAGACGGTAACCTTACATTTGCGAGGGGGGCTTTTTCCGAATTTTTACAAGAACACGATAAAGGCAAAAAACTTACATTAGACGTTGAAGAACTAAAACGTTTAGTAGAAGATATAGATAAACTAGATTTAACCGTTGATTTAAGTCAACGGGAATTGACAGAAGTATTGAAAAACTATGAGGAACAAATGGAAAGACGTAGACAAAAATATAGTAGTAAAAAATAATTATGTTCTACCTAAAAGTGCTGTTGGGTCAATAGAAGAACCTTCGCTAGCAGTTGGTTCTTTAGCCAATTCTTCTTGGGCTGAAGGTGGTTTGTCTGTAAGACTGTGAAATAAGGAGTAAAGTCCTAAGCCAGCCCCAGCAAGTTCGCCTACTACTGGTATTGCGTCTAGAGCAGTCATTGCTCCAGCCTCTAATCCTTCACTGCCAATAGCCCCAGCAACTTTACTAGCAGTACCCGATATAGCACTTGTTGCTTTTGGTAATACTTTGCCTATATCTAAAGCCCCTTCTTCCGCTTCGCCAGCCCCAGTTCGGACAAAGGTGCTACTAAGACTTTTACCCCCTTGATTTCCAATATCTCCCTCCAACGTGTCGGGAACATTGTCGTTGCGTTTAGCCGATAAGAGACTATGCCTTGCTGACGAAGCCTCGGGTCCACCCTCGCTGTCTATTAGGCGATCTGCTGGTGTAGGACGAGGTGCTGTAGGGTCTGCTACTAGTCTCGCTTGTTGTGGAGTAAGTGGTGCTTGGCGAACGTCGCTTTCTATTTCGTCTGCTCGTGCTACTGGAAAGTTTGTATTTCCTTGGAAAGGTGCTTGTCTAGCACCACGTTCAACGAGGTTAGTAAAACCTCTCCCCCCTTTGGCGTTTAAATTTTGTGCTGGGTCTACTTGTGTAGCCGTTGCTTCTTCGGTAGCGGTAGCGGGAGCGGGGACTGGTTCACTAGCGGAAGGGGTAGCGGGGGTTGGTGTAGGTTTAGTTAACTCCGCTGGTGTGCTAGTTCTTGCGGTTAAAGCATTTCTTGCCTTTTGGGCTTGTTGGGTGGCTAAGCCCCTATACGCTTTGCGTCCTTGGTGAAATGCTGAACTAAGTGTGCTAACTGCTCCAGTGCCAGCGTTGTAGTGGTCTAATACTTCTTGGTATTTTTCTTGTAATCCTTGGGCTTTTTGGCTAGCATTTACGTCGGTACGCTCGTTACCCGCGTCTATATTACTTTTTAAATTATTAGCGTGTTCTTGTAATAAAGAAATGTATGACATTAGATATAAATAGTTATTAGAAATTAATTCGGCAAAAATTGTGTAGGTGGTTTTCTTCTACGATTTACAACTGGTTTCTCTGTTAATTCTGTTATTTCTTTTTCTACCACTGCGGGCAGTGGAGGGTTTGTTAGGGCTAATTTTTTTTGTGCTTTTATTTCCCTTGCCTTGGCTAACTGGTCCCTTCTTTTTTGCTTTCTTATTTCTAACTCTTCGGGGCTTACTTCTTTTTTGGCTTTGGCTGACGCTACTTTCGCTTTCGCTTTCGCTTTCACTGGTTTCGGTTCTGTCGCTTTCTTCTTCGGCATTTGATATAATACTGTTAGATTTTTCTTTCTTAGACCAAACTCTATCGTCAAAATTTCTATACATTTCCATATTAGGCACATTCATATAGGTAAAATCCCAATCTTCTTTACGTGTCTCGTTAAATAGCCTTATGAATTCCTTTTCGTCTCCGCCCATAAACGAATAATCGTCTGCTATCTTTTTCAGTTCTGAGTGAGGCAATTCTCCTAATAGAAAGAAGCCTTGTATCTGATTTCTAAGCGTTGACGTTAAAAATTTATAGTACTGTAAACACAGACCTACACATAATCTACCTTCTGTTTCTAAGATTTTAGACCCAATATGTCTATATCTAGTTATCATACTTGTAAAAGCGTCTCTACCATATTTGTTTTGCCTAATACCTTTCTCACTCATAGCGTCGTCAATGAGTAACAAATACTTTCTATCTTCTTTATCGTTTTCTATCATTGAAAGTATTTCGGCTAACAATGTTTCACTGTATTCTTCAAAGAAAAAGTCAAATTCGTCTATCATATTCTTCTGTTGTGTATCGTTCTTAGCACTCTCACTAATTAATATCCGTACGTCAAAAGCCCCACCGTAGAAGCGTTTTTTAGATAGATACATATTTTGTATTAGTACTGATTTACCACTACGAATACGTCCTAAAAAAACGTTAAAGTGTGGTGTGCTAGGGAGGGGATAGAATGATTTGTCTTCACCTAATTTGTCTTCGTCTATCTTAATGGGGTAGATTTTTAGGTCGGGATTTTCTTCTCTATCTGATTTTTTTTTTTGCTGGTGCTTATTGTCCTCTTCGTCGCTAAATAAATACTCCTCGCTACTGTCGCTCATTAGTTTATAATAATAAACAATA
>Ga0209336_10000773_pt1 | contig 16130 bp, 26 predicted proteins | sample LinPmetageLP32_FD_184042 | JGI IMG/M metagenome (GOLD analysis project Ga0209336, IMG submission 184042) | Marine viral communities from the Pacific Ocean - LP-32 (SPAdes) (version 2) | ecosystem: Environmental > Aquatic > Marine > Oceanic | place: Pacific Ocean | collected 2009-08-23 | reverse complement strand
CTATTTTATCTAACCAGCGATCATCAACTAAATAGCATGAGCCATGCAAGAGTTAATAATTGTGTTTGCTTTAGTAGTACAACTGCCTCCAGAAACAGACGAGAGGGTAGCGAGCTATTGGTTGTATCAAGATCATTGCTTAAATGATGCTCGTTTGTTGGCGAGAAGAGAAGAAAACTATCACCCTATAGTAGCCTTTTGTCGTCCAGAGTGGGTTAATCCTGCTGAACAAAAAGTCAAAGGATATGATCTAGAGAATAAGGTCAACAAATGAAAACAGTAGAAGAAGCGTTAATTAAACTAGAGGCACATGAAAAAGAGTGTTTAGTTCGCTATGAAAACATTAATCGTGTTTTAGATCAACACGCCGGAAGATTCAATAGAATAGAGGCTCTTACATGGGGTATCTATCCATTTATTATAGCGACACTAGCATTAGCTAAGTTTTATTAAAAGAGGTAATAAAGAATGACACACGTAATTGGGCATAATGATCCTCGCGATATTTTTATCGAAGATAATCCGCTTTCTGACTTGTCTTTTGGGGAAGATTCTCAAGGAGGGTTTAATTACTCTGGTTTGCTAAGTGGCTTGTTAAACACAGGTTTGCAAAGTTACTTAGGTAATCAAAACTTAGCAGCTACTCAAAACTTTGGCTCACAAGTTATGGGTATGGCAGGTCAAATAGCAAACCAAGCGGCAACAAGAGGAGAATTTAAACCTTTTACTGTTACGTCTGATCTTGCTACTTCTGCAACTACGCCAGAGGGTGGTTTTGGAATTACATTAAGTCCAGAACAACAAGCGTTACAAAACTCTTTAATGTCTCAAGCGTCTGGAGCCTTTGGAGAGATAGGAGGAGACAGAGCGTCAAAAGAACAACAAATATATGACCGCTTACAAGCCCTAAGTAACCCTGTAGCGCAAAGGGCGCAATTGGGTCTAGACGCTACTTTGTTTGGTCAAGGACGTACAGGATTACGTACAGACGCTTACGGAGGCACCCCAGAGCAACTAGCGTTGTCTAAAGCCATACAAGAACAACAATCGGCAGACGCAGTAAAAGCAATGGGCATGGTTAGCGATCAAAGGAGAGCAGACTTTAATTTAGGTCAAGGTCTAATGACTGCCGGTTATGTACCACAACAACAAACGCTTAATATGCTTGAGCTTGGTCGTGGTGTTGCACAAATACCTGCAAACTTACAAGCAAATGTATTAACTTCTGCTGCTAATGTACAATCTAAAGGTCTTGAAGGATACACAGAAGCACAAAGACAACAAACTGCTCAAGCAATGGCAAGAAATAAACTCCTATCAGGATTGTTAACAGAACAAGGCGGTTTTGGAAATGATAGCAGTAATAGCGCAATAGACTATATTGGTAGTTTTCTTTCTGAGATATTTAGACCTAAAGGAGATAATTAAAAAATGGCACAAGTAGATATTGCAGGATTACTAACAGGTATACCCTCGTTACAAGATCCTATGACTCAAGGTCGTATTAATGCAGCTAACTTACCGGCTAACGCAAGCGTAATAGAAAGAGAATTGGCTAGACAACGACCATCTAACGAAGCTAATATGCGACGAGCCGTAAGCGGTCTTTTGTCTTCTGTTACTGGGACACCTATTGACCTAAGAACTCAAGGGGCTAAAGCTAGAGAGGCTATTGGTCAATTAGACGCTAATTCTCCTGAGTATCAAGCACAGTTGTTAACTCAACTTGCTAAGGTAGACCCTATGAGGGCAGCGGGAGTAAGACAACAACTTAACGCTCAAAAGGCAAAACAAGACAAAGAAACACAACAAAAAACAGCACTTAAAGGCTTTGCTAATGCACAAGGACAACCAAATTTAGCTCCTTTAATAGACAGTGGAGTTATTACACCAGCTAACATTAGAGATTATTTACAAGGAACAGGGAATGTAAAAGATAATTTTATGGTTGTTGACAGTCAGTTAATTGATTTAAGAACAAAACAAGTAGTTGTTAATAAAAAAACTGAAAATGAATTAGAATATAAAGCTCTTGTAGACGCAAATAACTCTATTGGTAGCACTACCGTGTCTTATGCTGATTTTATATCTCAAGATAAACTTTCTCCCCAAAGAAGACTTTTTAATGAATTAAATGCTGAAAACCCTCTAGCTTATCCCTCTTTTGCACAATACATGAAAGATGAAAATAGGGAATTAATAACAGTAACTAATATGACCCCAGAGGGAGCAGAAACTACTTCAATAATAGACGCTAACACAGGGGAAACTGTCCGTGATTTAGGAATTACAAAATTACCAACTTTGGAAATACAATCAATGTCAGACGGCAGGTTCCAATTATTTAACCCAATAACAGGAATACTTGGGGAACCTGAGGATACTCTTGAATCAGCACAGAAGGTGTTAGCCAAGCAACAAGCTACTAATGCTTCTTTAATTCAACTAGAAACAAACATGGGATTAGTAGGACTAGCTAGAGAATTAGGTTTAGAAGGTAGCGGTCGAACGTTAGGAAAAGGAGCAGCTTCTGTATTGGGTCTGTATACTATAATAAGTAACCTCCCTTTTGGGACAGATTCTGCTGAACTAGCAAACGTATTAACAACTTTAAAATCGGAATTAACTTTTGGTAAGCTACAAGAAATGAGAAGAAACAGTGCTAATGGTAGTTCTGGTTTAGGGCAAGTTACTAATGTTGAAATTGGTTTATTAAGCGCGGCTGTAGTTGCTCTTGATCCTTCTTTAGGAGAAGAAAGATTTAACGAACAGTTAAAAAGAGTTGAACGACATTATAAAAACTTTAGAAGCTCTTTATTAGGTGTCCCTGTTTCTCCTAATTATAATGATTCTTCTTATGATAGTGTTAAATTATTAACTGAAGAAGAAATGCAAAATACAGGTGAAACAAACTCAGGTCGTTTTTTAACTAAAATGAATGGTAAATGGCACATACGAAACAACGGTAAATGGTACATACAAAGCAACCAAACAGGCGGTTTTGTTCGCGCACCTGAATAAGTTAAGGAATTAATTATGCAAGAAATTACAGATCCTGCAACTATAAAAAAGTTAAACGACAAATATTCTATTGTTTCTAATTCTCCTTTTACTTCAGAAGGTATTGATAAAGAGACTCTTTCTCGTTTAAACGAAATGTATCCTTCAGGTGAAGACCTTACGGATTACTCTGTATTGCAAAATATGGGCGCTGTAAGAGACATAGATACTTACGCTGATTGGATAACACCGTCGTTAGAACTGGGAGCAACTATAAGCGCAAGTATATATGGGGGCCAAAAAGGTCTTGAAGCTGTAATGCGTACTCCTCTAAAAACTAACCCTTACGCTGTTGGGGCGGCTACTCTTGGATCAGGAGTAATAGCAGGAGCAACCGCCGCTTTTCCTGCTGTTTATGCGGGAGAGGGCATAGAAGATTTAGTTGAAGGAAGAGATTTTAACCCTGATAAGGCATTTACTGCTGCCGTAGATGCTGCACAAACAGAAGCAATTTACGGAACAGGTTTTGGTTTACTTTTTCCAGTTGCCGGTAAAATAGCTAAGTATACAGCAGACGGTGCGCGAACATTAGCAGGAAAACTTAATGTTCCTGATCCAGACAACATTGAAACAATTATAAATCTGCAAAAAGCATTAAAAAATTATGATTTTAAAGGCGGCCCTTTAACTTTGTTACCTACCTCTGTTGCTAAAAACAGTAAAATTCAAAGTGCTTTAACAAACATAGCAAAAGTTTCTAATGTTACAAGAGATACCGTTAAAAATCTTTTAGAGGGTTACCCTGAGTTTATGGGAAACCAAATATCTAAACTTATTTCAACATTTCCTGCTGGCGATCCTACGTCACAAGGAAAGGTATTACAGTCTTTAATTAGTCAAACAGATAATGCACTTAGTGAAATTGTTGCTCCTATTTATAAATCCATTGACGCAAAAGGTAAAGGAGTTATTGTCGATGCAAGGACAGCCGCTTTATCTTATGTCAACAAAGTACAAAAAGGAGTATATAGGTCAGAACCAACAATAGATCCAAAAACAGGAAAAGAAACACCGCGCTGGAAATATGATACTGCTGCCGAAGGTGAAGCTATAAAAGTTTTAGAACAGATACCTTCTAATCTTAGTTTTTTTGAAGCACATGAAAGACTTTCTAAATTAAAAGCAAGGATTCATTCTGTAACAACTAGTCCTAGTGGGGGAGACAATAGAGGACTCTTAAATGTTTTAGGAGAACATAAACAAATATTAGAAGAGGCTATGGATCAAGCCGCAGAAAAATTAAACCCACAACTGTTAAAAGAATATAAAAACGTAACAGCTTACTACGCAAAAGGTAAAAAAGTTGTTTCTTCTGCTTATTTAGAAAAAGCGTTAGAAGTGTTAGACCCTGTACAGGTGGGCGGTCTTTTTGTAGGAGGAGGGACGGGAAAAGAAGGGCTGACAGTCGGAATAACAGAAATAAAAGAACTTATGAAATTAGCTAGAGAGTACAAGACCCAACTAGCTAAAACACAATTATCAAAAAATAGCAAATTAAAGCTATCTGATTTAGATTTAGACCCTATTGAGGGAATAAGAAAAGGGTTTTTACAGGCTTTATTACAAAAGGGTGGGTCAGACGCTATTTCTTCGTTGTCTACTTTAAAAAACAATTTAAGAGATCCTTTTTTTATTCAGACGTATAATGAGTTGTTTAAGGGGACAGGATATCATAAAAAAATTATACAATTAATTGACGAAGTTGAAATATTACAAAGAGTAGAAAAGGCTTCTGGTGGAGGTTTAAGTTTAGCTATACCTTCCAGAGAAATTTCTGCTGTAGGCAGTGCTGTAAAAGGAAGTTTAACTTCTTTAGTAATTAATTTACTTCCTTCCATGTTAGCTAAAGAAGCTATTAGTCCTAAAAAAATAGACTCTTTAATTTCTAGTGTGAAAGCAGCTTCAGAAGCGTCTAAAAGAAACTCACCTACAAACCGTATAGAAGACACAATAAAACGAATTATGGTCGGACAAAGAGTGGGTTTAGGATTAGGCGTGTTTAACCAAGAAAATTAAAAAAGAACCATCCTTGGCTCTAAGGCTACACAGGAGAATTACACTATCTCACAGGCTCCACCTACACACGCTAGTTCTTGGGAGCCTGTGGTATTGTCTTCTGTCTCAAAGTTCTCTAGGTCATTCCAGTCTACGTTTTTAGGCATGGCCTTTAGCAGTTCTTTGTACTTCTCAGGGTCTATCTCTTCATAGGGAGCCTGTTGGTACACATGGTCGCTATAGGGCAGCAGAGAGATACCAGAGCATATTTCAAAGTTATCCCAGATCCATTGGGCCACCTGTAGAAACTCATCGTCAGTATAGTAAACCGTTATGCTTGGTTTATGCTCACACCAGAAGTTCTGATACGTCTTCCACAACTGCAACTGTTCCATAGCGCCTACTTGTTTGACCGTAGTGCTGCTTTTTGGTGATTTTACTGGAAAACTAAACACTAAGGAACTGGGAGACATAACATCCTGTTCTACGGGGAAACCCTTTTCGGACATAAAGGAAGCTAACGGGTCTTGTTTGTCTGACCTAACACGCCTAATGTACTGACTAGAGAAGCGAGGATGTATACCAGAGGCAGTGTCCGTAAGCTGGCTAACAGTGCCGCTAGGTTTGACACAGGTGATAGCTGTCGCTTGGTTCACACCTAATTGTTTAGCCCACTTCTTGTTTGTTTCTACACTAACTTGTCTCATCTCCATAAGCCACATCTCTAGCTTATCTGAGTGATTGCCTAGCATCTTATGATCCATAATACCAGTTAAAGAAACACCAAGTAACGCTTCTTGTTCCGTGTTGAACTTCCAAGTATGACGAAGGTATCTAAAGTCCGTTAGAGTGGACTGTAGCGTCCCTATGATGGTCGCTATGCGTATCTTGTTCTTTAGGCTTTCTAAGGTATCCTCTGGTCGCACAATAACTTCAGATAGGTTGCAGAACTGGTTACTTCTCAAGATAATCTCAGAGCAAGGGTTAGTCCCAAATTCCTTAGTAGCGTCACGTCTACCGTTCCTTGCAGCAATCTTTTGTGCAGCAACACGACTAAAGATACCACGCTCACCTGCTTTGCTTTCGTACATGTTCTGCATCTCACCTAAGAAGGACTCAAAGTCTGGTTTCTCAGTGTACGCTACAGAGTTATTTGCTAATCTACGGTGTCCTTCTAGTTCCCACCAGTTACCTGACTTAGCTTTAGCCATACGTGGATCAGACAGGTTAGACAGGCTAATTAAGGCAGACCTACGCACACCTCCAACAACCACAATGTCTGCAATCTTACAGCAGATATCGTGACACTCAATAGACGTTAGCTTGCGTCCTTTAGCCTTTTGAAATACTTCTACACAGAAGTTAAACAAATCAATCAAAGGTTCTGGGCCAGACGCTCGACCTCCAAAGGTTTTCAGTCTAGCTCCAGAAGGCCTAATGCGACCCATGTTCCAGTTAGGTATCTTACCAGCATATAACAAGCTAATAAGCTCTCTAAAAGCACTAGCCCAACCAATCTTACTATCAGATACAACAATAGTAGTGTCAGTAACGTGAAATGTCTCTGCTACTTCTGGCAGCTTGTTAATGAAGTTCCGCTCTACACTAAAGCCAACACCAGTACCACACATCAGCACATACATAAGCTCGTCAAACGCTCTAGGATGGTCTATATGTAGATAGGAACAGTTGAACCCTGCTACATTGTCTTTGTCTAACGCCTTACCTGCTGTCATCATGCATCTCATACTAGGCATAACTTCTAAGTTGTGTATAGCGTCGTACAGTTCTTTTGCTTGTGCAACTGTTATTTGTTCCCTATCTCTCCAAAACTGAACATAACGGTACACTGTTTCTGTCCAAGTTTCTCTACGATTATGCTCTGGAATCCATCGTGCGTAGCGTGATTTATGTATAAATTGTTGGTACTGATCCATTCCTTTCTCCTAAGTATCACCAGTGTCTTATTATATTAAACATTATAACATAAGCACAGACTAAATTTGAAAGAACAATAAATGTTCTAATGTAAGATATGTAGTTTTCGTTTGCTGTGTCGTAACCGTCTTCTTCATCAAAAGAACCTAAAGCGTGTTTCCATATTTTCCAAAACTTTAGTATCATTTAATTTTAATATTTTCTGTAACGTGTATAAGCCTCTCTAAATACCACTGTGCTTTTCTTAAATCTTCTATTGGCTTGCCTTTGTAGTTATATCGCCAGATATACTTAGAAAGATTCCCTTTAAGGTAACCAACAAACTCCAACCTAGACATAGAAGCCTCTATAGACTCTATACACTCAATGCCGCCAGTGTTGTAATGTTTAGGTGAATTGACTGCATCTCCTGTGCTGTTGTGATACTCACTAGAGGCTGTAGGGTTCTTTTGATAAGAGTCTTGCTTATCGGCTTTGAGTTTCATGTTAAGCATTTTATCCCACTCTTTAGGGCTAACTTCGTTAAGTTTCATGTGTCTCTAAGTCCTCTATAAATTTATCTTGGTAAAGCATTAGCCTGTCCTCAAAAGCAACAAGCAAGTCTTCTACTGTTACATTTAATGCTTCACATACTAATGTGACATCATACTCTTTCTCTATGTCTTCTTTGAGTTCTTCAAATGTGAGTATCATGTTTTCTTTCCTTTTATGTATTTTACCAAGTCCTTTGTTTCATGTGCAGTATAGCATAAAAATCCTTCTTTGTCACACCATTCTTCCATTGTTGTCTTACTATTTTTTCTTACTTTCTTTTTCTTACTGGTCACAATAAAAACTAATTCCCACGTAGGCATAGAATCTCTAATAGCCTTGTACTTTTGTGTGTCTCCGGCTCTAAAGAAACCTTTACACTCTATTAGGACTCTCTTACCCTCATGTACAAAGTCTGGAACATAGTGCCTATGAGTAACATAAGGCAGTCTGAACGGCTCATACAGATACTCTGTGCCTTTCTTGTCGATACCTAAGTGGTAACCTACCTGTTCCTCCAAGCCTGATCTAAACTGAGACATTTAAAGTATCCTCTAAGTTCAGCCTATGGAAACTTTTCCAATCCCTACGCATATAAAGTAAGTTCCAACAAGTCTCTAGACGTTCTTTCCAATCGTCAGGGTGAGCTTTCTTCCACTCTTCCTGTACCTTAGCGAGCATATCAGGCTTACGGACATCAGCTAAGATCTTTTTCGCGGTTATCTTACCAACGCCCACAAGACCTTGAATGTTGTCAGTAGAGTCTCCTGTAAGCATCTGTATACACATATTATAGTAACCTTGGTCTTTACACACATAATATAAAGTTTCTTTGTTAAAGTTATAGTGCCAACCTTCTACCATATCAATGTCTTTATCTATATGAGCTATAACAAAATGTTCCTTAGCGTCTAAAGCTTCTTGCGCCCATATACTTACTACATCATCTGCTTCACAGTTATCAGACTTAAAGTGTCCTAAACTATAAGCATACTCATTGAGGTCTTTTCGTCTTTCCGTTAGTTTAGGGTTTGGGTCTTCCTTTTTCTCTTCCTTGAGTTTAAGTTTGCCTTTATAATTTTCTTCTATGTTATAACGGAAGTTGTTTTCCCCTTTTACAGCTACCGCTATATCAGAACTACACGTATCCCAACCAATATTTTCAATTTCTTCATCATAATATTTCTTAGCTAGGTCAAGAGTAATGTCTTTAAGTGCTATCCGGTAGATAATTGAATCAGCATCAATAAAGCATTTGTCAAAGGGTCTTCCTTTTGGTTTAGTATTCATGTATAACTTCCAATATTAATTCATTAGCTACTACAGGTTTTAACTTAAACCATTCATTAATGTTATCACATTCTTTGGCAAGTCTTTTGTGTGCTGCATCTTCCCCTGCTCTTCTATCCTTCACTTCATAAACGTACAATAAAGAGTAATCTCTAAAGGGTGAGAATGTTTGGTATCGCTTGATCCTGTCCCTTGCGTCTACAGCCATCCCTACCTTTATCCACTCAGGCCACGCGGGGTTAGTTATTACATATACCTCTCCCTCTGGTTTTGTGTTAAAGTTCTCTAAAGAACTAAATGCCGCTTCTTCAAAACTTTTGTAGATTCCGGCTTTAAATAAAGGATGTAATTTACTGATGTATTTACCATTAACAAACATTCTATTATCATTCGCTTTTTTTTTATTGCGCGCTCTCCTACGAACACCATCAGTATGAATATACCACCACGAACCGTCTTTAAAAAAATAATTACTTGCTTTATTGGCTTTAAAAGGGTTAGTGGGTATTTGCCCAGTTATCTCCAACTTTGAATTCTCCGGCAAGGGGACATCTGAGGTTAAAGTGATTTCCTGCTGCTTCCATACAGGCTGTTGCAAGGTGTCCGAACTGTTGTGCCATCTCCTGTCTGACTTCCGATTGGATCTCATCATGAATATTCCCTATAAAGTGATAATCAAGTTTATGTAAAGTCGCATAATGATCTAACAGGCACAACGCTTTCTTCATAACAATGGCACCTGCTGATTGCAACAGGGTATTTAATGCACTGTGTTCTGATCGTACAATGACCCTTCGCCCGTCCAATCCGCGAAGATAGCCTCTTGTAGCGCCTGATCCAACTCGCTCTCGTAGTTCTGCAAGTGCTGGCGTATTTCTAAGGAACTCTTCTTTAAGTCTTCTACCTGTTTCTGCATTTCCTCCGACGATAGAGCCGATCTTAGCATCTCCGGCACCGTATAAGAAAGCATAAATAAAAGTTTTAGCTTCATCTCTTGTTCCAATTCCTGCATTAATTTGATTTGCTGTGTGTATATCACCATTGAGTATTTCATTGGTATAATCCTCATCGTTCATGTAATGAGCCAACATTCGTAGCTCAAGACCGCTGGCATCCATACCTACTAACGAATAGCCCTTGGGTACTGTCCAACACTGTCGGCACTCTTTACCATAAGGAGAATAGGCCGCAGGTACTTGGCCCATGTTAGGACTAGAGTGTGTCATTCTAGACGTTACAGCGCCTATAGAATTAACATAACCATGCACCCTACCATCGTCTTTAACAGCCTCTAACCAACTTTGTACCTGTGCTATACGCTTCTGTATCATAAGGTACTTAGAAATTAAGACAGCCTCCGGTATGTCAGTCACTTCAGCTAAAGTTTTCTCATCTACAATAGGTTTACCTGTCTCTGTATATTTGTCCTTATCAGGCACCCAGCCAAAGTACTGTAGATAGCGTCCAATCTGCTGCCTAGATCCTAAATTAAACTGTTCCCAGTCTATTCTACTAAAGTCACCGCATACATCAGTCCATTGGTCGCCTAAGAACTTTAACCCTACAACAGATAGCGTGTTGTCTTTTTTAACTTTTGGTTGAACTTCCTTAACGAATGTAGGCAATGGTTTGAAAGTCTTATGTACTTCGTCTTCATATTCATTCTTCTTCTCCTTTAATTGCGCTAGTAATACAAATGCTTTCTCTTGGTCTAGTAACCAACCCTTGTCTATCTGCTTTGATACAATGCGTTGTACATCATGCTCTAGGTCTATAGATTCCTGAGAGAACCCTTTTAACTTTAAGCTCATGTTGTCTCTTAGCTCGTAACGTACCTCTTGTAAGACTCTCTTGTTAACCGAAACGTCCTGTTGACAGTACAACAACATCTCAGGCGTAAACGTATCCCAATCGCTGTAATCGCCTTTAGGGAACCTTAGACGTTCTCCCCATGCCTTTAAAGAGTGACCGCCCTCTCTGGAAGGATTAGCTAACCTAGACAGCACTAGGGTGTCTACTATCTCGCAACCACTAAAGTCTATGTTCCACAGCTTCTCAAGTGCTGGTATGTCATAGCCTATGATGTTGTGTCCCACTAACCGGCAGTGTCCCTCAGTAATGTAAGCTTGGAACTCAATAGCGTCTTTAGTCCAAAAGGAAACCTCGCCCTCTAAAGCACAAACACAATGCACTACGTCTGGGTCAAGACCATTAGTCTCTATGTCAAATATTATCTCTCTGACCTGAGCGTCTGAGGAAACCATTAAAACTCACCCCCATCGTCCAGAGGACAGGTTGTCTCCTCCATGCGTCCAGTATCTTTATTGTAATGCAGGTAGCAAGCAGGGCCAGTAAGGCCAGCAAAGCGATTCTTCAATACTCTCACTGTCGTCGTGTTTCGTATCCTTGGATCTCCATTCTGTTGGTCACGTTCTAAACCAATAACCATGTCGGACAACTGAGCAATCGCAGCGGAACCTCTTAGCTCTGCAAGAGATATTTGTCCACCGTCTTCATGGGCTTTACCCTGTGGCCTACGCAAGTGTGACACAAGGAACAAACCTACGCCTGTCTCCTGTACCAATTTACGCAAGTTAGTCATTATACTGTCAATGGCCTTACGCTCATCTGCTATGTCTTGGTCGCTAACTACGATACTCAGATGATCTAATATTATCCACTTGCAATCAAGACCTTTAGCCATGTAGCGTATTCTAGCTAACAGGTTATCTTCTGACGTAGAACCCCAGTGATCGAATAGGTAAACCCTACCAGTACCTAAAGTACGCTCCCAGAACCCGCGTTTAGCTTCAATGTCAAAGTCATCCCTGAGATGCAAGGGTGCGTTAGCTTCGATGGACATAAGGCCCAGAGCAGTTCTAGGTACATCTTCCTCTAACGCTAAAATACCAATGTTGTCCTCTGTAGCATCTAAGATGTAATGCTCTAACTCTCTCACTAACTGACTCTTACCCATACCTGAACCGCTAGTTATCGTCACTAGCTCACGCTCCCTAAAGCCGAATGTAAGGTCATTAAGACAAGACCAAGGGTAAGGATATACCAGTACATCTTCTCTAGCAGTTATCATGTCCCATGTGTCCACACCTGAGACAATACCATCAGGTTGATAGGTCTTAGCGCCCCACCACTCCTTAACGAACTCAGTCACCTTGTTCGCCACTAGCATCTCTGCTGCATCCTTCATGGGTAACACGACATTCTTAGCCTTATTAGGAGTAAACAGGTCTAGCACTGAATTAGCTGCATCCTGTCCCGCCTTGTCATTATCAAAGCAGACGACCACATTGTCAAAGGTCTCTAAATACTCTAAGTTCTCTTTAATGTCCTTAGCAGCGTTAGGTGCGCCTGATCTTATGGACACCACGGGCCACTTGTTATCGAACATCTCTGATACTGCAAGGCAATCCTTCTCACCCTCAGTTATGGTTATGTATCTACCGCCACCTTTAAACTTCTGTTGACCAAAAAGACCGACATTCTGGAAACCACCTGTAGCAAAAAATTGCTTTGAGTCACATACTCGCACCTTGGTGCCTGTGGTTTCATTCGTGCCTTTATCAACGTAAGGGTAGTGGTGTTTAACTATCTTACCCACTGAATCGTATTCTACGGTCACACCATACAACTGCATAGTAGCCTTAGATAAACGAAGTTCAGGTATAGCTGCTACAACACCTGTCATCTCTAATCCTCTGTGTAATATGCCTACTGACAATATATCTCTCTTATCGTCATCCGCAAATTCGTAGTATTGACAGCCATAACAAAAAGCATGACCGTCATCGTATCTACCTAGATTGTCCTTAGAGCCACACTTAGGGCATGGCTCATGTCTGACAAATTTAGACTCAGTTTTATGTTTATGCTCCATGGTTAAAAGTCACCATCATCCTCTGATGCTTCTGCTACTTCCAACACCTTAACCTTATTTAAGTAAGGTGCTACACCGTGTACAGGATGGGGCTTACCCAATGTATACGCTATGCGTACTTTAGACCCACGACCAATAACATTAGACGCAAAGGGTGTACCGTCTACATTAAATACAGGCACATCGAATTTAGACGCAAACTTTCGCTGTGGAGTACCCTCATACTCGCGCATCTTAACGCCATCTGTTTTAAGTGACTCTGCTACATCTGAGTCTAAGGACAAGACAATAGAGTATTTTCCTGTGGATTGGCCGTTGTACTCTTCATGTGAATTGAGGTTCTCAAATGCTAAAGTGCCTTCTAGTGTTGCCATAATAGTATCTCCAAATGTATACTAGTGATTAATAAGTTATTGATCTTTAAGTTAAACTTTTAAGATAAATATAAAACATAACTAAAGATACTGAAAGAGTATACCATAAAAACGAGTATTCTTCAAGTTCATCTATGTCTTTAGTATTCATATTCATCCCCATAGTCATCTGACAATATGTCTTCTAATGACTCTCTGGCGTATCCAGACGCTATGTAACAAGGCGTACATAACTCTATGTATAAGTTAGTGCTAGGGTCAGACCTAGATGCCTCTCCAGCGTCTAAAAGCACATTACAAGCCTTACAGCGACTACTCATCTCTATCACCCATGCCCATCGTATCAACACACCAGTCATCCCAAAGCTCTAAAAGGTGCTGTTTGTCCATAGCTACATAATGGTCGATCTTAGCACTAGTAACGATATGATACATCTCAGTTAACGACATATAATTTACGTCATACTCGACTAGCTCATTAATAGCTCTAGCGTATAAAGGGTCGTCATTATCTTTGAATGATTGCCAATCATAGCCCATTAAGTTCTCCTTTATGCGGCTCATTTTAACACCTCATAGTCTTCGTACACTGAACCCAGTGTGATTATAATAAAAGGCAGCAACAGTATTAGACCGTTAAATAACATTGTTTTTAAGTCGCCCGTGTTATTATTCATCACCCACACTAATCTACTGTCTGTAGCCTCAATGTCTAACCCTATACCATTGCGTAATTCTATCGTTAACAATAGCTCTCCAAACCAAAAATTCATTTGATATCTCCCAGAGTGACAATACCATGCTGACGGTGCAAAACGTCTTTAAATAGGTGCGTTAGACTATCAAACGCTTCCTCCCATGTTTCATATCTAATGTCCTCTAAATAGGGGTCAATGCTGCTGCCCTGAATAATTTTATGTCGATAACCATTAGGGCTATCTTCAATCTCAATTATAGTCATAATTCACCTCTTTTTATAAACTTAAAATAAGTACCGCTAGTATATAGAATAACATAGCGCCGCACAAGCCCAGCATAACGACGCTAAACCAGCCTATCGTCGAGACTAAAAAACTCATATACCGCTGTCGTCGGCTTTTATACCATAATCCTATTTTACTGTGTTTAGTAGCGCCTTTAGTTATTCTTTTCTCTATTACGGGAAACAGGTTCACAATCTATCGACTCCTATGTTCGACCACGGTTTGCTCAAGTACCACGACGAGAGCTTATGGTCACTTCTCTCAAATTGCGGCCATATGTCGCCGTGTTTCGCCATAGTCAGTGATTTAATGTGCCTTTGTAAAATACAATCAGTTTTTGACAAGCGACTATATAAAGTCTTACGCGGGATATCTTCAAAAGACTCCAACGACAATAGTTCGGTTATCGTGTACTCTCGACCTTTTTTCAAATCCATATGATTAACCATCGATAACCATCGTCGCTCAATCATGGTCGTTGCTCTCTGGATTTCCGTTAATAAACCTATGCGCGTCGGATAGCCTTGTAAAGTAATGCTCTAGCACATCGGAACTCTGGTTCTGACTGTGGCGCAGCACAAGATACCCGCGCATGGTGCGTATAATCTCGTATAAATAGCCGTGGTCGTCATAGTCCATGGGGTGGTATGGTAAGCCTACGCCGTGGTTGTCGTCATATTGCTCGCCGTCTGTAATGCTGCATGGCATTGTTGCTATATTCATATTAATTCCCCTAATGATCCTAGTTTGTGGTTTTTCCTGGATACAATATCACGTATAGCCGCCTCACGCCAGACATTTAATGCTGTACGCTGTTGTTGTTGTTGTTTTTGCTGTTCATTGGCGCGATAAACTGCCGCCGCTGTTGGGTTTAGGTTATTTACTTTTAACATAGTCACGCCTCCGCATTTCGATAACTCCCGCATCTATACCTACCTGCGCGGCCACATCTTTAATATCAATTAATCGGACTTTTCTTTCGTCCATCAATTTAAAGGCTATGCTGTAAGTCTTCCATTTTTCGAAATCTTGGAATGCAAAAAATAAATCATTCAATGCTTTTTGTTTATTAGTCATGCTACCACCTCGCTATAATATGCATCACAATGTCCTCTGCCTGATAAACCACGTTAAACAGCGAGCTTTGTCCCACAACAGTTTACATTGTGGTGAATTTTCCTCGCCTTTCAGCTCTAGGTCTATAATTTGTGAAGTTAAATCACCTAAATTTGCTTTTGCTGTTTTTTTTAATCTTTTAATCATCATACCACCGGAGGATGACGTCAACAGGCAATCAATGCGGTACTGCGACACTGTAAGCGCCTCGCAGCCATTTAGCCACTTGTTGATATGCTTTGTCGTAGTGACGCTGTATCGCTCTGCTGTACGCACTAAACTACCATCAGTCAAACGTGCGGCTACTGGTGTCTCGTAGCTGAAAAATACCTGTGCGAATCCTAAATCTAGCTCTGTTTGATTACTGTCTATAAGTTTAAGTTTCATCATGCCACCTCGTCATCTTCATCTAATTGGCGTACGGCAAACTCTAGCGCCTCTTGGTCTGTCTCAATACCATAGCAAGTAAAACAATGATAATCTACCCATTCGCCACCAATAGGCGTTTGTAGGTTAAACGTGGCTGATTCATTCCACTCAATACGGATGTGACCTGCTAGTGCGTGTTCTATTTCCCAGTGTTTCATTTTAAACTCTCCAATCCGGTGTGTATGTGTCAATTTTATAGCCTAGCTGCTCTACTAGCTCCAGAGTATGTTTGTTTAATGTTTTAGTACCCGCCAGCTTTGCAAAGATATCAGCATTGTTACAAACCGGATAAATAACATTATTACCATACTGCGTTTTCACTTCAATTAATATTGATTTGCTCATTTTATTGCCTCTGTTAATTGGTTTGGTTTATTTAGATTTGAAAGTTATGAATAAAACGCACGTTAGCACTATAATGCCCAATATTGCAAACGCCACTCCGTCGCCATATGTCATTGCTCTATTGCTCCTAGGTATTCCCAGTGTTTGTTTGTGGCCGTCCTTGGCCGTTGTTTG
>Ga0209336_10000771_pt1 | contig 16193 bp, 27 predicted proteins | sample LinPmetageLP32_FD_184042 | JGI IMG/M metagenome (GOLD analysis project Ga0209336, IMG submission 184042) | Marine viral communities from the Pacific Ocean - LP-32 (SPAdes) (version 2) | ecosystem: Environmental > Aquatic > Marine > Oceanic | place: Pacific Ocean | collected 2009-08-23 | reverse complement strand
ATCAGGTGTCACTCTATTAGGTATCAGGTATCACACTATAGAGGTATCAGGTATCACACTATCGAGCTCGAAGGTTATTGGTCTAATGGACTTGGTCGGTTTCTTCGGTGGGCATGGCAGTGAGCTGGTCTAGTTTAGTCTGCAACTCGTTCAGAATTTCATCGCTGCTACGCTCTGACTTTATTTCTACTGTATCGCTGAACACGTTACAGGTTCGCCCTAGTTCTACTGTCGCTCTGATCGCATTAGCCTCTGACTCGGCATTGTCAGTGTAATGTCTGAGCTTAGATAGCACCCTATCTCTGTCAGACACAGCCTGAGAGAGGGCTTGGCTATGTGCAACCGCTGCTTTCTTGTCAGAATACTCTTTTATGATGGGGGCGATGTGGGGGCTAGCAGCTAGGCGTGAAGCTTCCTTACGAATACTAGCAGGAGACATATTGTCTGCATCATAAGATCGCTTATAGCACTCAGTCATAGTGAGGTTAGTGCTACCGCATAAGGTTGCGAATAGATATTGCTTAGTGCTGAGCTTAGTGCTGAGCTTACCCTTTTTATCTGCCATCTCTACTTACTCACTACTATATAGATAAATCCAAGATAACCCCCATATCACTATCGTGCAAATAAAACATGCACCTATTTATACACTAAAAAAAAATCCTCTTATTTACAGTCTTATTTTCCCTCCAATATCAGCAGTCGTAGACCCCCCGCTCTGGCTCGTGTGAGGCCCACTATGAGATATTACCCTTAACCCATCTTGGGATATCTATTTTATAAACGTGCCGTCTACCCCTGTGAGAAGGTCTCAGATTGGCGAACGATAGCCACTTTTTTGATCAAACAGCAGAGAAATAGGGTGATTTGCAGTGACGGGCCTCTCAGAGCCTCTGATGAATAAGTCATCATTTTAGACTCACAACATAATGATACCTCAACACGATAAATGCGATTTATCTAATATCACTCTATCCACTGTACGATTCTAATCTAGAGACCAGTGATATCAAGGGTATCGAATATTTATAACTATTTACCTAATCTTTTGTTGTACACCTCCGATATAGTGTGTACTATCCACAATCGAGTTATAGATAAGTTTTAACGCTGACATGGAATAGACAGTCAGTGTCTCCCGCTCAGGGTCGAGGTGCGCTACCACAGGCATCAGCAGTCTTCCGGCGAGCAGCCATCAGTTAGGGTGAGAGTGGAGCGGTATGACCACACCGATAAATGTGGGGGATGCACCGGATGAGGGACGGTCTCTTGTGACCAGATCAAAGGTGAGCTGCGGAATCCATGAAATAAGTAATGGGCTGAACAGCAGAGAACTACAGATTCTCATAGTCACGAGGCGCTAAGAGCCTCAACTATTAAGGGGCTTTAACAAGGGGTATGCATAGACTGGTATCCCTGATTAAGACTCTTTAAACCATCAACCAACATCAACCATTAAGGTATCTATATGAACACAATCAAAAATCAATTCGACAACCTACTCACTTCTTTAACTGACGGCCAATTCTGGCAGGCGATGGATCAAATCCAAGAGCTATCAAAGGCTCTTACCTCATCGACTGATGAGAATGATTGGTCTATAGGCGAGACCGAAGGCGAGTTCCTATTAGGTGATTTCATCATAGGCGCTTGGTTCTGGCTCTCTGACAATCACAGAGGTCAGAGCTGTATGACCTATGCGGCTCTATCTGCCATCAATTCACTGGTAGTCGTTAAGCAGGATGAAATGACAGAATCAGAGCAGGATGCTTACGATTTTATTCAACGCTCAGAGGACTTGATCTAATGAGAAAATTTCTAGCAATACTAATTATCAGAGACACCAACCACTTCTCTCTCTGGTTACGAGCCCTGAAGATCGGGCTCGATGAGTCAGATGGAATTCATTTCACTATTACTCAGCGCATTCAGCTCTGGGCTATCGGCACACTATTGGGGATCATATGAAAAATAAAGTCAGAAAAAACCAACCGCCTGCCTGCTATTCCAGAGGCAAGGCTCATATCAACCGTAAAAAAGAGGCTAAAAAAACTGGGCCTCTAGATCACTGGGGGTCATACAGATGAGAAGAGTAAACATTAGCAAGTCATCCAAGGGTTGGGACATGCACGTTGACGGCCAATACTTGGGATCATACGCCACGCAGCAGCAGGCTTTGAGTCAGATAGAATTCCGAGTGCCTGAGCATAACCCTCAAGTCACTATCGACTGTCGAGGTGAGGCTGACAGTGTCACAGGCTTCATCGGTCTCACAGGTGAGGCCAAAATTTTTCAAGACTTAATGACAGACTAGGAGGTATATCGAAGGCATTCCCATGAGTGCCTTCTATTATACTTTTTAAATTCAACCACTTAGGAGATAGAAGCATGGCAGTAACATTCCAAAAAAATACAGCTCAAACCGTAGATGAAATAGCCTCTCTTGACGCAGAGATAGCTTCCCTCAAACGAATTAGAACAGAGCTGATGGAGAACATTAAAAGTCAGGGCGAGGGCAAGTATGGAGGCTCAGAGCATTATATCGCCGTAAATGTTCGCAGGGCTGTCACACATCCCGTTACTGAGCTTAAAAAGCTTGCTAGTAGGCAATGGCTCAAAGCCCATGAGCGTGTCACAGAGAGCGTGACAGCTTGTGTGCGGGGCTATAACAAGTCAGACGATGGCTCAATAATTTTACCTTAGGAGGTACAGCATGAACAGTATCTATAAATTCAGATTGTCACAGCAGCGTAAGGCTGCGAGGAGAAAAGCTTTAATCGAGTTTGTTTCATTTCTAGGGGTCTGCGTAATGGGTGCGATTATAGGCATCATGTTTGCAGATGCTCTCGGATTACTCACTTAACTTCCCATTAACCAGTAAGGAGAATTGTCATCAACAATTCAAAATTACCTTTAGTACGCAAGCAGTTGCGCGAGTCGGGCGAGCCGTACTTCGTGCAATTAGAGAGTGAGTTGGATGACTCACAGTTATTAATCTTGATAGGAGCATGGCGCTCTGCTCAAGAGGCTCATGGAGAAGAGCCTACCAAAGATCAGGTGATATCTCACCTGACTCACTAGTAACACCGCCCCTCTTCGGAGGGGCTAACTTCAACCAATCAAGGTGACTTAAACCAATGAAATACTTAAAAACACTTACACAATTTGCTAACGAGTTCATTACCAAGACTAAAGTCGATATCTCTAGGGGTGTACGGCACACTGTCAGGCTGCATGGGCCTTCAGGCATAGGCAAGACTGCAATCATTAAGCAGTTAGTCGAGCGCCTAGCTGATGAGACTGGCGAGCCTTGGGGCTTTAAGTCTATCAACATATCCAATCATGGCGCTTGGGATTTAATCGGTGTGCCTAACATTGTGGATGGAAAGACTACCTTCGCTACTCCTGACTTCCTACCTGACCTCAGCGTAGAGGGTACGCCTGCTCATGGCATATTCTTTATGGATGAAATCGATACGGCTCAAGGTGACATGGTGAATGCCTGTATGCCTCTGATCTACGAAGGCAAGGTAGGCGGATACACTATCCCAGAGGGATGGATAATTGTAACGGCTCAAAACCGAATCGCAGACAGCTCAGGTTCTACGGTATCACCTAACGTGGCTAACACCAGACGAGCCATAGACGTAGGCATCTACGCAGATGCTAATGATCTCGCTGACTATGCGGCTACCTCTGGTTGGAGTCCCTTGATCGCTGCCTTTCTAAGCTTTCGCCCAGACCTAGTGCATGAGTATCCCAATGGGATTGATGCTAAGAAAGCTAAGACCATCACAGGCTTTGCCTGCCCTGCGACATGGGAGATGACTAACGACTACCTGCAATACGGTTACAGTGATGATGTGCTTCGAGGCTACCTGTCTGACGGTGTGCTAGGCGAGGCTGTTGCCACTGAGTTCTGCAAGTTTATCAAGATAGTCAAAAATCTTCCTAACTGGGCTGATATCTGCAAGGGCGCTCGCCCTGAGGTGTCTGATGTCAGCATCAAGTATGCCTTGACCTCTAGCCTAGCTCATCAAGCTATCAACGGACACTATGCTAAGGCATGGGCTAACTGTATTAGCTACTGTCACGAGGTGCTAGGGCCAGAGTTTGGTGTGATCTTTGTGAGGCTTGCTACTGCTAAATATCCTGAGCTTGAGGATACGTCAGAGTATCGAGACTATAAAACTACCAACCAAGATTTATTTATCAACAACCAATAAGGGGTACAACATGGCTACATTAAGAGAAAAATGCATACTCGTTAAGCTTAAGGTCAAAGAATTTCCTAACAAGAAAAATGACCCTGCTCTTACTTGCAAACTGGCTAACCTAGTTAAAGCAGACCCAAGCGCACTTGAGTCTAAGAAAACTTTGCTCGACTGCCCTGCTATTAAAGAGCTGAGCAAGATCAAGGGTGACACTCGAAACAACATAGTGAACCGACTAGGCTCACCTTTTGAGGTAGGCGAGCGCATCATGGCTAACGCTCTCATGGATAAACTTGAGCATGAATACGCCATCGCTAAGCAGGCTTGGGATGATGCTAAGCATCAGCTCAAAGATCAGATTGAATCAGCCGTACAACGTGCTGAGCGTAGGCTAGGGGATGCCTTTGATCCTGATGACTACCCTTCTGTCGAAGAGATTGTTGGAAGGTTTAGTATGAAGCTGACCTATAGACGTGTCCCTGATACTCATGACTTCCGCATCGACAATCTATCTCATGACCGCAACGAGAAGTTACGAGTGGACATACAAAATGATGTAGATGACTGCATCAATGACGCTATGAAGTCTGTCGAAGATCGCTTGGTTGATACTGTCAGCCACTTAGGTGAGGTCTGCGCTAAGTACGGACACGATGCTAAGGGCAAGGTGATCGGACGATTCAAGGACAGCACCGTAGATAAGGTCACTGAGTTAGCTGAGCTTCTGCCTCACCTCAACATCACTGACGATCCACGCATAGCCAAGGCTGCTACTGAGCTTAAGGCTAAGCTGTCTAACATTACCCCTGACAAGATAAAGAATAGTCTGGGGGAGCGTGAGAGGATTGCTGCGGATACTAAATCAATTCTAAATAACCTTGGAGGTGTCTATGGGTAACCTAATTACTAGAGCTAAGTCGATGCTGTTAGTGCGTCATGCATTCTTTGCAAGCCTCGCTCTTAACCTTGAGTATATCGAGACAGAAGAGACTGAGACTATGGCTACCGATGGCAACACTATCTATTACAACCCTGCTTGGGTAGCTACTCTTGAGCTTATCGAGATCATGTCTGTCATTGCTCACGAGGTGTTGCACGTTGCCTTCTGTCATCACCTGAGGCGTAACGGTAGAGATCAGGACAGATGGAATAAAGCCTGCGACTATGCCATTAACTGGATACTCGTAGAGTCTGGCGTATTCCGCCTGCCTGAGGGTGGATTGATTGATGAACAGTACAAGGGTATGACTGCTGAACAGATATACAACAAGATGCCAACAGAGGACGAGGAGGACGATCCTAGCGCAGGCTCTGACCCTCTGGTAGGTGAGGTCTGGGATGCCACTAACGATGAAGGCGAGCCTCTCACTGAGTCTGAGAAAGCCTCTGAAGAGATGAAAGCCCAAGCTACTGTGTCTGAGGCAATGGACGCAGAGAAGCAAGTCGGCTTAGGTGAAGTGGATGCCGCAGTCAAAGAGGCTTTAGACGTTAACAAGATAGACGAGGTCGCATGGTATGAGCAGCTCGCTCAGTGGGTTACTCAGTACATGATCTCTCGCTCTAGCTTTAACACCCCTGACCGCAGACTGTTGCACACTGGTCACATCCTGCCTGCTGCTACACGAGACCCAGAGTTCCATCTCGTGTTTGCTTGGGATACCTCTGGCTCGCTCACTGATGAGCTAACAGGAATGATCAAGGCTCACATCAATAACGCTGTACAGGCTCTTAACCCTAGCACAGTAGAGATAATTTACTGCGACACTAGAGTGAGGGAGAGAAACACTTTCTGTCGCACTACAGGTGCTTCACCTATCGAGCTAGACATTAACCCTGTAGGCGGTGGAGGTACTCGCTTTGACCCTGTCTTTAAATACATCTCTGATGAAGACATAGAGACTGACTGCCTAGTCTATTTCACTGACGGTATCGGACAGGTCAACGTGACTGAGCCTGACTACCCAGTCCTATGGGCAACCACACAAACTACCCCTGACTTCTCAGCAGGAGAATTTGGGGACAGTGTAACCATAAAATAATCAACCACTAAGGAGGTCATATGACCCTTACAAACTTAAAACTATTTCAGCAGGCGCTTCTGCTTGCTGTCACCGCACCATCCAACAGGGTGGATGCAGCCATTGAACTAGCGGATCATTTCCGATCCGCTTGCACACCTGAGGAGGTGGAGCAAGCTAAGAAATATGTCGAGGAGGCTATCTCATGACGGATGAAAAGAAAGATCAAGTACAAGTTGAATGCACCACAGAGGAGGCCGAAGCAATAGAGAAGGTTATCCTTAATGCGTTACAGGAACATAACAATCCCAATGCTATTGCTGTCATCATTGGACTCTCTAATGCCTTGCTTACAGCAGCAGTACGAGCGGGGATGAGGAAGGTAGATTTCTTTCTCTTACTACGAGAGGGATGGGAAATATTTTCAGCTATGGGTGAGGCCGACAGGCTTAACATTGAAGACAGGAAAGAACAACCACACTGGAAAGAACGGGGGAATTTACACTAATGACGGGGAACGCTAAGGTAAAATTTAATTTAATCAACGGAGCAAAAAAGGTATTTGCTTTTCAAGTGAAGGGCAAAGGTGTTGATCACATAGAAAACAAAGTATCTGAGTTTGCTGAGATACAAAGATATAAATACGGCAATCAGATAAAAATGCTAGTATGGGAGGTGCAGTTTATAGAGTAATCAAGCGGGGGATGGTTGAGCGGTGATGGCGTGACACCGTTTAAGAGGCGATGACTCCCCGCAAAATTTATCTCCTTGGTTGTCCCTCATCACGCCATTTAATTTAAAATTAAATCAGAAACAATCCACTCTCCTGTTTTTACATAGCCATCACCAAGGACAAGCTCTCGTGATTCCCTTGTTGATAATTGGTCTGTAACCCTCTCCCTTTGCTGATACAAGATCAGCGAGCCATCATCCTGCCTAATTTCTTTTACTGTGATTACCTTACAGTATTTCAATTCCATCTCGACTCAGAGATAAAATCCAAACACTCAGTTAGCTTATCCATATCTCGCTCAGGGTAAACATCTTGAATGACCACCTCATGTATTATCTTGCTGTGATCAAGCGATAGTTTTTTATTTATAGATTTAACTAAGCGCGAGTAAGGAAAGTAATAAACTTTGTCCTTCCTAACTGTGCCAGAGGAAGCACCGATACTATCATAGCTATAGCTACGAACGTACATTTGTGACTTAGCACATATGTCCATAAAATATTCAGCAGCCTGATGCTGCCTGATCGTGATCAGATCACCTAAAAGCAATACGTCAATCACGCATTGATCCATCGCTCTAGCTCTGGGTATTATTCCTGCCTCAACAATTAGGGTTCTACTCAAAAGTCGTCACTCCAGTGTCCCTCTGCGACTCCTGCATACGTTTGATCTACATAGTCTGAGTATCTACCACTGACTACATCGTAGGACAGAGGTACTGCTCCCTGCTTCCCTAGCCACTTGAAACGCATCTTCCAACAATGAATGTCAGTTGACTCATCACTCCTATGCACTGTAATGCCTACGTCAGCTTTCGCAAACCATGCAGCAGAACCACTGATGTGGTTACCGCCAACAACTGGGTATTCTCCCTTGTCATTCGGATAGACCTTAGTCGGATGCGCTACGAACCAAACGTGTAGATCGTGGGCCTTGGCAAAGGTGGTTATCTTTGTCAGCATCGCGTTAATAGATAAATGCTCTTCCCCTTCACCCTGCTCAATAAAGTTATAAGGGTCGATCACCAAACCCCGCACTCCCATTCTTAGAATGCTCGCTTTACATCGATTAATAATCGAATCAACACTACTAACTACTCCATCCTTGCTGTCCAAAAAAACGAAATGATCATTGATAAACTCATATGCTCCTTCCATTTCTTTCTTATCCATTCGGTTCGCAGAGCCTTGATGAAAGCTTTTGCCTGTAATCTTTTCTGCAAGTTTACTGATGTGAAAATGAGGCGGGTTCTCAAAGCTTGCTACTGCGAATTTCCAACTCTCTCGCATCGCTAGGTTTATCATTAACTGGTCAACGAATTCTGATTTACCGCTACTAGGAAGTCCTGTCACAACGCTTAACTGTCCGGGGGCTATGGTGAACAGATCATCAAGACTTTTTATCCCAGTGCTTGCTCCTCCCCCTAGACCTCTAGAATAAATATCCTCAACTGCTCCTAGATACTCTTCTGCTGTGTAAATACCTTTGAGGGGTAACGGTGTAGGGTTTTCGATGCAGTCCTTTAGCTTTTCTATACCATGATTAATCAATACATCGTTGCTGTCCTTGCATCCTCTGGGGTAGTGAACACGCCAACACTTAGCTCTTCCATCTGGAATTCTTCTAGCCAACTCCTCTGCTAACGCTTCTCCTGCCGGATCATCATCGGTTGCCAAGATTATCTTCTCAACACTCTCTAATAAATCTCTCTCCTCCCAAAGATAAGCAAACTTCTTATCCTCCTCTGGGTGTACCTTACGATTGCTAACCTTACTAGGCGCTCCGTTAGGGCATGACACCGCAGTAATTCCTGCTGTAGCAAGCGCCAAGACATCCATCTCGCCCTCGCAAATTACCAAGGTATCAGGTTTATCCTCAATGAATTCTATGCCGTAAAATGTGCGAGCTGTTCCTTGCTGCGTCCAAGCTTTAGTCTTTAAGCTTCTCCACTTAACAGCCCTCTGATCACTATCCCTGTCGTAAACGAACCCCAAAGCTTCCTGCTCACCGAACTCTCTGAAGAACTTGGGAGCAGATACCAATCCGTATTTTTCTGCCAACAACGGACTGATGTTCCTTGATTCTAAATATTCACCAATTAAGGATAAGTCTGATGACTTAGGCATGATTATTTTGCTAGGTTTTCTTTTCGGTGGAGGCTTGTACACTTCGCGTTGCACACCCCCCTCAGCATTACAGTGATGGCAATTGTATAAGGTAACATCGCTCTGCACTGTAACACTCAAACTCCTCTCGTTTTTTTTCTTCCGTGTCTCTGAACAAACTGGACACACAATCCTACAACTTTCAGTTAGTCTTCCGACTACCTCCTCCACTGCTGCTGACATTCTGACCCCTTAACTCTTTGATTAATTGTTGACCCCGAACTTTCTTTTGAATTTGGTTTAGTTTACTCATCTCATAAACAACATCAATGATTGTTCTGTAATTGAACCCACAAGCCTTACAGCACAATCTAAAATTGTGACTCAAGAAAAATAAAATTGCCGACTTACTATGATTTTTATCATGCAGATCATCGATTGCTGAAAAAATTTGTGCGCGGCATAAACGCAAATAACCCTTTTCACTTTGTGGCATGGTAAGCACTGTCATAATTGAATTTGTTCTCCTCCTCGTAAGTTACTCTACCCGGATGGGTGACTGATTTTTTTAAGCGAATCATTTCTTTGCTTACCCCTTGCGGAATAATTTTTATCTTCCCCCCATCATTTAAAAACATCTCCGTATGCTTTTTTAATTGATCTCTTTGATCATCTTTCGATTTGCTCATCCCTCTTCTTTATCCTCCTTAAGCAAGCAAACTTTAATTTCTGATCTAGGATTATCCCTGTCGAGTCCCCAGTTAATTATTTTCTTTTTTATTTGCCTGTCGTTCTTGTAAATGAATCCTTGCATACAATCTAATATCACGCTTTCATCTAAATCCGGTCTACGACTAGCATAAAAAATAGTAATCTCAACAACCAAATCTTCTGTAACGAGTGTATCTAACGTAGGACATTGTTTTTCAAAATTTTTAACATAGTCTCTAGCTTTTTGGCTTTTGATAATTGCAGGACGCTTACCAAACATAACTATCTTTCTACTGTTTGCCTTACTTGCAGGCTCACCATAGATTATTCCTTTATAAACTTCAAGAGCTGTTGACATATTAGCGGTCAGTCCCTATCCTCGCATTGGGAGGAATCGTTATGAGTCGGATGGGACAACATTTTATTGACCTTATTGAAGAAGGTAAAGTCATTGAAGATCACAATGGAGAACTAATTATGAATGAAGAAAAATATCCAATCGAAAAGGGACTCTCAGTTCCTAGCTCGGTTACTAATCAACGTAGATGGGATGACCTTCCGTTTGAAAAAATGGAAATGGGTGACAGCTTTGCCGTTGATGATTTAGAAACTAGAAAAGATGAGATGTCTTTGCGAGGACGAGCTACACGAGAAAACAATTTAGATACTACTAAGTTTTTTAGTGTAGTTAAGAACCAAGAAAAGGAAAATTCTTTCCGAGTGTTTCGAGTTAAATGAAAATTACTAATAAGTTTAATCTTCCCCAACCCGTAGTAGCCGCTCTGAGTTATGATTCTTATAACAAGGGAGAAAGCCACAGGTCGGTTACGCAACTTATCGACTCCCCTCGTATAGGTGTGCTTCGCAGAAAACATGACGCAGAACTCACTGAGGATGTATCTCAGAAGCTTTGGAGTGTTCTGGGTACTGCCGTACATAATATGTTTGAGAACGCTACACAGGGCAGCAGCAACATCCCAGAAGAAAGATATCACTACAATCACCCTGAGGGATGGATTCTTTCTGGAGCTGTCGATCTCACTCAGCTTAATCATGAAACAAAATCAGGAACTCTTATTGATTATAAATGCACTAGCGTATGGTCTGTAATTTTTGAAAAGCAGGAATGGCATAATCAGCTTAACGCTTATGCTTGGCTCATGCGTAAAGCAAATCAATATGAAGGTTATAAGATAACTGAGTTACAGATAATAGCTGTACTGAGAGACTGGAAAGAAAATGACCTTAAGCGTAATGCAGGAAACTACCCAGAAGCTCCCATTAAGATCATCAATATTCCCGTGTGGACTGATGAGAAGCAGGACGAGTACATGGAAGATAGAGTCAAGCTTCATTCGGACGCTGAGTACGCCTATCTAACAGGTCAGCAGTTACCCTTTTGCAGTGAGAAGGAGCAGTGGGCTAAGCCTGAGAAGTTTGCGTTGCACAAAGGCCAAGCTAAGAGAGCTACAAGAGTTTTCGATGACTTGGCAGAAGCTCAAACTTATCAGAAAAAAAATGATGGTCTGACTCTTATTCGTAGGTCTGGAGACAAAACCAGATGCACTGCCAATTGGTGTGGTGTAAGCGAGTGGTGTGATCAGCATGAGAAGGAGTCACAATGAAAGATTATCAACCCGCTGATGACAAAGATGTTTATCAAAAATGTATAGGTATAGCGAGAGTGGTCGATAACTTTAGCTGCTCTATACAGGGCGATAAGATTAATCTACAAGCAGGCAACCCTCCGAAAAAGCAAACGATGGATACAGCGTTGTTTTTTAAGATGGATGCTAATGAAATTATAAATATGTTACAAAAAGAGGGAGGAACTCATGAGTAACGAGGACGAGGTTGCTGAGCCAACCGTACTAACTAAAGCGCAAGCGTATAAAAACGTATACACACATCTAAAGAATCAGGACATAGCTCCGTGGGTCGAAAAGAAAAAGATCAGTTCTAGTTTTCAGCCGGACTTTTTATCTTGGACTCATGTATGGGAATTTCTTTTACAGACTTACCCAGAGTTTCAACTTGATTATCTTGATCCTATCAAACATGACGATGGCAGCATGACAGTCCAATGCAGACTAACAATACCTTTTGGCGATCATTGGCTTTCTCGTACTGAAAGATTGTATGTAATGGATAACAAGATGAATGCTATTAAGAATCCAAGCGGTCAGGCTATAAACAAGGCAGACAAGAGATGCTTTGTGAAATGTGCTGCACTATTTGGTTTGGGTATACAGCTTTTCACTGGAGAAGATTTGCCTGACACAGGCGCTGTTGAAAAGAAAGAGCAACCAAAGAAAGAAAACCCTGCTCCACCCCCTGCCCCTGCTCCCGAAAAAGTTATGGAAGGTTTTGAGGGTGATCCCGATACCTATTTGGATTGTGTACTCGGATGGGCTACACAGAGTTTGAAGACAACTAAGACTTCGGATTCAGTGAGGGAGATATGGAGAGCAAACAAAGCAGGGATTGATAAGTTAGAAAGGGAATATCCACAACAGTTTGAAAAATTAAAGACTGGTTTCACAGCATTAGCCGACAAAGCAAAAGAGGAGGAAGCTAAAGATGGAAAGTAAAAAGTATGGGCCAAAGATAATGGGAACTATTTTTCGCAACGACTACAAGAAAGCTGACAATCATCCTGATTATAGTCAGAGAGGAAAGTATCAGTTACAGGTCACGGATGAAATGCTCAGGCATCTCGTAGATTCCTTACGGGCTGATGGAGTAGAACCTCGACTTGGTATTAGTCTTTGGGAAAAGAAAGACAATAACGGTAACACGAGCTTTGGTGTGCAAGTAGAGGCCACTGCGTTCACTCCAGATGGTGGAGAGGAAGAGCAGCAGCAACCCTCTCAGAGACCTCAGGTTACTCCAGATGTCCCTCCTGCTCCTCCTGTTGGAGCTTACGATGATATTCCTTTCTAACTATGGCTAATATCAGAAGTAAGAAAATACTAGCCGCTGCTAATGGTCAGCGTTGTGTGAACTGCGGAGTCAAGGATGACACCGTAGTCGCAGCGCATTACCAAGGTCTTAGGGCAGAATTATTTGGCAAAGGAAAGGCAGAGAAGCCGCACGATCTTTGTGTGGCAGACCTGTGTCAAAGCTGTCATCGTAAGTTTGATAACTATGAGTTCAGCTCTATGTCCACCAAATACCTTAGGCAGATAGACCAATCAGAGCAGTTTCTTTTCTGTATTATTCAGACTCTCATACGGAGGTATGAGCAGGACATTTTGAATGTCAAATGACAAACTTACATTTGTGATCAATAAATACATACGATCAAGCGACCCACAAGGTGTTAAAAATTTAACTGAATCTTTAGTTAAAATTGTGGTGAGAAACTTTGACGATAAAACTGCGGATAAACTTCTGAAGATTATGGCCGAGAGTATCAACACTAGAAATATGTATATAACACTGGGCAACAAAGTACCTAGAAGCAGATCGCAAGAAAGTTATTATCGAAAATGGTCTAGAGGTTTTGCTGAGTTTTGTGGTATGACTCCAGATGAAATGCATAATGAAATGCTTCTTCAGACCTTCGGCACTATTGAGGTAGAGACAAAGTTTGGTTGGCGAAAGAGACCTAACAAAAGAAGTGCTAATACAAACAAGCAAGAATTTAGCAGTTTGATCGATACACTAATTAGAACAGCAGCAGAAATGGGATTTAGCATTCCTCCTGCTCAAAGAGAAGACGATGACGAAGAAACTTAAAGTTCAGGCAGAGTTTGATGAGGATGACATTGAAGATATTGTCCAGTACATCGAAGACCTTAAAGAAATAATAGACGATTACAAAGAGTTGAAGGAGTTGAAAGATGACAGACTACAACGTAACGATAAACCAGTTAAGAGAACAGCTACATCAAAGAAAAAGTGAATGGTGGCAATGGCACAAAGACAACCCGCACGTTTGGGAATTGTTTGAGAAGTATACCTTTGAGGCAATCAGCTCAGGTTTAACTTCTTACTCTCACTGGTTCATAGTAAACAGAATAAGATGGGACTTTGAAGTAGTAACAAAAAGTGGAGAGTTTAAGATAAGCAATAACTACATTGCTTTCTACGCTCGACTATTCCATGCATATCACCCAGAATATTCTGAGTTTTTTAATATCAAACCATTCAAAGAAGAGAAGATGATCGAAGACCTTTCAAAGAGAAACGTCATCTATCTTAATCAAACACAAATCAATCCTTAAGGGCCGCCTTCCTTAAAGGTGCTTTCTCCAATGAAAGGAATTTGTCCAAACAGAGGAAGACGAACCAATTCTTTAAGCTCAGGAACAATAGATAGAAATTCATTCTGAGCTGCTTCAAGCTCTCTGATTTGTTGTTGCTTAATATCAGGATGAATGTCTGATCTAAGAATAGCTTGTTTATACTCCCTGAATTCAGACAATTCATTTTTAATTTTATTAAAATCTTTTTGCAACTCAAACAAGTGTTCCCTTCCATACATAAACTTCTGATACTCTTCTATCCTTCCGTCATCCTCTAACTTACCTAATGTCTGAACCGCTTGCTGAACATACCTGTTCATCTCATAAAAATCTTCTGACAGTCCTGTCCCCTCTTCTCTAGCAAAAAACCTACGAGAAGCAGGATGCTCTGCTAAAGACATCGTAGGCATCGACTCAGAGAAGTCTCCAGTAATCGTTGGAGTTCTAAGAACCCAGTCAGTTGTATCAAGGAATAACATACCTAATGATCCAGCATAACCGTTAAGCACATGGTCTATTTTTAAAGGACTCATCCCTGTAGATTGACCCAACCATTCCGCAAACTGTGTGGTGTTTACGTTATCCTGTAGACCTGAGACTACTCCCTGATCAATGTAGTAAGGTACAACCTGTCTGCCAGTGTAAAAGTTCTTGTTAACAGCAACCTCTACTATCGGGGCAGTGATCTGGAACATACCAAGCGGGTTAGCTTCAAGCGTAGCTCCCAGACCTCTTCCAACTGTCTGTGTAAAATCACGAGCCGTTGAATCCTTAAAGGTAGCGTCTAACGCTTTCTCAGGGAATGTCTTAAACAACAGTCCTATCTCAAAAGGAATAGGAATCTTAATGGGGTTAGGGCCAAAAGGATTAGGTATGAGCCAGTTGTTATCCCGAATATAGTCTGAGGATTCCTTGTATTGATCATCATCACTTACCAACATCCAGTAAGCTGCGGTCAGAGCAGTCAGGTAACTTGCTCTAAGCAAGGCGTTTCTCTGTATCTGCGCTTTGCCTAGATCGCTACGAGAAGAATAAGTACCAAGACCACTTCTCCATAAGACATCAAGTCCTTGTATCCTTGCGTTAAGGAAAGGGGTAGCTGCTGCAATCATTCGGTAGGCTGCGTTGCCTCCTCTTCTGCCAAAGTTTAAAACTTCGATAGCTTGATGCATTGCCTCAGCTTGGTTTCCTGTTCTCGCTAACACATCATCATAAACCGCTTTACGAGTAGCAAAGTCTGACTTAGTAGTACCCGCACCTAACAAGTCCCATGCCTTTCCTAAACTATTCTCCCATGCCTTGGTAGTTTTACTAGCGCCTGTATCAATGTTTTTCTTTCTCATTTGTTTGCTGAGGAAGGCAGCTAAATCTTTAGGATCATTGATGTTGTCATAGCCTGTAACTATTCCTAACTTTTCAAACTCAGTAAGATCAGTATTAAAGTTTTTAGCAGTGTCTAATATAGGAATAAAACTTGCTCCTGAGGTTACGAATGCTGAGAGCGTATCCCGAAGCATATTCACACCCATGAATCCGGGGGATCGAGTAACTGATTCTCTGAGGAAGCGAGCAGGAATAGAAGTAACCATTGTGAAATTAGTTACCAGAGACCCGTCAGAGACAGGAGTTAGAGCTGCAAACAGTAGCTGATCATGAACTTTATAATGAACGTCCTTGCCATTCTCTCTGATATAAATATCGTTTGATACTTCTCCTTTCCTCAGGGCTTTCATCTTACGACCCGGCTCAATCTTTGAGGCAAAGCCCAGATAGACAGCGTCACGCATTGCTCTTTGATAGGCAATGTTCTTCATCGACATATTGATAGCGGCATCTAGGTTTTTAACCATTGCCTCAAGAGGGGGAACATCTATCTTAAGCCGACTGCCATCTAACCTTCGTAGCTTCTGCGAGCCAATCGTTTCTTGCGGAAGAAAGCTAGGAGAATTTTCCATTCCAATATTCAGAATAGAATCTACATTCACTAACTTGCCGTCTGAAGTTTCCTGATTTGTTTCAGAGTTTGGATCAGCATCAAAGTCTTTATAGAAAGGATAATAGACTGAGCTACGCTCCCAGCTTATAGCTTCCTGATCAGTGATAAGTCCTGAGTCTTTCATGAGCTTAATGACTTCGTTGTTGTACGCCTGATACATATCGTA
>Ga0209336_10000770_pt1 | contig 16211 bp, 33 predicted proteins | sample LinPmetageLP32_FD_184042 | JGI IMG/M metagenome (GOLD analysis project Ga0209336, IMG submission 184042) | Marine viral communities from the Pacific Ocean - LP-32 (SPAdes) (version 2) | ecosystem: Environmental > Aquatic > Marine > Oceanic | place: Pacific Ocean | collected 2009-08-23 | reverse complement strand
GGTCTGTAAGTCATTTTGCCACCCTCCCTAGTTAATAGTTAGAGTGCGTTCCTTCAGCGACTGCCTACTTCCGCCCTTTACGGGTGAACGTTTAATGTAATACTATTTATACTAATCAGTGTCGTATTTGTATTCTTTTGTGTCAATATCAGCACATTTATTAAACTCTTCAATATCATGAACATAGAGCTGAATGATTGCGTAATGTAGTACTTTAAGTAGATCTTTGCGAGCATCATCGGTATTACCTTTTTTACCGTACCTTTGAGCATACTTCATTATATTACCGATACAGAAACCTGTACCATGACCGCCGTCAATTATAAATTCTGTAGCCTGAAAGTGCTGTCTTGAATAATGACCAGTATACGTTGAGTCAATTACTCTCAGCAACTCTTCAACATAATTTTTTTCATTAAATTTATATTCGCCTTTAGGTTCTTTTTTCATTATAGCATCTTTCATTGGTTTAAAAGGACTTTGTTCATTTCTATGTATTGCTGTTACTAGTCCACCAGGACCAATATCTAGTTTTTCTTTACTCATGTTCACCTCCAGGGTCATTATCATCTAGCTTAATTTTTTTACCATTTATCCACATGTACTGTCTAGATCTACTTGTACTATGGTAACCATCTTTCCTTAAGAAAAAAGATGGTTTATTCTTTGCAGCTTCAAATACTGATACCGTAAGAACTATAGCAGATATAAGAAGCACATGTCCTATTGCAGTAATACCAAATATCCACATACTGCTAAAGTACATTGAGAACGTAATACACCACATCCATGCGAGAATTTGCATAATCATATGTCTTGTATTTAAGTGCGGTATGTTTTTTAGTGGATTAATGTCATGATTCATGACTGCATTCCAACCATCATATACGTTTTTTGCAATCATTTAGGACACATTGTATTGCTGTTTAACTACTGATACACTCCAATTTGGATTTTCTTTTATCATAACTGCCGCCTTCTTTTCTAGTTCTTCTTTATTTGCACTGTATTCTGCTATCCATGTTTTTTTATTAGGTGCCTTTACAACTATTTTAAATTCATTTTTCATTTAATACTACCTATCATTACTAATATACAGACATAAAAGAATGCAAATGCAAAAACAGGAGCTGCATTTGATATCTTTTTTGTAGTTTCTGGCTCTGACTTTACATAGTGTGAACCCATATAATCTCTATCCCAAGCATCTCTTCTTGTATCTTGTTTACGTTGATCAGCATGAATTATTCTTGGATCAACTTTATGAGTAAATTTTTCTTCTGCCATCACTTATCATTACCTTTCATTGCAAAATATAATCCACCAACCCATAAAAACACATGAAGATTATCATATAGTAATACATCGATTAAGCTTTCAGGTTGTCCTATCCATATTACACCAGTCATTATACAACCTATAACAAATCCACTAAAGCGTGTTATCATATCTGCTAGCGAAGTCCACAGCTTTTGTACAATACCACCTGCGATTAAGCCAATACCTGCTCCAATCTCACCAAGAACAACAAATGTCCACACCAACATGGGTAGTTCATATCCTTGTGCTTCTTCTATACTAATAGGAAGTTTACTTATCCCTTGTTGTAGAAACACAATTGCAAGTGGAACTCTTAGTAACCAGTCAATATTTAATAATCTTTTCATTTTGCTTTACCTCCCTCCCATCTATAAAATATGTGATCACCTACAATAAGAGTTTTTGTCTTAGTTTTTCTCCATGCTGGAAAGACATAGTTTGCATGATAGTGTGTTGCACCATATGTTATGTCATCTTTATACTGACCAAAGAATATTATCCTAGCTATTTCAACCGCAATTTTATATACTTGTTTGTCATATAAAGGTATGTCATCACCTTTACCATCACAGTACCAACTGAACTGACATCGGTTTTTAACTGGAAATAATAATGTCTTATCTTTCCAAGATGGCCTTGTCGGACCTTGTTGTATTACCTCACAATACGTATCAGGATAACGTTTATCACTAACACGATTGTCAACTACAAATGCTACTGCAAACATACCTCTCACTGGCTGATTACGTGCTTCCCAGTATATGTTATCGGCTAGGCACGTAATTTGTTCAAATGCTGTACCTTTGATTGATGCTTTTGCTTTCACTGGTGTGCAGTATGTCAGTATAAGCATACCAAAAACACCAAATAGCAATCCTTTTAGGTAATCTGTATTGTTAAGCATACCAAAACATCTCAACTTCATCAGCAATTTGGTTCTTATCTAACCAGTTGAACTCTCTGTCTCTCATGATTTCAACATGTTGCTTAGCAACTGTTAGTGTATCAGCATTCTTAACGATATGCTCAGCATTACTGTAAAACTCATCCATTGAATCCATTATTAAACTTTTAACTTTTGACATAATATAACTCCATCTTTTTTCATTTTATAGATCTATTATACTACAGTTTTTAAGCTTTGTAAACAGTTTTTTTCACTTTTTTTTAACTCATTTGAGCTTTACTATCATAGGTTACAATGTGTACGTTCTTTGTAATATTCACTTTAATTGCGTCATGAGTGTGATGTAAAATAAATTTAGTATTGGGGAATTCTTTAAACATGTTTTCCCATACAGGTCGCCAGTTACTGGCTAACCTATTGGTATTCATGTTACCTCTGTCAGAATTGAGGTAGAAGTCAGAACAACTTCTTAGGTTGAAGTCAAATATTGAGTCAAATCCATATAAGTGTACCTCATCGGCCTTAACTTTATTTGCTGCATAATGTACTGCCATGTGACCGCAGTTGAAATCAGTGTAGTTTGCTACATACTTTGGAAGAGTAGTATAAAATTCTTTAACTTGGTACGAGTGTTTTACATAAAATGTTGGTTGTTGATCCATCCATATCTTTGGTCTCATTCCTAATATCCAATCACCTGGGATTGTAAGTGAGCCTTCATGCAATGCACGCATCATCTTAAAATCTACCATGATAGTTCCGTATGCACCTGCAACTGGCCATGGTGGAATATTGCACGTTAACTTCATTCCATTACGCTGCTCTTTATGAAATAGGCTTGATTGATCACCATTTCCTATAATATGAACTACTTTCATAACATACTCCTAATCTTATCTTTACCCTTAGGTCCGGTCCAGTGCATAACTTTTATTTTCCCTTGATAGTTATCAGCTTCAGTTTGTATTCTCATGACATTATACTCATTAGGTAAGTCATTAATTGCACCTATCTTTGTTATAGGATTTAACATTGAGTGTAATACTTCTTGATCACCAACTTTAGGATTAGCTTTTACTTGTTGTGCCCATTGCGTTAGTATTACAGGTTTATCTATAAATCCTACGACACCTGAATTATGCCAAAGCTCTTTACGCCTCATTGTCCAGGGCTTATCTTCAACCATGTTCAGCTTATTTGGTTCCAATAACGTAAATATTCTATCTATATTGTCTATTACTTGACAATCTAAATCTATCCACACAGTTTTCTTTGCAGGACATGACAGCATTGATAATGGTTTCTTAAACCATCCTTTTTCAGATGACTTAGTCATATCCATCACAGCGTGTACATTTTTTCTTAAGTATTGCAGTGCTGTCTCAGTGAGTCCAAAGTCAGCAAATATGAGTGGAGTTTTAACATGTTTCTTATAATTAACTATAAACCATTCAAGAAACCACTCATGGTTTTTATCACAGCCAGTTAAGAAAGCTTCATCATATAATTTCATAGGATTCGCCATAATTATGCTTTGCGTAGCAACCTGCTTTTTGTTGTATTGTAGTAAATGAGTCTCTTGCTTCTGCAGGCCAAGGGTAATATTCGCCTAAAGTGAACTTGCTAGAATGTATGTATATATCAGTTGGACCTGCACTAAATACGCACTCATCTATCAGTTGTTGCGCGCCCTTAGGAGTCAACCTGTATGCATGTGCTCCAGGGAAGTATGGTTTCGAAACGAGTGAACCATATCCTATAAAAGATGGAGTGTTAAATTTTCCATATGATGGCTTACCTAAACTTAGTATATCAAACATCATCATTTGTGGTATGTCACCAACTAATACTGCATCGTGTTCAAATATTACTATAGGTTCTTTTGACTTGACACATTTCTTCCATAAGCTGTGGTGACTTAAGAATCCTGCAATGCAGTTCTCTGGCCTACTATATTTTTCATGAAATAAACCTTGCGGATACTTTAACTTCTTTAACTCATCATATACGTCACAGTTTTGTGGAGTGTATGCCTTATGTTTTTTAATCGCATATCCAAATACTTTTCCACTCTTTACACACCTATCAGCAACTTGCACTGATCTTTCATTATCCATTATTGTTATTACATACATCTTCATAATGTTGTTGTTGACCTCAATCCTTGAACTCTTGTATAAAAGTTACGTGTTACACCTAATGTTGGGATAAGTTGCTTGCACATGAGCGCGTCATTAGGCCACATTCCATGTTCTTTTACAGCATCCAATAACTTCTTTGCACCTGTTGGCTTAATGACATAGGCAGAATTACCTGCCAGTCCTTGAGGTACGTTAAACTCATCAATAGTTGGAACAGGTTGAAAGAACTGTGTTCCTTCCAATATTTTATCATGATACATTTTAGATTTTCTAGTTGCCATCGACGGATCATTAATTCCTATGATCTCATAGTTAGTCTCATCAAATGTCCTGTCACTTGGGAGCTTTCGAATAAATCTTGCGTCATGTTCGAGTATACAAATCATATTATCTTCATTGATACACTTATGCCAAAGATACCAGTGGCTCATAAAGCATGATATTCTCTTTCTCTTATCGGCAGTAGGATACGCAGACTTAATAAGACCTGTCTTTAAGTCAGTCTGTTTTCCTTCCCATGGGTAATTCCAGTTAAGGCCATTGCCACTTGCAATTCCCTCTACTCTTTCCACTTCAATAGCATGGTGTTGTTCAATACCGTCTTCATGACCATATCTGTCATAGCTCTCTTTAAGATTATCAAAACCTTCTATTGAAAGATCATTATTTGGTACAACTATTACAAAAGCTTTCATTTAATAATCATCACGTCATCACCGTCTTCTATATAATATTTTCCAGCACTAAACCTCTTTAAAAAAGGTTGTCTGGTGTATGCAAAGTTATTAGTACTATCTATTATTATGTCAAAGCGTGGATTATTCCATACATTTTTCATAACTTCATTTACAGCTTTCTCTTCACACGTATCGCATCTTGACCAGAAGACACGTTTCTCATCAAGATAATTATATATCTTAGGTTCTTTTATTTTAAATTCATCTATGCAATAGATGTTTGAATTTTGTAAGAACTTACGCCAGACAGCTATACTGCCGTCCACTCCTACTTGAAGTAAATTTAATGGCTTTATTCTCAGATGTGAGAACTCATTTTGATAAAATGATGCATACTTTCGCCTATCTGACTTATATCTCTGAAATAAAATATCAAGCATAAGAAAACTTTTCCAAAGCAGCACCGCCATAAACGCAATGGTGATTATCCATCACACTTAATAGTTGATACCATCCGTACTCAGCAGGCCACAATCTTTTTTCTTCATGTAATTTATGAACTAGTGCCGTGTCATAAGCATCACGTCTGTGAAATATCAAGTTGTCATTTAGCCAGTAACTCCAGTCACGACTCCATGATGCATCTGTGGTATCAGTTATATAAACATGATCTATATCCTTAAATTTATCTAGGTAGACCCATCGGTCTCCACGTATGGCAAATCCAATTGCATAGTTGTTATTATATGACTCATTTAAATATTTTGTAAAGTCAGCTTTTTTTGACACTATAGTATCCCACCTTGTTCGTATAATCATGTCATATTCTTTAGGTATTTCATCCAGCTGGTGAGCATGTGCTATAAGCTGCTTAGTAGCATTCAGTAATTTCTTATGATGTGCTATACCAGTTTTCTCTATAAACTGCTTCTTGTATACATGATATTTTGGATGTGGATTATCAGTAACACACTCGTGCCAAGGGTTATAGTGCATAGTTGGCTCAGGATAGTACGATGAATTATACTCTTCAGATATGTCATTTTTTGTCTCTTCCCATGTAGAAAAGAACATTGGTATGTCAGGAAATGCTGACTTTAAGTGACTTATATTTCTTTTAATATTTCCTCTGGCTATGCCAGATATACAAATTGCAGGTTTCATTATAACGTATCCAGTTTATCCCACCACTCGCTATTCTTAAGCAAGTTAAGCTCTTCAGGTGTGCCCATTCCAATCATCTCTTCTATTCTAAAAACTCCTACATTTTCTTCAATGTAGTTATACACAGGTGCCAGATAAAATTCATCATTTACTTTATCATTTGCATCTATCTGCTCATTATGCGCCTTAATAAACTTAGTCTCATCTCCAAAGTAATAGACACCTACCGTCGCAAGAGGTCCAATTATTTCTTTTTCTTTAAGTTGTAAAAGGTTGTCATAAGCATCAACATTAACATAGCTGTGTATTGGCTTATCATGATTTGGTAAGAATACCGGTATCAATCCACCGGGAAATGATGTTGATTGTATTTTTTCATAAAAGTGTTTATGATTCCACACCATAAGCTGATCACAGTTTGCAACTATCATTGGCTCACCACCAAATATATTTGCAGCCAGTCTTACTGTACAAGCTGCTCCATCCGTAAGCCCAGGTGTTATTATAATGTGTGCGTCAGGATAGTACTCTCGTATTCTCTTATCAATTTCATATAGATCAACATGATCCTGTTTAACGATACACCACGGTTTTATATTATCTAAGTGTAGATTATCAAGTACTCTCTTAAACATTGGTTTACCATTGATATCAATCAAAGGTTTAGGCAAGAAATATCCATCATCAAAAAAGCGTTGGCCATTTCCGGCCATCGGCAATATCACTTTCATTACTTAACAGCCTCACTCATTTCTCTTACTTTATGAAATAAAGTATTATTAGTTGTTCCATCTCCGGTGTGTAGCCATCCTCCAACAGACGCCATCCATTTTGTACCAATTCTCTCTTTGATCTCTCTTGCAAGAACTGGATTCATGCCGCAACTTAATGACGGTATCACATTATATTTTTTACATATCTGTATAGCCTCGAGTGTCTCTTCTTCACTCTCACCTTCAGGATAATAACCACCTAGCATTCCAACATGCATGCTGTCAATACCCGCCATGCATCCTAGTTTTACGAGTACTGGCCACGACAGCGAGTACTTATTACTCGGATCTGTTAATATTCTTATACCTGATCGCTGATAGTGAGTAGCGAGATTATATTTTCTTGCAGATGTATAAGCACCAAGTCCTGACCAAAAGTTAATGTGTACACCACCGACTACTGCGGTGTCCGCAACCTTCTTTAAGTTATCAACTAACTCAATAGGATCTGCATTTATGCAGTAAGCATAAAATCCTTTCCAGCCAGATACACTTTTAAGGTGCTCTATCATATCAACTCTTTCTTTAAGAGGTAAGTATGAGTTATCTGCCATGATCTCATCTTCTTTAATAAAATCAGCTCCACCGTAAATCATATCTTTCACTAAAGATAATAGCTGCTCTTTATTTAATCCAGACTTTGGCTTTATGATTGCACCAAATAATGGCCTGTGTTCAGCGTCTAGTCTTTTTTTCCATCCAGACATACCTAAAACGGGGCCTGTGGGCTTGGTGGGCAGGTCTATGTCTATAACCCTACACCTATCGACACCCAGAATGTCCGTATGACCACCCATGATGATACACATGAGTTGATTGATGTTTGGCCAGTCAAATGACCTTATTGGAAAAGCAATTTTAACTATTTTACCTTGAATATCCCTAACTTCGGCAATATATTCCTTAACATTTGCCGCATTTTCGATCTCAGAGCGTATATTTGGGTTTCCGATGCTTTGTCCAATAGCAATTTCATGTGCTATTTTAGGAATATCTGGACCGTCTACTTCATAAGTTACTACGTATTTTTTCATACTCTTATCTCAAATTGTGTTACACCATGTCTAAACATGTGCTTAGTTAAGTTATTATTATTTATAAATTCGTTGACTGCTTTTGTCACACCTGCTTTAGACCAGTTGTCAACACCTGGTTTTAAAGGCGGCCAGCCGTAATCATCACCTAATATAAGTCCACCTGGTTTTACTATTTTTAACGCATTTTCTAAATCACGCAAGCATCCTTCATATGAATGATCACCATCAATATAGATCCAATCTAACTCAACGTCATTGTATTTTTTAAACCATTCGTCAGATAACATACGGCAGATTTCAACTTCTTTAAATGTTCTAAATCTTGAATTAATTTCTGTATAAACTCTATCATAAAACTTTTGAAATCCTGCTTCTGCAAACTCTCCAGTTGTCGGTTGATATTTTGCAAGATATTCTTGATATGTTCTTTCTGAGTTTTCTTTATATGGCTCTACTGAATATGAATCAATCATGTATAGTTTTTTTAAACGTCTTTTTAAGAATTGAGTTGACGTATTACCAAACCAAACACCAATTTCTGCACCAACCGTGTTAGGTTTTATTATATGCATTAAATTGTGAGAGTCTTTATTTGTGTGTGTAGCCATCATGATAGTTATACCTTAAAATATTTAGTACCATTATTAATTGCTCTTACTAAGTGATGTGACTTATAAGAGCCATCAGTATCATATATGTGAATGTCTTCATAGTTCATATATAACTGAGCAAGATGCATCATTCCAGAATCACTACCTACATGAAACTTTGCATTAGCCATCGCTAGTCCAATATGTGGTATTGAGGTTTTTAATAATCCTTTACCCTCACCTCCAACATACAATGCAGGTAATCCATACTTACTGTGTATTTCATTTCTAGTATTGTGAGCTAAAGTTCTTCTTTCATCTGTGGAATCCCACTGTACAGTAATAAATTCATCTGGTAGCCAACCATTGTCAACAATAGGCTCCAATGTTGGTAGTTCTTTTATATACTGAGACATTTCAATTCCAACTCTTGTCTCATTTGGATGCATATGAATTGTATCTGCATAGTGATAAATGTATGCGTCATATCCTTTAGACTTTAAATACTTAATCCACTCAACTTCACTTAGGTTTTCAACAGGATGCGGCTCTAAGTATAGAGCACCAGAAGGAAACAAAGATAGTATTTCTATCCAAGATTTTTTCTTTTTATCAGATGGCTTACCACCAGCAATACTCCATTTATCATCAGTAATGTGTATCGTAACTGGAGTTCTATGAGCTTTACCATATTGGTATGCTATCATTGCACTGTGAACTCTGTCACCTAAACCTGGTGTGGTATATGGTCTGTCACCACTTCGTACGCTCTTAGATCTTAGTGCTATGTGTTTCAATGACTCTTCATCTCTGTAAAATCGCTACCAAAGTATATATCAATACGCTTCTTTGTCTCATGACGTAAGTCATTTAACTGTGTAATAAGCATTGCTATATCGCTTTCTTTCTTAGAGTATCTATCTAATTTTTTTCTCTTAATATCTTCAAGATCCCATAGCTGCAAATTTATCGTCTTTATAATATTTAAGTAGAACTCATATCCTACATCTAAGTTTATTAACCTATGATGATAGTTTGCTATCTCTTTTGATACGTCTAGTCCCTTATACTTTTTAATCTCTAATATGGATAATCTATCTAAGTAATCACCAACACTTATTTTCACTTCAACTTTCACTGCACGATCTCCATCAATTGCTCTACATTCTCACCACCGTTTGGTAACTTATCTTTAAGAAAGAAGTGTACAAAATGCGCCTCTTTAATTTTGTCATCTGGTATTGCAGTAAATAAAGCATTCCACTTCCAACTAAGATATGTCTGTATCATTTTTTCTTTCTTAACCCAGTAGTTTAATAGTGTCTGGTCAGTACTCCACTTCCATGCGCCTTGGCCATCAATGAAATCTTTAAACTCAGCGCGCTGTATAAACTCTTTACCAGTTTGTCCATTTAAATATTTTAATATATTTCTATCCATAAGCATTAGACCCATATTGTAAAATAATGCGCCATCTTCATTCCACTCCCAGTCAACATTATTGAGATTAGAATACTGCATGCGTGTATAACCTCTTAATTTTTCCTTGTACCATGGAAGAATTGGTGCCAGTCTTTCTATGACTCCAGCAAATTCAGTGGTTCCATCGAAAGCATCCAGTTCATGAAAGATGTTTGGAGAGTTAGGTCTCACCCATATATCAGCATCAATAACACAAATTTGGTCATAGTTACTAAAGAAATCCAGTGCGTTTTCTTTTTCATATATGGGAAGAAATCCACCATATTTTTCGTATGACTCTTTACTGCGATTTGTAGCAAAGACATCTGGTTTTATCTTCATTATAGGTTGTGTCTGTATTATGTAAGAAACAGAGTTCTTAGGATCTTCTTCTTTATTAATTCTATCGGCATATGCTTTAACAGAAGCTGTGCAATGATCGTACAACTTCGATCTATTTCCGGTATAAACTTGGTATATCAATCTTTTCATGACAAAATCCTTTTATATTATTTTTTAGTAAGTGCCTGTGATCCATAGAATGCAGCAACGATAGCGGCAACTGATACGAAATATACGCTTGCCATGTCACCTAATATTTTGGCAGCTTGATCTAAACCTATTATAGTAGCAATTATAACAAATGCCGGATAGAGAAGCATTCCACCTAATGCAAACCACGCCATGTTTCGCTGCGCATCTTGCTTCTTATCTTCGTTCTCTAACATCACTAATTTTTGTTCCATCTCAAACTCTTCATCTGTAACGATGCCGTCTCCGTCAGCATCGTATTTAGCGTATTTGCTCCCTGGTTCTAACTGTTTTTGTGCAGCCATTTGAGTACTCCTTAATTATCTTCGCAATCTCTATTGCTTCTTGAAATCCATCACGAAGAGAATTAGACCTATGTCCATTCTGTAAAAACCAATCTATGTTATTTATATCAGAACCTTCAGGCATACTAAAACCTCTTGTAAGTTCTTCAAACTCAAATCTGAGTTGTACTACTCTCGTTAATCCTAGTGGCATGCTAGTGTCCAAACATTTTTCTTGTTCTGTATTCATCAATCGTATCCTTTAGTAGTTTAGTATAATTGTCCCTGTGTTCTACGAAGACCACAGGCTTTTCATGATCGACATCCATAATGATTACGACATTAGGTACTATCATTCCTGTTCGCTCTTCCCACATGATCGCGTATGCTGCACCTTGTGCGAAGTAGTTGCTAATGTTTTCTTTCTTTTTAATATATCGTGATGTCTTAAAGTCAATTATTGATGGTACACCATTAAATTGAGCGACACAATCGCATCTACCAGCTACACCTAAGTGATCACTAAATAGAGGAACCTCGAGGCCGAATATCGTTCCAATATTATCATCAAGGACAGGTTTGAGATTTTGTAAGCTCTGTCTGATGTGCGGTAAGAAGTCCGTTGTGTCTTCATTGTTTAAATACTTTTCTACTATGCTATGCACCTTAGTTCCACGCCTCGATGCTTTGCCACCAACTATTTCTGCTTGTTCTTCACCAACTCGAGCTCGCCAAGCACGTATTGCTTCCTCACTGAGTATGCTTAGAACTGTTGTGATACTAGGATAAGACTTACCATTAGGAGTATTATAAGTTCTCCCTGTGTCAGTAGTTGTAGCATCCAAGTCTTCATAGCCGATATTAATTTTGTCATGACTAAATATTTTTCTTTTCCTTTTTATCATAATTATATTGAAATATATCTCTTACCTCATCATAAGGTAAACAGTATATGGATTCAGGTTTATGCTTATAGTTATATGAAGCACTCGCGGTGGAATATATTCGCTGATGCATAACTGACACGTATTCTCTACATTCTCTTACTGTTTCAAAGTTTGGGTTTTGAAACACGTAAAGAGGCCTGTCGAGAGCTGCAGTGTTAGCCATAATAAAAGAAACTATAATAAAAAATTTCATTTTATTCTCCTAAGTTTTGATTGTGTTGCCTCTACCAGAAGCTTCTTTAATTCTGTGTAGATTATCTTTCCAACCCTGATCAGTTTTTGATAGGAGACTTCCATGGCCAGAAATGACTCCTGGAAACTTAAGTACTTTAATGCAATTATGTTCTTTAAGATATTCTTGTAGCTCGTCAGATTTGCATTGAATATCGTATTCATCACCCTCGCCAAGAGGTTTTACTGTATAACTAGGCACCTTGAAATCCTTTCCACCAATCAGGTGCAGGTCGACCCCAATCCCACTTAGCAAAACCTTTTGCTGTGTGATAATAATTTCGGTATGCTTGAACTGCATCACCAGTAACCATACAATCTGGATAGTGTGACATTGCTTGAGCAAACTCTGTAAGACCGCCTACAGGAATATTTATAGGAGTTTTTTCTAGAAACTTACCAAGTTTAGTGTAGGTGGCATGTTTTTTACCACGCCTATATTCGAATTCATCAGCCATGGCTACAAAGTGTTCATAGTGCCACTTATAGTTAGAGTCAGTTCTACCTGTCCACGTAGTACATGGATGATATTTGTGAACTGCAAGATAATACATGTCATCACGTTCATCACCAAACGAGTAGTACTGCTGCATAGTTTTACCAGACTTTGACCTACGTCTTTCTGGTGTGCCGTCAAGCATCCTATGTATAGTACTAAGCATTTGTGCAGACTCGACAATCATCTTGGGGACATGCCTGTCACATAACATTTGTGCTGCTTTAGTTGGACTTTTGTCCAGAATAAAAATATTCATAATAATCACCTTTTAAATAATATAATTGTATCATGGTTTTCACAGTTTGTAAACAGTTTTTTTATTAATTGATTTGAAACTTACCTTCTTGTACTCTTAATAACTTGATTTTCTTTCTTACAAAATTACGTTTTTTAACGATCTTTTCCATTCGATTAACTCTTCCTCTTTTTTTAAGCTTTGATGCGTGAAGTTCTAAATCTTTTTCAAGTTGTTGTAGTACCATCTCTTTACCTTTCGTTAGGTTGCAGAGTTAGTCCTGTAGTAGTTTAGGAAAGGCCTCCTCTACAACTGGTTTGGAAATTCCGGGGATTTTCTTCTTATTGATCATATTAACGACAAGCTTAGCATCTTCAGGATGCACACCTTCAAGTATGCCTATGAATATTTGTTCTCTTTTATACTTTGGTAAAGTATCGCCTTGTCCACCTTCTAAAAAATACTTAAATTGCTTATTTTGTTTTGTTAGATTAGTGGGGTGACTATGTGCTGCTGCTGCAGTATATGGAGGATCACCTTCAGGTAAGTTCCACTTAATAGTGGAATCCATCGATCCTCTTATAATATCTTTTAAAGCCCACGTCTCATTCTCTTTTAAGACACGAACTTTATCAGCACGGTTTCTTTGCTTTGCCATTTCTTCAAGGACCTCAAAAACATATTGTTTCATTAAATAAACTCCTGTACACTTTCAATTAGATTATTACAACGCTTGGCGACTAGATAGGGAAATACTTTACCTTTCTTTGACCAATGGTCTTGTTCATTATAACTATTTATAATTTGATTCTTTAGCGAAACTGGTGTTTCACTTAAGTCGATTAAAGTTTTATTCCTGCAATAATTTCTGTACCAAGATGCTGCATATAGTAGCTCACCTTCATTGACATCTTCAATTATTGTATCGACTTTCTTCTTTGTCATTGGTGTTTGCCTAAAACCTTCAACAAAGACATTGTCATCAGATAATATGTTAGGTACACCATCACCTTTATCACCGCGTATGATATGAGTTGCTAAGAATAATCTTGCGTTAGGCTCGATCATTTCTTCTTTCTTTAAAGGCGAGAATTGTTTTACGTTAGAGTACTTTTGTAACTGTAAGAAATCACGGTCAGAAGATACTATCATGATTTTTTCAGGATTAAACTCGACTTTAGATTTCATTCTTACCAATGTGCCAATAACATCATCAGCCTCACAACCATCGATCTTAATAACCTTATATGGCATGTTTTCAAGTATTTCTTCCCTTACTAGGTTTAAGATCCTAAAGGCTTCATTCCAATCAAAGGATGATTCTTCTCTATGTTTTTTACGATTAGCCTTGTACTGAGGAAACGCTTTCCTACGCCAGTTGTTGGCAGCGTCCACAGCAAGAACCATGTCACCATATTTTTCTTTGTACCTTGTACGATACATACGTAAAGAATTAAGAATCATATGACGAATCATGTCCTCGTCATTTGTTTTATTAATAATAATACTAGCCAGCGCAATACCGCTGTAATCAACAATAATCATTATCCAATGCTCCTTTGGTTATAATAATCGTATGTTCTTTTATAAACATATATGTCCCATAGTGTAGCATTTTTAATTCCACCTACACAATCACCAAAATACGTAAAGCCATTAGTTGGCTTTCTACCTTTTTTCTCTACTCTAAATTTAGTTTTAGATGAGTTACAGGCTTTGACAATTTGTTTTACCATTGCGAATTCAGCCATATCTCTTGGATCTTTAGGATCAAACCTACCAATCCATGATGATGACCTTGTGTGATTTCCAATATGTATTCCCATTATATAATCTCCTCAGATAGTTTTAGAACCATTGTGTACTTATTAGTAAGATTTTTTAAAACCTTCATACTGTAATCTTCTCTTAAGGTTTCTCTTCTTATATGTTCCGGAAGAGTTCTTAGTAGAAGTTTAATTTTAATCGAAGGTTTTTCTGACCTAAGGATTAATTCTTTTAAGTTTTTAGTACTGATTGGTTTTGACATTTAGTATACTCCGCTTTTTTCATTTTATAGATCTATTATACTACAGTTTTTAATGAATGTAAACAGTTATTTTCACTTATTTGTATTTTTGTTGTTAACATGTTAATTAGACGAACGAAGTTTCCATAATATCCAGTCATAATATCTTTCTGGTTCAGGATCATCATCTAGTTCAGGAAATAATTCAAGCTGTTCAGGCTCAGTTGGTAAGGTTATATAATCGCCAGTTCCTGTCATATCTTGAGTATACTTATTCACATATGTCTCCTATCATTGGGAATATTTTTGATATCGCCTCAGCGCATGCCTTAGCAACTTCCATGCATTCTTTTTGTGTGCCATTACTTGAGCGTAGTTCTATAAAGTGAATCCAACTTCTTATTGTTCCATTCATATATAGCCTTGATGATGTTAAACCTTCAGGTAATACTTTACGTGCAAGTTCTTTAGCGATACCGTTATCAATTGCAAACTGATAAGCTCTCTTTGCAGCAATTACCACTTCACTCTGTGCCTTCATCCACTCTAATGATAATGCAGCTCTCTCGTCACTGTCGATAATTTCAATGCTATTTTGTCTGTTCTTATCATCTTGTAATCTGCACTCGGTAGTTACTCTAATATCTAATTCTTTAAGCGGATCAGCGTATCTTTGACTAAATTCTTGAAAGCTAAAACTTCGATGTCTTAGTATCTGTCTTGCAATATCTCTTGTAGTATTAATCTCAATACAAGCACTTGCCATCTCGAATGGTGACCAGTGCTGATGCTTAATTAAATAGTTTAATAACTTAGCATTAGTAGCATTACTGGATTGTCCTGATGGATTAGAAACTCTTGCACAGTATGCTATAAGATCTTCACACCCTCTTGGAGGATCAATATACTCATCATAAGTTTTAAATTCAGATGGTTTACTGTATGAAATTAACTTTGCTTTCATTTCCATTAACTTTTTTCTCCTAACATTGTCCAGTCATCGCCGTATCCAATGATGCATATGCTGTTGTACGATGGATGAAATTCCAATATGCTGAATGTTTTTGTTTTTATATTAACAAATATTTGTAATGGTACGTGTGCTGGTACATCGCTTAACCCATCTGTATCACGAACTTTAGTGCTCTGTATAGCGGTAATCAATGGAATCTCACCTTTATCTTTTATCGCTTTAAGTGCTACATCTTTTTGTTCACACATGACTGGTTTTTCATTCCACTCTCCTGCTGATGAATCATGAGGCCAGAACATAAAGGCGGCCATAAGAATCCAAAATATAAAGAATACATAGGTAAGTTTTTTTATCATAGTTTAAAATCCTTAAATCTTTGACCTGTCGGTGTTTTATCAAATACCGGAGTGTCATCTGTTAAAGTTTGCTGAGT
>Ga0209336_10000766_pt1 | contig 16230 bp, 12 predicted proteins | sample LinPmetageLP32_FD_184042 | JGI IMG/M metagenome (GOLD analysis project Ga0209336, IMG submission 184042) | Marine viral communities from the Pacific Ocean - LP-32 (SPAdes) (version 2) | ecosystem: Environmental > Aquatic > Marine > Oceanic | place: Pacific Ocean | collected 2009-08-23 | reverse complement strand
AATCGCGCGCGAGAGGCCCACGGCTCAGGCATATGAGCGATGATTGTTTCGATAATCTCGGGCTGTATGCGTTTATCCAGACCTTTAAATTTGCTCTTACTGCCCTTGGCCTTTACGCCCAGCGCCGGGTTGGAGTTCCTGCACCCGCAATCAAGCGAGTAGTCGAACATCACACGCACGTTACCTAGAATGTTTTTGACAGTCTTAACTGTGCGCCCAACCTTAATCTGGTCTACAAGCTGAAGGCGTATATCCCCAGTTGTCAGGTCCCGCACCTTGACCTTAGCGAGCGGCTTGTTGTCTAGCTGCAACGAGATAAAGGCTTTACTGTGTCGCTGTTTTTCTTTGAGGCTAGACCGGCTAATCTCGCCATCTTCATAAGCCTTTTCTAAATGCTGTACAAATTTGTCTTTTAGTTCTTGGAAGTTCCAGTCCCAGGATTCACTAGAATTTGTAAGCTCTGATGAGAGGTGGTCAGTATAAGCCTTTGCCTGTTGCTTTGTTGCAAAGAAGCGGCGGTTTCCGCCGTCAACTAGCGAGCGTGTATCGACACACCAAGCAGCCTTACCAGCCTTCGTGCGCGATTTGTTTTCCTTTATTTCGATATACATTTCGTCATCTCCCTTGACTCTATACGTTAGAATATAATGACGTTATCCGTCAAATTCAAGGGAAAAAACCCGCACCCGGTCACTATTCTTGGCACCCATTTGGCACCCAGGCACAAAAAAAGCCGCCAAAAGCTAATGCTTTCAACGACTTAGGTGGCGGGAGTGACGGGACTCGAACCTGAAAAAAAACGTCCTAGCATGAGCCAAAACGATATATTATAGTATGTTACAGGTCAACTTCATACCATGATAACCCATCATATATCATGGTGTTTGGCACCCACTTGGCACTCAGGTGCCAAATTACGAGGTGCTGAGCGCGTAAATATGGCGCGTCCGAGCGCGCCGTGATGGCCGGACATTGTGGTCATGTGCCAGCCAGGCATATCGTCATTAATAAAACCATAACGACAAATCATTTTTTCTTCTTTGGGAAGCCCCTCTTCATCAGCGAGTAAGACTTGGCGCTGACGGTGCTTTTCTTTTTGCTGCGGCTGATTCCCTTTTTTTTTCGAGCGTTAATATTAGCATACAAACCTTGCGCCATTTACTTGCCTTTCTTTTTTGATTTCATAATTTTGTTTTTTAATGATGCAGGCAATGTCTTTTGCTTTGCGGTTAGCCCTGCTTTTTTTATGCTGGCCTTTTTTGCAGGACGACCCACTTTTGTTCCATACGTTCCTTTACCCATTGGCATGATTAACTCCTTTTAGATTTGTTACGTTTAGATATAGCCTTGCCCTTCCTGCGAGCACTTGCCTTGGAGCTCGCACCCCAGGCTTTCAAACTCAACAGCAGCCGCGTGGGCTTGCCTGAGCTATCCCGTTCTGGCCCCTTGGCCGCGCCCATCCTAGACAGGAAGCTTGCGCGGCGTGGGTTGTCACCAGACTTTACAGGCCGGCGCAATGTGCCCCCGGTCTGGGTTTTATATGAGGCGCGACCCTTTGCGTTCAGACCGCCCTTTGAGTTCTTGCCTTCTTTGCGTTGCCATGCTGGGGTTTTAGCCATCTATAAGACCGTCACGATATCCATTGGTGCGATCATATGTGAGCAGCTGTTTACGCGGCTCATGCACATACGACACATGAATCCAACCAGTATTGCCGCCCGTGTAACATTCTAAAATCAGCTGATCAAACTCAAGATTGTTGGCAATATATTGAGCACATTCTAAGTTTGACACGCCGGGAATTTCTAAGTCAGCTGCTTGGCCCTTGGTATGCTGGCTGGTCATCTTGCTGCCAATCGCTACACAAAGCTCAGGTGAGCGATAGCCACTAGTAATAGTAACTGGCCTATCGAAGTAATCGCGCAGGGGCTGAAGCACTTTCTCACAGAGAATCACAAGCGGCTCAATCTTATCCGGCGTGGGCGTGTTGTCGATACCTTTACGGAGCGCTGTCTGGCTCTTTGTCATTTCTTCAAGGCTGAAGTTTTTACTAAGTTTCATTACTTCTTCCTAAATTTGTCTATGCCCTTGATGCCAAGAGCGCTTGTGCAAACAAGAAACACTAGATATTGATACCACTCTGGCAGCTCGTTAAGCCGGTCAAAGCCAGCTTTCACAACATCTTCCATGCCCGGAACAAAAACCAGAACCACTGGCACAAGCACCACTATTGTGACAGCTTCGTCACGCAGACTATTTTGCGTAGACTGCGCCATAATTTTTTCCCATTCAGCCACACTGGTCGCGGAACTAATCAAGACCTTAGATTTTGCTTCTGCCTCTGCTTTGGCTACGGCGCCCTTGGCTTTTGATTGCTCAACACGGTTCTCAAGGAACGACCCGGCGAGTGAGGCTATCGGGCCTATCAGTGCTTGTAACATTGCTTAACCTTTCTCAGAGTTGAGCCAGACTGCGAGCGAGCCGGTCATCGCGCCGGTCACCACTGAAATTAGCGAAGCCTGTTGTGTGCTTAGATCCGGCTGACTGAGCGCCCATTCGATGCAGCGGATGTAGACGCCTGTCATGCAGAGCATCATGAAGCGAGGCAAAATTTTAAGCTCAAGTAATTTACGGGCTACTTCTTCGGCACTCATCAGGCTCTCTTGTATTTGTTATCACACCTGTACTCCGCAGATTTGTAAGGCGGGGGAAATAAAATCTGGGTATCTTGGAACATTTGCAGTGCGCGCTCAATGCACTCACTGTGCGATTCGTATGGACCTTGGGCGTCCTTAATCTCTATGCACTTATCACCCAGCACAGCGGAGCAGATTATAAGTACAGCGGTGAACATTTATTGCCCGGAGAAAATTATTGTTGCTGTGATGCACACCACGACAAAGATGACGCACATCAGCGCTATACCGATGCTTTTTGCCATTTGCATAGTCTCATGATGTTTGCGATTACGTTCGATCTGCGCCTGCTTCGCCTGCTCTTTGGCCTCTTGCAATCGCCGGGCACGTTCATTGACGATGCTAGCCCAAGTTCCGTGGCCGAACCTCTGGTCAACCAGTACAGATACTTCATATAGTTTTTCCGCTGCAAGCTTTGCATCTATCGTTTCTTTAGCAACAGAGGAAACGTCAAACTGATTTACCTTGGCCTTCTTGTTCCTAGCTTTTTGAGCTTGTTGTTCTCCTAAGAACAAATTATCGATGTGACTTGAAATCTCACCAATGTCATTTGCTGTGGAAATCCCAGATTTAATGGCATCAACAGCGGATTTAACGAGAGCAATGCCAGCGAGTGTCTCAGCTATCATTCTTTTTCCTTAGCATCAGATAAGCTCTGAAACACACAACAGCAAACGACACAAGAGCAGTGGCAAAAGCTAGCCAGCCGGTGATCGCGTTTATCCATAGCGGTGCCGTGATGCCGCCCGAGAGGATGGCAACATCTGTGTGCATATCTTTCATTTTAGATCTCGTCAGGCCAGTTGTTTATTGGAGCCTTGCCTGTTGGCTCACCATCGCTGTCAACAGGAGTGTCAAACAAAGCCTTGAACGCAGTTATATCTGCCGCATTATCTATGGCTGTTTCGATTTTACCAGAAGCAGTGCGAACAGCAGCTCTGTAATTTGCAACCGCTGTACTCAATGTCTTACTGCTATCTTCCTGCAACCTGATAACCATCCAGTCAGTGCCAGCCAACAGCGCATTAGCCGTTACCTTTGTCTGCGCTTTATACTGTGACTTCAGCCCAAGAGTTACGCCCCGTTGACCTGTCTCAGGGTCGTTCTCAGCTTTGCCATCTTCGTCCACCCAGAGCGTGTCATCAAGGTCACGAGCTACGCCAGCCGACCAATAAAATTTATTGTCAAATGGTGCTGGGTCATCTTCCCAAACAAGACCTTTGTCAGCCTTTGTGTCTGCATCCCACAGCATCCAGTTATAAGGATGCTGGGTGCCAGAGCTATCAACCCAAGCCTTGCCCGCCCGAATGATTTTGTTATTGTATTTCCACATTGGTTGCTCCTATCGGGCGTTGGAATATTTGAAGGGTTGCTCGGCAAATGCAAGATAGATATAGCTTGCCCCGCTTTGGTTCATTATATCTGCACCCGCATCGTTTCTATTTTTGAAGCCATTGCTGAGAATATCAAACTCGTTGTTTGTTCCAAGTGACGATTCTGAGCTTGTTAAATTTGCGCCAAGCCACGCTGTGATTTCATTAGACGGGCTTCTTTTTGTGTCAATGATAACCCAATGTGATGCACTGTCAGAACGCTTTATAAGCAAAAAGGCGGGGCGGAAACCTAGATTTACATAGGGGCCATCTGGGTTTGCATTTCCGATGTAAACACCAGCCTTGCAATACCCTTCAATGTCTGTGAAGCAATACGCTATATAGGTTTTACCGCTACCACTGTCTCCGTTTCCAGATGTGAACACAGTGTTTGTTGGCGCAGTTTGAAAAATGTCACCAGCTGTCGTTACAGCATTACTTGAATTTAGCAGAATGTTTTTTCCATCGGCTAACCCAGAATGAAAAACCCTCCAATTGGAAGAGGCACTTCTTTGCTTCATAATTATCGCTGTTGGTTTTTTACCCAGCCCGTGACCTATTGTCGAAGCGTTTGTTCCATCGTGCGTAAATGACACTATGCTAAACCCAGCCTCTGGATTTGCAGATATGCTTGATGTAATTGTACCATCACTGTTGCTTGAAGCAGAGCCGCCAGCCAGCCAGTTCCAAGCGACATAGGTTCCGTTATTGGTATTAACAGTAGCATCAGTGCCTAATGTAAATCCATCTGCTGTAAAAGTTTTTTGCTTGTTACTTTGTGTGCTTTCCGCAGAAGTTCCTGGACTGTTGGTACTACCCGCTGACTTTAACTGCTTACCATTGCCCCTTACAACATCGAAGAATAATTGGTCCCCCGTTGCGTCTCTTCTTTTCATCCAACTCCACGATGGAGAAAACCCAACCCCAGTAACTGCTAAATCATCATTGCCTGTGCCTGTCCAAAGCACCGTATTAAAATACTCAGACCCATCAATGATGTCTGGCTCAGGTAGGTTAGATGAACACAAAGTCAGGTAATTGGTTGGCGGTGTATAATAGAAATCACCTATCCCATTGGCATCAGACGCACCAGCAGAGCCGCTTGTTTTGTTGTCCGCAAAACTACTGTCTTGACCGAAGTTAAAAACGCCCGCCCTCGAACTATCAAAAACACGCCCGCCAAATGTAAAACTGCTATTTGCAGTAAATGTTCCTGTTGGGTTTGCGCCTGTTGCAGGATTTCCTGAACCATCCCAAGTGTTGTTTAGTCCAGACCAATACTTACCAGCGTCAACATCTACTGCACCTATAATAATGTCGCCTGTTGTCGATGTACTTTTGTCAGCAACCGCCGCATCATTGACAACAAAATCCATAACGACACTGCCACTGCCAGAAACTTTAGTTGCTTCAACATAGTATTTTCCAGATGTAACCCGAATTGTTGCGGGCGTGCTTCTGCCCTGACTTGAAGTTCCAGTGAATTTTAAATTACCTTCTGATAAAGTTTGTGCGCTGTTTGACCCGCCAATGTTTACAAAAGCAGTTGGTTGGAGAACAGCAAAATTATTCGTTGGGCTGTCTGGCACCACATCTGTTGCGGCAAGGCCAGACACAGCAAAGTCATGATCTTCACCCGACACATCATTGCCGATTGCAGAGCTGTCAGCGAAGTCGAGGTGAAAGCCGTTAGTGCCAAACGTCAGGCCGCTGACATTTTTGGCTACCCAGATGCCGTCCTTTAGCTCTCCCAGACCTAGCGTTGTTGGGTCGCTAGCAACCCCGTCCAGAAACACAACCTCTGCCATATAGCCATCGAAGTGATTTCCGTCAGAACCCTCTTCTCCAATTGTATGAACTAAATTTTCATTTATTCCTTTGTTTTGGTTTTGTGTAATTGTATCAAACCTAGTCCAAACAGTTTCACGAACACCGTTTACATAAAGCCTGAACCTATCACCCGCCGTGCCGTTCGTTGTGTCCAGAACAACAACAAAATGATACCAAGCATTTGGGTCACGAAATACTCTTGTGGTTTGGAATCTATCATCCTCATTTGCGCTTATATAAGCACCAAACGTATCAGCCGCAGCATTATTGACGGGGTTGAAAAACCCAAAAAGATTTGAAGTGCCAGTAGTTCTGCCAGCAAATAATGTACTTCTGCCACTTAAACCTATGTTGCTACGTTTAATCCACGCACTCCAAGTCCACGTTTGTTGATTTCCAGACGAAAAAGTGCGGTTTAGATAGGGGCTATCGCCATCCTCAAAGCGAAGAGACTGGTTTATGCTATGCGGATAGAAGCCAGAGGCTGGGTTAGATAACCATGAATCAGAACTAAACATTAGCTGAACGCCAGCTGTGATGCGCCTAACAAGATGCTGTTGTTGGCTTTTATTAAATAAGGCACAACATCATAGGCATTATTCGTTGCTGATATAGTTAAAGTGTTTACACCGCCAGCGGTTTCATAGTCACTCTCTATAGATAAGGTTGCAGCACTACCAGACGATGGTTGGATAAAGATGATTACACCTGTTTGACCAACATTACTATCTTCAGTAGATGGATTTGCAAGCGTGTTAGCTCCTGCTGCTAGGGTAATTATGAAGTTTTGATATGTGTCAAAGTCCAGCACACCGCTGGTTGCAGATAGAGCAGCTGTATAAGTTGATGGAACCTGTGCCTTAGTAAAGGTGTTCTGGTCGCTTGTCTTAACTACAACGCCCTGCAAACTCACTGCACCAGATGACACCGTGAAATCAGCAGTCGCAAAAGAAGCTATGCCTTTGTTAGATACAGTTGCATCCTCGCCGGAAATAGTGAGTGTGTCAGTGGCGCCCACTGTTGCGTCTATGCCCTCGCCCGCCGTCACTGTAAGAGTGTTTCCGTCAGCAATGGTCTGAGTGTTAGAGCCGTCACTAAGTATAAAGTTATTCATTGACCCGGAGCCATCGACGCCTGAGTAGCTGAAGTCTACTGTGATGCCGTCTGCATTTGAAAAAGTGCCATTGCTCACGACATGACTGACGGGAACCTTTGTGTAGCCCGACGCATCAGTAACAGCTCCGCTAACCTTAAACACAGCAAATGTGCTGGGCGCAGATTCTTTGCTAATAAACAAAATACCCCGCGCTGCTGAATTGCTCACATCATCCCAGCTTTGCACAAACCCGGATATGTCTACCGAGTTGTCATCCGCATCATCTACATACAGAACAGACACTGAGCTTATAGTGCCATTGTTGAAAGCGAGCTTGCCAGCGCCGGGGTCTGCATCAGATGTGCTATTGTTCCAGGTCATAGCCAAACCAGAGTGTACGCCGGTTGGGCCTTGTGCGCCGGTCGCGCCGGTCGCGCCAGTTGGTATTCCAAGGGCTAACGCCAGAGCACCAGTGGCAACCGTATAAGTTGCTGAAGCAGTAGGAGTGCCGCCAACCGCGACAGCCGAGGCTGATGCGCTAACTGTATCAACCTTGCCCTCGCTGACGGTCAGGTCACCGTCGCCATCAAAGCTAAGCAGCTTGTTAGCTCGCGCTGTTGCCGAGGTTGTAAACTCAGATGTTGCAATGACGTTTGTCTGAGACACTTTCAAAGCCCGACCAATAGCTTCATCATGCTGCTGGCTAATCATTGTCAGCCTGTCAAGCGCGTCCTCATGGGATTCAGCTGGGAAAGGATCGTTTGCAACATAGTCTGTGCCTTGCGTCAGGGTCAGCTCGCGCAGGATAACAACAGTCTCACCGCTTGCTGGCACGTTGCCGCTGGTGAATGTCACGTTGCCGCCAGAGCTGTTGCCGGCACCGCTGACGTTGTAATGCGTAGACAGCGTCTTCGTCGTCTCAGTGCCTGTGCTTGACCGGATAATCACCGTTAAGTCAGCGTCTGCGAATATCTTGAATCCATAAGCAAACGCAGTTGTGCTGCCGTTGCCGCTATAGCTGGCACGGTTGGTCGTGGTTGAAACTGTCATTTAATTACCCATCATCATTTCTGCTTCTTTTCTTTGAAGCTCAGCTGATGCCTCTAGCCGTTGTCTAATAGTTGAGCCCACTTCTTTGTCTTCCAACAAATCTCGTTTTGCTAATGCTCTGGCTGTCTGTATAGAGCCACGCAGCATCAAGTGTAGCTGCTCCCTAGCCAGCAAATCACCCTGCACCGCCCTTTTTCTGAATCTTTTATATTCTGGTCTTTTTGACAAAATTTCATATTGGTCAATAGTGTGCTTTCCCGCAAGCTGATGAAATTTGTCTGTCTCGATTGCTGTTAACCCGACGTTTTTGTTGAATGTATCCGGGTGATTGCTAGGACCAAACCTTACATCAACAAACTCTTGAAACATTTCGTATGCCTTTTTGGCTCGCTTTGGGTCAGGGTCAGACGGGTTAGGTCCGACAGTAGTGCTGTAGAGGGGGCTTAATACATCTGGGCCAACAGCACCGCCTAGCGTTTGTGCTTGGCCGGCAAGGTTTCGCCGGGGCGGCAGCGTGGAACTCCAGCCAGGTATCTGAGCGCGGATAGAGTCAACATAGGTGCGCGTTGCTCTCACGGTTGGGTCGATTAATCGCTCACTTTGCGACACGACGCGAGGCACTATTGATGCGACAAAGCTCTCAGCGGTGCGGCCAGCGTTTCGCGTTGGGTCATTCAAAGTTGAGACAAGGTTGGAGAACCCGGACATAAATGTTTTATCTGTAACCTGGTGGGCAAACGCAGCCGCAACAGACGCCGCTATTTGTTCTGCATCGTCATCGTTGACGATGCCAGAACTCACAGCCTCAGCCGCATCAGCGCCCAGCATTATCGTTGATGTGAATGGTTCTAAGCCCATATAGGAAACATATTCATTACCAATTTTGATGCTATAAGGCTGCCATCCTGTTTGTTTAAGTGCAGCTCGCACACCTGGGTCAGCTGGGCCGCCGCCTGTTATTGATCCTTCGGCTGTGAGATAAAACATCATTGCAGCTGTAGCGTTACCCATAACAAGTCTACCCATAGCCATATCGCCGGCTGCTTTGTCTGCCATTGATGCGCCTGGCATTTTACTGCGCTCTATTGCGCGCTTGCTTTCACCGTAAAAAATACCTACGGGGCCACGGTCAATAAATGCATATTTAAAGGCATTATAGGGGGTTTTAAGGAACGGTATGAAATACCTAAGGCCTGGTATGTCACGCACACCCTTTAAGGTTTTACCAGCCTTATCAAGGTCTGTTTGCAAGGTTACATACTTAGCATGAGCATCCGCTTGGCTGAGCGCAGATTCTGGCGGGTCAAAAACAAACTCAGCAATATGGGTAGATAACGCATCGCCACGCTTACCCTTACTTATCCCAGAACGATACGCCTCTTGATAAAGGCTCATTCGATGCGCCACTACTTTAAACAGCGTATCTTCAAATTCTAGCAGGCGCGTAGGAATACGGCCCATCGTCATTACGTTGCCCAGAATATCTATAGCCGTGCCAAAGTTTTGCGCTTGCATACCCTCAGCTGAGAACGCCTGAGCGTGACGTTTGCCGCCTGAGCCCTCAATCTTAGAGCCGGGCATAACGCGCTCGCCTGTTCTAAATGCTTTGCCAGATGCGCCAAATGCTTCACGCAGTGACATCATAGCACCAAACATCATTGCGTTTGCTTCGCCAAAATAAACGCCACCCTCGCCGCCAGCAGAGCGTCTAACTGCACCTACACCTGCGCCTATGTAAGTTTCTGGTATGTGGGCAAATGTAGTTAGAAAAGCACCAACAATGTTTTTTGTATGTGTTACTGGATTAGACAAAAGTATGTTAATCCACGCCTCGTAAAATGCATCAGTAAATTTGCGGTACTTGCTTCCGGCTCTAGCTATTGCAGCTTTAGCTGCTACGTTATCGCCTTGCTGATTGTAAGCTTTCGCCATATCCCGTATGTCATCAGTGCCACCAAAATCAGTTAGCAGCGTTGTGAGGTCTTTAGGTTGCATAGCCTCAGCTGCCTGACCACCGCGCGCTGGAATACGGAAAGAGCTGAGAGCTCTAGCAATTTCTGTCTGCGCGCCCTTTATGTTGGCTTGTAGTTGAGCAACCAGCTCAAGCTGAGCTCTGAATTGTAGAGCGTCTGTGTCACCGCCTGTTTCAGCTGCCTTTGCGAATCCATCAAGCTTTTTCATTTCTGTAACAAGCAAATCGCGAGAGGCAAGCATTGTTTCAGCCAAGCCCATACCGCTATCCTGGTCAATAATTACCCCGCCGCGTTGCCGGCCCAAGATAGTTTTAGCTAATTTTTGTGGCGTTGTGCCTAATAGGTCGGCCATCTGGCGAGTGGCTTCTAAAGTAATTTCACCCCGTTTAGCCTCATTAATTTGGTCAGAATAGGTTTTGCTGACCGCTTGGATGCCAGCGAGCACCCCTGCTTCGTCTGGTAGCTTTGCGTCACCAGATGAGCCAACTGCTCTAAAATCATCAAGCAAACCCTTGTCTGATATCTCAGCTGGCGCCTGCAAGTCCTGCATTACGGCCTCAGTTGATTCGCCGTCAGCTCTTATAATTGACCCTCTGTTGTATGCCTCATAACCCTGTGCTTGCGCTTCATCAAAGCCCTCGCCAAATCCCTCTTCATCAACCCTAGCAGCTGGCATTTCTAGCGAAGGCTCTGGGCTTTCGTCATCAAGCCTACCAATTAAATTATTGGTTGCGCCTGACTCAGCCTGTAACTCTTCTAATTGCTGTTGCGCTTTGTTAAAAGTGTCTTCGCCCGGCGACAATAGCTTGCCCACCCTTGGCGCAACCGCCTCACCAACCTTATCAGCGATGTCAGACACGCCTTTAACAATGGGCTTGACCAGGTATTTGCTAATAGGCCCGGTGCTAGCTAGCTGCAACAAGTCAGTATCTGGTTGCGTTATGGGGTCGAGCGCATCTATCTCACTGTCCGGCAATGCGTTCAGATCCAGCTGGCTTGCGTCAGTCTCTAGGACATCTTCCCCTCTGAGAGGTTGGCGCAAGCCGCCGCTCGCTAGTGCTTCTCGCGCTAGCGTGTTTGGTATATTTGAATTTATTGGCATAATCTCACACAAAAAGGCGCCTCGCAGGACGCCTTACAATAACTATTTGTAACAGATTTTAGAGGCTGTGGCTACAAGAGCACACCTTATTTTTTCAGGTCAGGCACATTTGATGCGCCTACTTCTCCACCTCGGAACTCTTGGTTGAGGTCGGGGTTTCTGGTAAATCCATATCGCTCTGAGAAGTCGAGGTCGACTTCATCGAGCCTCGCGGAGAACTTTGTGATGTTATTGCGAACTTTCCGCTGAAGATCGGGTGATCCTGCGAAAGATGTTCCTCTGAGATAATCTTCGCCATTTTTATTCACGCTCCAATCGTTTCCAACATACCCTTCCTGGGCATTGAACGTCCCTAGTTTTACACCAATACCGTCATCAAGATCAAGTCTTTCAACAGCTTGTTTGACTAATGCATAAAATTCCTTATTAGTTCTGAGCATATCATCAGAAAACCATGTGTCTTCCATAGCCTTGGTGCCGTCTAAATTTTTTCTCGCAAATGCAAAGTTAATTAAGCGAACCCCGCCTGGTGCAGCAATCGGGTTGAAATCTGTATGACCACTTAACTCAGCCATTATTTTGCCTAGCTGTGCAGTTTCACTTTCTGTAAACTGTCGGCCAATCTCTATCATAACACCCTGCGAATCTCGCTTGGTTGCTTTGTGGAAAGGCCGGTGATACCCGACGCCGTCCTGTTTCATCACAACGCCACGCACTGCTGCATATGCTTCCATCAGCTGAAGCGCAGCTGGGTCAACAGCCCCGTATTTAGGGCCGGTATATTCTCTTGGTATAGCCAGCTCTGTCTGTGTGCCCGGGCTAACCTTGCCTTCAAAATATCCTGGCGCTTCAAAATCGCCTGTCGTTGGTGTGCCGAAGTCTTTTGCAAGCTCATCACTTCCATTTCGGTCTAAGAATACTTTCGATGCCGCAACGTGATATTCAAGTTGTACTTCATAAGGAGCCTCGAACATCTCAGGCATGTGGTTGCTAGTAGCGCCAGGAATACTTTCCCAGCTGATTTGCGCCTTGTTGTTCAGCAGGGCGTCAGAATAATCAAATGCAGCTGTGGCTATGTCTGTGCCATCCTCCTTAGCTTTGTTTGTAACCCAAATAGCTGCTTGAACCTGTTGCGGCTCCCAACCTAGTTTATCTGCTATTCGATTTGTTTCCTGCTCAACGAATGTATATTGTGCGTCCGTAGGTGTTCCAGAATATGGCGTCCCGTCTGTGTTTTTAAAACCAAAAGAGCGCATCATCCAAATATCATTAGTAACGCCCTGCACCATATTTGGTTCAATCTCGCGCATAAGATTTATATAAAAGTTATTGGTTTTACGACCTTCCCAGTCCTTGCCCTCGAACATTTCCTGCAACCGCTTGCTCATAGCCTCTGGAAATCTACCAGTCTTCACTGGCTGTCCTGCTTTGTTTTGCAAATAGGCTTGTAGAGCATAATCAAAGTTTGAACCAACTGGCGTGGCTGATGATGTAATTGCAATAGCCTGCGCCAGTTTTTCAGCCTCTTTCTTATCGCCGCCGACAGCGTCCAGTATAGCTTTGCCACTGCGCTCATACCAGAATCTGCCTGGCTCACCTTCCTTAGTTGCCGCCTCAAGATTGCGACGTAGCGTATTCAAAGCCCTTTGAGATTTAATCTCTGGCGGGGCACCTACTAGCTGTCCTGATTTGCGGGACTTGCGCCCTGCGTATGACAGAGCAGCATCAACGGCATCAGTTGGATCAAACCCAGAATTAAGCGTTACGCTAGTATCAGCAGCCCGTTCAGCAATCCGGGCATCAGCCGCTTGGCCTGATTTATCGAACAAGTCACGCATGACCGGGGCAGCTGCCTTTACGCCCTTAACGGCCAATTCTCCCGAGCCAACGAAAGCTGGGCCGGCAACAGCGCCAAGGGCTGTGTTTTCAGCAACTTGGCTTGCGTCAATTTCATCACGCATACCAGCCTCAAGCTCAACCTCTTGTGTGAAAAAGTCATAGAGCCCTGTATAACCGCCGCCCTCTATGGCAGCTATGGCGTATGGATTAGTTATCCCCTGCTTTAATAATTCTTGAAAACCTTTTTTTGTTGTCTGCTTTACGCCGGCTCTGCCGAGAAAACCAATACCGAGTGTACCAAGGCCGGCATAAGTGGTTGGGTCAGTTGAGAGGCCTTTAGCAAAGCGTTTTGCACCGTTCCAGCTAAACATAGGCAACTGGCCGAACTCGCTTTGCAGATGATACAAAGCCATTTTAGTGCGCTCATCAGCGCCCTGCAATTTTGCTATGTTATAGCCCATTTGTGTTAAATTGTGGTCAAATTGTCCAATGAACTCGACGCCAAAACGGCCATAGTCTTGCTCATTTTCTGGCGCTTTCACAGTAATAGAATTGACCCCATCATACATAGAATCATATATAACTTTGCTAGCAGCTGCCCAGACCTGACCCCGCTCCGACTCAACATCAATCAGCTCGTCTTCTTGCAGCTCTTCTGTCTTTGGCACATTCTGAATATTATTTTTGACAATATAACCAGCATCAATGTCTATTGGTGAACTAGCTTTTAGATATTGCGTGTACGGGTTATCCTCAGCCTTGCGCCCCATATTACGGTCAATATATGATTTCATAATGTCCATTAATCAGGATTCCTCAAATCTCTCTGTTGGTCGCGCAATGAATTATTGTTAAATATACTGAATTTGCTAAACCAACTGCTTTCAGTTGTGTCGCCGTCTTGAGCGTCACCAACAACTGCTGCCTCTTGTATTTTGCGGATCTCAGTAATAATCAGATCTAATGTTTCAAACTCCAGAGCTTTTTCTAACTGGCTCATGTTTGGATCATTTTCTATTGATTGACGGGCAGCGGAAACGCCCTCGCTTGTCCATGTCTCTGGGCTCTCGCCTTGGAAATGACGTTGTAGAAAAGCAGCCGGCGCCAAGAAATTAATCCTTGCTTTTCTAGCGCGCGCAAACTGCTCTGCAACTTGCAAAAAGGCATCTCTTGGTTTTACTGGTTTCTCAGGATCTAGAACTAAGCGCCGGTATGTGTCTGCCGCATCCACTTGTCTTTCTATTTCGTCTGCGCCAACGCCAATGCCAGAGAGCCGGAAAGCGGTTTGCCCTGTCAGGTCATTTAACTGCCCCTCATAGAACTTTATATCGTCGCTCTCTCTTGTTTTAGTTTTTTTGCTGTCGCCGTATTTTTGTAAGTTTATTGCGTCGCTCAGCGGAACCGTGCCGCCAGTGCCTATTTTGCCTTTTAAGCGGTCAAGCTGCTCATCTATTTCATCCGGGTCTTGCGCTTCACCAATCTTGTTAAAGATATCAAGTATAAGTTCTGGATCTCGTTGTTCAGCATCTTGGTCGTTTATCAAGCCGGTAAGAAGCTTTGCTGAAGTTTCGCTTATCAGATCATTTGTCAATGCTTCTGTTATTTCAAGCAGGCCCGGTAATTGATTGGCGTATGTTTGATTATCAGGGTTTGCTTTAAATCTTTGCACTTTAGCTAATAATGCACGGGCATTATCCTGATGACGCTTTGTTTGGTCTCGCTTGTCTGTTTTTTCCTGTTTTTCTAAACTAGCTATTTGCCGCTTACGCAAGGCCTGCTCTAGATCAACGGCCTGTTTCATAGCGGTGTCACGGTCTTCCGGCTTTAAGCTTGTGAAGTTTTTCGGGTTGCCGATATCTTGTATTATTTGTGCTGCTTGAGATGGGTCATTCGATTTATCAGCGGATGTTAATCTACCCCTCACCTCTGACCTATCAAGGCGCTGCTTATAATTCTGGGTGTACGTTAAGGCTTGAACGTCAGTTAAATATCGACGCTGAGCCATGTTATCAAATATACCAATGACCGTATTTCCACCAGCATCAACGCCCCCAAACAATTTCAATAGAGCATTTTTTCGTTTGTTGCCGCTACCTTGAGCCGCATCTTGAAAGGCGAGCTCAGCTGCCTGTAAATTAATTGCCTTGTTAGCGTCAATTTCCCTGTTTCTCGCATCTTGATAAACAGAAACCCGCTCTTGCAGAGCTTCTTGTGCTGCCGAAGACAAAAACCTTTTTCGCACAACAGAACTTTTTATGTCTAAGCCTAGACTATCTCTCATTTCTTTGGCTTTTTGATCATAACTTTTGACAGCCATGCCCTGCTTGATACCGCCTTCCATAACCAGTGCGGGGTCTTGAGTTGACATCTCAACCTGTAAGTCTTGAAGCATAAGTTTGTATTGGTTCTCTTTTGCCGTCAGCTCGCTTTGCCGGCGCTCCTTGAGCTCGTTAACCATGTAGTTTTCGACAGTTCCCGCTAGCGTCGCCAAACCAGACAGACCGGCAGACAAAGCGCTGGGATTAGCGCTTACAGAAAAAGCAGTTGCGCCTGTTTTATTGGTAACAGCGGTTTGTTTGGTGTAGGTCGGTACTCTCATTATGCCCCCGCAATCGCTGCGCCAGTATTTATCAGACTTGCAACGGCCCTAGCCTTGCCCTCTGTTGCAGCAGATTTGCCATACATACGGTTGAGTTGGCCCTGCATACGTTCTTGGACGCCCTGCTCTCTAATTTCTTGCCCACTGACAGCGGCATTGTATCGCCGGTTGGCAATTTCTTCATCAGCTTCTTGTGCGCTTGCTAAGGCTACTTTAAGCGGGGTGCCTTCTTCAGCCAGCCATCCATTATAGCGGAAAGCTTGTGCCTGGGCATCGCGTAGGTCACCGTATTGCTCACGAAATTCTGTTATCTCTAATTCGTTGATAAACTCTGCTTGGTCAGCTTGTTGTTCAAATGCCTTGGCATTGCGCTCGTTGATATCGGAATTGTAATTATATGCCGCCTGTTTTTGCTGGCCGGCCTGATATTCAAACAAAAAAGCCATCTATGTTACCTTTGCTATTCTGATGTAGTCGCCTTGTTCTGGGCCATACTTTCGCATTAGCCCCTCTTCTTTAAATCCCATTAGCCGGGCAAAGCGCCGTGCAGCAGGCCAGTCTTCCTTGCATACACCCTGCACTCGCCAGAGATTATTTTCTGTCGTGACCTTTTCCATAATGTCCGTCTTTGCGAATCGTATGAACGGCCTGACATTTTCATGGATCTTACTA
>Ga0209336_10000765_pt1 | contig 16232 bp, 11 predicted proteins | sample LinPmetageLP32_FD_184042 | JGI IMG/M metagenome (GOLD analysis project Ga0209336, IMG submission 184042) | Marine viral communities from the Pacific Ocean - LP-32 (SPAdes) (version 2) | ecosystem: Environmental > Aquatic > Marine > Oceanic | place: Pacific Ocean | collected 2009-08-23 | reverse complement strand
AGATTATATTTTTTATGCTTTAATAAAAAATCGTAGGAATGTGCCTGCTAATGAAAAGCAAAGAGCAAGAAAAGAGTTTTACAACACCAAAAGACTTGCTAAGAGAAGAATTAACTCGTTGAGATTTGCGGAATTATTACAAACATTTCGAGGTTCAACAACAAACATAGAGGATTTATATTATGGTTAAATTAAAAGACAGACTTGTGGTAAAAGAAATCAAGTCTAAAGTTGAAATTAAATCGGAGGTTCTTCTACCTTCAAATCAAAAAAAGAATTATCAGGAAGTAGAAATAGTTAGGGGAGCAGTATTCCAAGAATTACCAGATTTAATAAAGTCTGGGACACTGGTTTATATACCGTTAAATTGTGGCACTAAGATACCTTTTGAACAAGAAGGTACTTACAAAGTAATAAGCTCTCAGGATGTAATATATATACCATAATGTTATTAAAAAACAATTTTGTAGCGGGAATAATGAATAAAGATAACGATGAAAGATTGTTACCTAAAGGTCAATACGCCCACGCTGAAAATATACAAGTATTAGACTCCGAAGGTTCTGATTTAGGGGCTATTGAAAACAGGTATGGTAACTTAGAAATAAGTAATTTTGGTTTTAATAGTATTGTAGCCAATAATGCTAAGACTATTGGAGTGTTAGCAGATGATTCAAACCAAAAAATCTATTATTTTGTAACCTCAGACGAAAACGATTTTGTTTTTGAACACGATAGGGTATCTAATATCACTATTATCTTACTACAATCTGCTACAGGAGGTGTACTAAATTTTAGTAAAGATTTTTTAATAACAGGAATTAACAAGATTATTAATGGGGATTTCGAGAAAGATTTATTAGCTTGGACTGATGACAGAAATCCACCTAGAATAATAAATATAGAACGTGCTAAAACATACGGAGCTGATAACTTTATAGAAGATGACATTTCTCTTATAAAAAAGCCACCCACATTTGCACCAGAAATACAATTAAATACTAGGGTAACTCCTAATAATTATTTAGAGGATAGATTTTTAACCTTTGCCTATAGATATAAGTACTTAGATGGAGGATATAGTGCGTTATCGGCTTTTACAAACTATGCTTTTAGACCTGAGCCTTTCGACTTAGACTTTGATACCATGGAAAATAACGGCATGGTAAACTCTTTTAATGAAGTTGAAATAACTTTTAACACAGGAACAGAAAGGGTTTCTGATATAGAGTTAGTGTACAGAGAGTCCAACTCAACTAATATTAATATAATACAGAACCTAAATAAAGGGGAAGAAAATTGGATTGATAATGCAAATGAAAAATTTATATTTACAAATAGTAAAATATATTCAGTTTTACCTGACACAGAAATAAATAGATTGTACGACAATGTACCTCTTTTAGCTAAAGCGCAAGATATAGTAGGTAACAGAATAATTTTTGGAAACTATGTTGAAGGATATGATTTAGAGGATATTGATGGAAATGATGTAGAGTTAGATTATACTCCAACAATTGTTTCTAAAGATTTAAGTTACACTCCCTTAGACTATAATGTTATTTTAGCAGCAGACATAAATGGTACAACTACCTTAGTAGTAGATTTAAATGGAATACCCTTAAATAAGGGTGTTAGATTAAACTTTGATGTAAAACTAACTTCTGTTACTTTAGATGGTAGCTTTTCTTCTGTAATGAGTTATGTCTTAACTAAAGATTACATAGGTGCGCCTGAGTTATCTAATGACCCTCATTTTATTTATTTTGTTGAGGAGATAATGACAGATAGATTTATTAAAAATAACTTCATAACACCACCTGAAAATTCTATAGATTCTAATCAAGGTGGGTTTACTAATTTTCCAACAGTAACACAGAATTTACAAATAAAAGCTCCTACGAGTACTTATTTAGTAGATAATACACCTGATAATGGGGATGATAACCCTGCTAATACAGAAACAGTAGTTATAGGGTGGGATTTTAGTGATGTAACAAAGATTCTTTTTAGAGAGATACCTTTCGACACTAGTTTAAAGACGAATAGAAGTTACGAAGTAGGTATGATTTACTTAGACCCAGAGGGTCGTAGCTCAACCGTACTCACTGATAGCAACAATACTGTATATATACCCCAAGATTTTTCTACATTTAAAAATAAGTTATCTGTAGAAATAGAACACAACCCTCCTGTATGGGCAGATAGGTACAAATTTGTAATAAAACAAAACAGAGAGGAGTACAATACTATATACATAGATAGATTTTTCGAGGATAGGTTGTATAGATGGGCTAGACTAGAGGGAGCTAACAGGGATAAAGTTAAGGAAGGAGATACTCTGATTGTTAAATCAGATTTAAAAGGTACATTATCAGAAATAGTAAAAGTAAGGGTATTAGAGGTCACAGACCAACCCGAGGATTTTATCCTTAATAATGAAATAATTAGAGATGCTACCTACCAATCTTTTGTAGATTCAGGTATAATATCAGACTTGTTGGATTCTTCACAAGAAGATGCAGGACTATACATGAAGGTAAAACCTGTTAGATTCAATATGGACTTTGATGGTACAACAAAACAGTTTATATGGAATACTGATTTTTCAGACGCAGCGAGTGGGCAAGGTTCCATTAATTTACCTACTTCAACTGTATTCGGTAGCCCTAATCCTGACTCTTTAGGAGGTACATTAAATGAAAATACAGGTCTGTATGAAGACACACCTATAACGTCAGGTACTCAAATTCAATTAGCATTTGAAGTAACGGAGAGACCGAGTGGAGGTGGGGGACAAGTGTATACCTATAATGTTAAGCATACTGCTAATGGAAACCATGATAATTTCCAAGATTGGTATGAATCAGAAATAGTTGATTTAGGTGGATTTGAAGAATATGTTAACTACAGTTTTTACAGAGACCCTGTTACTAATCAACTGCAACTAAGAATGACCTCTGATGCTAACTTTTCTCCTAGAATGACAGGAGTTATAGACATAACTTTTAATAAAGGTTTACTTATATTTGAAACTGAACCTATAGACGCAGACACAGAAATTTTCTATGAAACAGGAGAAACGTTTACAATAGAAAATGGATTTCATCTAGGTAATAACCAATCTCAAACAGCAGGTCAAAATGCAGTATGCGAGCTAGCAGCTTTTAACTGCTATGTTATGGGTAATGGGGCAGAAAGTTATAGATACAAAGATTTGTTTAATTCTAGGTATCTTAGTTTAGATTTAAGACCGACTACAACATCAATAGAAAAATTTAGGTCTATTAGGAGATATGCTGATATTACTTATAGTGAACCTTATAATGAGGAGACTAATATAAATGGTCTAAATGAATTTAACTTAGCAAGAGCCAATTATAAAGATGATTTGGAAAAAAAGTATGGTTCTATACAAAAGTTATATACAAGAGATACTGATTTAGTGGTTTTCCAAGAGGATAAAGTAAGTAGAGTCTTATTTGGTAAAGATGTATTATTCAATGCTGATGGGACTTCTAATGTTACTTCATTGGAAAACGTATTAGGTCAAGACATAACTTATATGGGGGAATACGGTATATCAAGAAACCCTGAAAGTTTTGCTATTGACGGTAGTCTAGTATACTTTATGGACGCAAAAAGAGGGACACCATTAAGATTGAGTGTAGATGGTATTTCGGAGATTAATTATGGAATGGTAAACTACTTTAAGGAGTTATTCCAAGATAATCTGTACGGGGATAAAGTAGGGGCATTTGACCCTTATTTTGACCAGTACGTAGTATCAGCAAATGATACAGGAGTTCAAGCTACCATACATTTTGATGAAAAAGCTAAGGGATGGGTAGAGTTTTCATCTTATATACCAGATACTTTAGTTGGAATGAATAATGAATTTTTCACATTTAAAGGTACACAACTTTATCTACATCATGTAGAAAGTGTGGATAGAAATACTTTTTACGATGTATATTACCCGTCTAAAGTTAGTGCAGTTATAAATGATGAACCTTCGGTTATTAAGAATTTTAAGACGCTTACCTTAGAGGGTAACATGCCTTGGGAGGTTGAGGTTAAAGCTTATGTCTCTGACAGAGAGGATTTTATTGCAAGTTCTATAGATGATAATGAATTTCTTAAAAAAGAGGGAATTTGGTATGCGTACATGCGTAGAAATGAAGATGATAGCCAATTTGATTCAGGAGCGGTGTACGGGTTAGGTAATATTATTAGTATAGGGGTAAACAACCTGACTTTTGAGGGTAGTAATAACTCCCTATGTGTAGGAGATAGACTGTATTATTTAGATACTAATGTAGCACAAGACACCCAACCCCCATTTTTAGGGACAATAAGTAATATCTCAGGTAACTCAATAGTTTTTACAGACGATATACTAAGTACCCCTAACGTAGGAGACTTCTTATTTGGTAGAAAAGATGCCAGAATAGAGGGAGGAAACCTAAAGGGGTATAGTTTAGGTATAGATTTAGAAAATAACAGTACAAACCGTGTTGAATTATTCGCTGTAAGTACAGAAGTATTCAAGAGTTCTTACAACCACTAAAAATAAGGGCTTCTTATTTTTTCATAAATTTGCAGTAATTAAAATCAAATTTATGTTCAAGTGGAGATTAGAAAATAAAAACTCCTTTTATCATACTCTAGTAGAATGGTGGGATAATTGGGGGTTTCCTTGTGTACAAAAAAGCTCTATTCCTAATAGTATATTTATCGTATCTAAAAACGAAGAAGACTTATACGCAATACCTATCTATAAAACAGATTCAGATATATGTTGGATAGGGTTTCCCACAAGTAACCGAAAAGCAGAAAAAGAAAATAAAGAAGGTTCTTTAGATTTTTTAATGTCTAAAATTGAAGATGTTATGAAACAAGAGGGCTTTAACATTATATTAACTACAAGTGGTACACCAAAATTAATGTCGTTATTCTCTATGAGGGAATTTACTGCATCGGATGAAGGAGTCACTTTTTACACAAAAAAACTATAATATGGGAATGTCATTAGCTAGTGCAGGTCTAGGGGCTATTGGAGGTATAGCAAAAATACGGCAAGGTCGACAAATGCAAGACCGTGCGCAATCTTTTATTGATGATTTTCAATGGCAAGAGTTACAGAATGTTCATGATGGGAGGCAGGTAAGTACAATGAGTGCAGACTTACAAAGAGAAGAAATGGCTCGTAATACAGCTACAATGGTTCAGGCAGCTCGAAATGGAGGTAGCAGAGGTATAGCTAACTTAGGTAAAATACAACAGAATAACATTACTGCTAACAGGCAGATAGGAGCAGATTTAGACAAACAAAGGTTTAGTATTGATAGGGATAGAGCGCAAGACCAAACTGTAGTTAGGGCAATGACAGAGAAGAGACAAGCAGATGAACTACAAGGTTATGGTCAAATGCTTAATGTAGGTATGCAGATGAAACAAGGAGGTTTCTCAGATATGCTTAATGGATTTATGGGAGCTGCATTAGGTATTGGTGGAGGTGAAGAGGAAGATGGCGGAGGTCTTTTTAACCGATTTAAAGTAGATTCAAGTGGTATTAGTTTAACAGGAACTCCTAAAAGTTTGAATATGGGTAACAAAACACGTTTTAACGGATTATATTAATAGTATGGCAGTAGCAGGAGGCGGAGCAGCCTATCAAAGATTACAAGTACCTGATAACGCAATATCAGATAGTTTACAGTATTGGGGTGGTATAAAAGCTAGAGCAGATGAAGGGGATAAAAATAGAGAAGCAGCTAGAGGAGTTGAAGACCGTGCTAGAGAAGAGCGTAGAGATATAGCCAAAAAGAAAGAAAAGGAGGACAGGTTAGCACAACTTGGTACGGATATATCTTCTTTAGATGATGTTATTACGAATATCGATGATATTGATACAGCAAATTCTTATATTATAAAGGATGGTGTTAATGAACTTAGGAATATACACCTACAGTTAGCGGAGGAAGGTCTGACAGATAGGGAAAGAGTGGACTTAGAAGTAAAGAGAAATAATATACTAAAGTTACCTTCACTATTAAAACAAAATCAAGAGAAATTTATCACAGGCTCAAAAGCTTTTACAGAGGGCTATGCAAATGGCTCTGTGAGTAAATGGAATGAAGGCAAATTAGGTCAAATTAGCTCTGTATTTGATAAAAAAGATTTCGTAGAAAAATTAGACCAAAGAGGTAGACCTGTGGCTTTAATAAAAGACCCTGAAACAGGGGGTTACGTAGAAGTACCTCTTACAGAAGCACTACAAGGAGATTTCTTCTCCGATGTAGTTAGCACGTATAAATTTGATGCAGAGACTAACACCTATGCAACTAACTTAGGAAAACGTGTAAAATCCTCAACTAATGGATATTACGATATATCCACCCAATCTTTTGATTCACAAGAAGCTAATGTGAGAGAAGATGCTAGAGTTATGATGGGTACTTTAGAGAACCCTAGTGATGTAGCTAAGTCTATATGGACAGATAAAATGGGTAATAAAGCTAAAACCCTCACTAAAGAGGATATGGCTGAAATAGAGGAGACTTTTGTTAACACGATTAGAGCAAAGTATGACGAGGCTATGTCACGTAAGTTTCAAGGAACGAGGTACTCAACAGACTATAGGATAGAAGCAGATAAAAATAAACCTAAATCATATCAAGAATCTAGGTTAGGTTCTCTAAAATTTGATGCTCAACAAGCAGCAAACAACGATGATTTATCATTTCTTGTAGGGAAAGTAGTGGATGGACAAAGGATTACATCAGCAGTATCATCTGGTGATAGTGTTATTATGTATAATGCCGAAGGTAAAAAGATATCTATACCAAAAACAGAGGGTTCTATAGTGGATTTTGCTCTAACTACTGATGAATTTAAACGATATAAAGGCGATAGAGAACTTGTTTTATCTCCAAAAGTAGAGCCTTTGGCTTATAGAACTAGTACACCTTACAACAGTCCTTTGAATGAAGTTTTTCAAAGCTTCTTTGAAGGGGATAGTTTTAATGGAGATGATACTAAGTTTGTTGCTGAATTAAAAAACATCTACCCTAATGCTAATATAAGTGAGGTTTCGAAGGTGTTTGAAAATAATAATATAATAGTAAATGGAACTCAAATAGACTTAGATGATAAGAGGGCTATTGATATCATAGATAAATCACTAAATAATAGTACAACGACAACTCCTAAAGTAGAAGACCCTAAAGTAGAAGACCCTAAAGTAAAAGACCCTATAGGAGTAGGTTCAAAATATAATAAAAATAATATATGAACGAAGAGGCACTAAATGACGCTTATAATTTGTTTGTAGAAACAGGTTATAAAGGTTCGGTTGAAGATTTTACTTCCCTTATACAAACTAATGAGGAGGCACTAAATGATGCTTATAATTTGTTTGTAGAAACAGGTTATAAAGGCTCTAATAACGATTTTAAACAACTAGTAAGCACTAACGATATTTCTAACGAAAATATCGAAACTTCTAAAAAAAAAGTACCGACGGAAGTGGAGACTTTCTCGGATGGGGTTTCTTCATTGGAAGATACTTTATCGGCATCTGTCGACCTATCTCAAAAAGAAATAGGAGAGGCTAACGATTTTGTTAAAGACCAGTATAGAAGACAAACATACAATGATGCGAAGCTTTTTGGAGAGAAAGGTCTGCCTGATACTTATGAGGAGTGGTTACAAGAGATAGACCCCCAAGAACCTACTACTGAAAATTTTAACAGAATAAAAGAAGCTCAGGATTTTGAAAACCAAGCTTACTTAACTTTCACTAATGCTAAAGACCGTAATAAAATAAAAGATAGAGCTTTAGAAGCTAGGAGTGAAACAAAGTTAACAGATGATGAAATAAGACAAGTAGAGGAAAAATATGCTTCACTAACAGATGATGAAACAACTGTAGTTGAGGATATAGGAGCTTTCTTTAGAGGGCATTTCGAGAAATCAAAAGATGTATTTAATCTCGCTTTAGATGGAGAGTTTAGTATGGCTATTAAAAGAGGAGTACTACCCCCTATAATGAAATACGATATAGACAGCAAAGAAGACTTATTATACCAAAAATCTTATAATAAAAAGAAGGATTATTTTTCACAGTTATCTAGTAAAGAAAAACGTGATATAGAAGATTTTAACAAATTTGACCAAGAAGGAGCTGAGAAACAAGGAAAGTTCTTACAAATAGAAAATACAAATACTTTATCTAAACAAGTTCTTATTAAAAAAGAAATGCAACAATTAGCAGATGATAAGCTATTTGCTGTTTTAAAAGGTAAGACACAATCGGAAAAAAAGAAAATATTTAATAACTTCACTCAGGAGGAAAAAGAAACTTTCTCTAATAACTACAAGAGACTTACTGATTTAGGGGACGACTTTAACAAAAATATCCAACTTATAAATAGTAACGAGGAAGACCTCATGACTTTCGACCAAGAAAAAGACTTACTTAAAAGACAGTACTCTAATAGCGATATAACCAATAAGCTAGGGGTATTTGCAGCTAGTATGCAAGATATAGTACTTGGTCTAGGGGAAGTCTCAGTGGATATATTTTCGGCAGTAGGGTCTTCTGTAGATGGTTTTGACCAGAGAGAAGAGTTTAGAGAAGCTATCAGAAGTGGGTTAGGGTTGGATAAAGGACATAAAAATGTAGAGGAACTTAGGTCTATATTAGCTCCTAGAATGGGTCTACAAGATATAAATAATGTAGGGGATATTGGTACTTGGTTTGGGGAGTTATTCGCAGAACAAGTACCTATTTTAGCTACATTATATGCTACAGGAGGATTAGTAGGAGGTGGTGCTTTAGGTACTACAGTTGGTGGTGCTACTATTGGTGCTTCTGTTTATGGAACTAAACTAAATCAGCTACAGAAAGAAGGTGGAGATTTAGATTGGAAAGATAGACTTGTTGCAGGTATAACAGGTGGTGCAGAATTCTTTTCTGAACGGTTCACAGCAGGTTTGTTGTCAAAAGCAGGTAGGACTATAAAATCTATCTCTGTAGATGGTTTAGAGAATGAGTTTAAGAGGTCTTTCGGTAAATCGGTAGCAAAGGTACTAGCAAATACAGGAGGAGAGGCTGGTTCAGAAGGGTTATCTCAACTAGCTGAGAATTACGCAGACATACTTATACTTAAAAAAGATAAAGACATATTCGAGGGTGTTGCTGAGGCTTTTGTTAGTGGAGCAGCTTTAGGGGGAGTAATAACAACTGTCCCACAAGTTTTTGGTTCTATATTAGCTAAAAGGTATGGAGATTCGAGAATCATGTCTGATATGGCTTCAACACAAAAAACAATAGATGGACTCATAGGGGAAATGATGAACCCAGATATAAGTGAAAAGACTTTTGAAACTTTAGAGAAGAGGGCTTTAGAATTACAAGAATTAAACAAAAAAAGGTCTGAAAAACTCGTAAGCAGAATAGAAGCTTTAGATGCAACAGAAATAAAAGAAATTGGTAAAATTGAGTCTAATATATATGAGGCTGAATCAGCTATTAAAGAAGTTGAAAAAGATAGTCAATTAAAAGGAGAAGTAAAAGAAAATGTCTTAAATAGTCTTAAGATGAAAGTTGAAAAACTTAAAAGACAGAGAGACCAATTAACAGCGGAGAAAACTACTAATAATACACAAGAGGATGGGGCTAAAGGACAACAAGAGACCAAACCAAAAACAGAACCAAGAGTTACAGAAGAAAAAGGAGATAAAAGCAACCCTAGAGATGTACAAGATGGCAATGACCAAAAAACAGAGAAACAAATAAAAGAGAATGGTAAAAAAATGGCTACTGCTGTTCGTTCGGCTAAGTTCTATAAAACTGTACCAGATGCAATGAGGAACTTACAGTCAGACCCTACAGGTCTAGCTAAGTTTGCTTGGGATGGTGCTATGGAGACTCTAGCTAAAAGTATAGAGCTAGGTTCAAGTATGGCTCAATCAGTTAATGACGCAATAAAAACATTAAAAGAAAGTGAGTGGTATAAAAAACTAAGTACTGAGGGTCAGAAACAGTCTTTGAAAATAATGAAAGAACATTTGGAAACAAGTGTAAAACCCTACTATGAAGCTCAGGTAAAACCTAGTAGACAAAAACCTAAAACAACTATAAGAAAAAATACAGGTCAAACAGATTTATCAGATAAAGTAGTCACTACTAAAGCTAAACAATTAGCTCAATACTTTAAGACCCAACAAATCGCAGCTAGGAAGGCGGGCTTTGCTACTAAAAAAGCTATCTCTGTTACTAAAAGTAATCTAAATAGATTCATAGATACTAAATTAAAAGGTTTGGATAGTCTTATTGGTAAAGGAGCGACTAAGAGATTAAAATCAGCAGTTGCTAATGTAAATGAAAAGAACTACGATAAAATAGTGGCTAATATAGAATCTATCATAGAGGCTGTAGATAAAAAGCAACGAGCTACTAAAATAGATAAGTATAAGAAGCGAGCTAAGAAGAAAATAAAAACAACCTACAATCGATATGGAGATGTTGTTAGAAGACTAGTTAGGCTAAACACTCAGTTAATCCCTACAGAGTTACTAAATGAGTACCAAGATATCATGCAGTCTCTTAGCAGAAATAAGGGGGTTGACTTTCAAATTGTAAACGAATTTTATGATAAAGTTTCTTCTATATATGAGACACAAGTTACACAAGAATCACAGGAAAAAACTAATAGAGAAAAAGAGGTAAAAGATAATACTGAACAAGTCTCTAAGATTAAATCTATTTTTTCTAAGTTTGAATATGACAAATCATTATTTAATGAGTTTGAACAGGACACTATTGATAATTTTTTAAGTATTCCTACAAGTTACTTAAAAGAAAGGTCTGTGGCAGAACTTAATAGAATGATAAAAAGTCTCGAAGCTGTGTCTAATGGATGGATTAATAATAAAGTGTTAAGACAATCCTACAATACCTATTTGGCTAGAGAGAAAGCTTCTCAGATAAAAGAAGAATTAGGAGACACTTTCATAAAACCTGTTCACAATATGGTTGATGGTATTATGAAGTTATTTAAGTCTCGTAAAAGCTATACAGTCAATGATTATAGTAAAGCCTTGAAGAATGTAATGGTACAGCATATAGATAGAGTTGTTAAAGGAATGAAAGGCACTATTCTATACGATAATGTATTCCACCCTATTACTTCTAGATTCTCTAAAGCTAATGAACTTACTAATGCCACAGAGAAGGCTTTTACAGCTAAATTGAGTAAAGCTAGGGAATCTAGGGAAGGCACTAGAGTAAAACGTATTAAAACGTCTGTACTACAAGCTTTAAACTTAAAGAAAGGTAACTACAATTTTGATTTAAATATTATTCTTCAACTCTATTTTAGACAGAGAGAATATAATGACAATATAGAGTTAAGAGGCAGTAAAGTTTTTAGTGCAAAAGCTCATTTAGAGAAAACTTTTAGTAACGCTTCTTTTACAGGTTTGAGTCAATCAAGTATTGAACGTATAAAGGCGTTGTCCGAGAGATTTACGGATAGTGATGGGGAAATCTCCTTACAAATGTTAGAAGATTATTTTACCAACCAAGAGACTGAACTTATTGAGTTCATGGATGAAGTGTTATTAGAATCTCAACAAAAAAGTAGAGAAGTTAATGACCACGTTAAGGGGGAGAGTTTACTTTACCCTAACAGTTATTTTCCTAGAAAAACATCCTCTAGTCAGATAGATGATTTAGATATATCACAAACTCTTAGTGGAGTTATGGGGTCTACTACAACTAAAGCATCTGCATCTAACAAGAGAGTAGTCAATAGCGCACAACCTTTAGATTTTAATACAACTCAGATATTTATGTCTCATGTATTTGAATCTAATGTCGAACATCAATTAGCTGAAACTGTAAAAAATGTAGGAGTATTTCTAAGTGAATTAGGTAAAACTGATAACGAAAGTTTAGGCAGATTAGTTAAAGCAGTTGATATTGGAGTTAAAGGAATGATAAGTAGTCAATTGGATTCTACTGCTTTTAAAGTAAATTCAAGAGCTGAGAGTGCTTTCAAATTTTTAGTTAGGAACACATTTAAGAGAATGTTGATAGACCCTATACGTTTTACGTATGACTTTGTATCTAATACATTTTTATTTTATGCGCACCACCCTGATATGATACCTACATTTATAAAGTCTAGGAAGGTAATGTCCCAAGATTTTGTGCAGAACACACTTCTAAAAGATTTTTCTACAGTACATGATAGTCGTATAGGAGGTTCACGTTCTGTAGATTACAAGGAGGCTGCCGTATCTAGTATCAATAAGAGTAGGTACAAGCAGTACCAACCTAATATATTAGATAATATGTTGGACTTATTTAAAAAGAATAAAATATCAGATTTTACAGATAGATTATCGGAGATTTACTACAAAGTAGTGGATGCTCCCTCCCGTGCAGTATGGGCTAAGGAATTTATGGAAAATTTTGAATCCATTTCAGGGGAGAGTTTCAGTTCTAAAAAATATAAATCAGATAATACTTATAAGAAAAAGTACAAATCAAGTATAGAGCAGGCTATAAATAAAGCTGATAAAATGACTTCTAACTATTTTAATACAGCTTCAAAAGCTGAGAATAAGTTAAAGGTTCAGGAGAAAAGAGCTAGTTGGGTAAATAACCTAGACTCTTTCATGCGTAGCTTTACTTTTAATGAAAGTCAAGTATTCTGGGATTCGCTACATTCTATTTTTAATAAAGGTAGTATGTCTCGTAAAGAGGGTGCTAGATTATTCACGTACCTAAATACTAGAGCGATGGGGTATGCATTTTTGTCCCAAACAGCAGTATCACAAATGTTAGCTATGATGGGTGTAGATGAAGAAGATGAAGAAGTAATGGAAAGAGCTATGAAGAGGAGTGTAGCACAACATGGTATGCTTGTAGTTGCGGGTAATAGAGGTAACTTATTTAATATGGCGGCAGGCTTTATATTTGAGAGGTTTCACAAAATGTATGTGGAGTCTGAGGAGGGAGAAAAGTATGACCCATTTAAGGATAGTTACTTGTACACACCACCTGAAAGAGGTACAGCAAGTCAATACTTAGGGATGTTAGGTGCGGAAGGTTATGCTCTGAGGGCTTTGTATGATTCTTATTCTTTAGCTGAAAAGATATTAACAGACGAGGGTGATTTAACGGAAGAAGATTTAGTTGAGTATAAATCGCTTCAAATTACAATGAGCTTATTTTCTCAGTTAACAGGTGCTCCAACGGATAAGTTTGGTAAACTTAGTCAGAAGCTATTAGACAACATATATGAAGTTAAGAGAGGAAGGAAAACTAAAAAGAAAACTTCTACAAGTTGGAAGTAATAATTAATAACTATAAATAATATATTATGCCAGATTACAAAGGAAAAGATTTAGACAAAAGCTTAAACCAAAGAGCTAGAAAAAGAACAGAAGAAGGTGGTAAAAAAACTAAGAAAGCTAAGGAAACTACAAAAGCGAGAAAACACAGTAAGGTGCAAAGACCTAATGGTTTAGGTGGGGACTTGTCAGAACGACAAAAAAGGAGAGAGTCCATGGGGGCTATAAGGCAAGTGGCACGTAGACCACGTAGTAAAAAAAGAGGGGGCAATTAAGCCCCCTTACTGTTACAGTATACCCTCCTTCTCTATGTTTATAGACTCCCCCTTACGGTAAAAGTATTTAACATAATAACAACCCTTACCTCTAGCCTTATCGAGAGAGTCCAGTAGCTTCTTATTTATACCTCTGTTCTTTAGAGTTATGACAACTTTTTCTTTTTGGTCTCTATCATATATCTCTATACTGTCTAACTTCCTTTGACTAAAGACTAAGGTACTTAGCAGTAATAACTGTATAACGAGTAACCATTTCCACCAATTATTTTTAATGTTCATCTATCTTATTCTTAAAGTGATTAATTAATTTGTCCATATAATATTCATAGTAGTCCTCGAAATATTCGTGCTTTTCAGGTTTTACTTCATGGAGTTTAAAGAGTACTGACCGAAGTACAGCACTCTTAGATTTTTTATCTATATCTTTTAACATCAATTAGGTTTTAGTTAATAATCTATAAGCTTTCCAGTAATCAGATATATCTTCTACAGTCTTAACTATATCAGACTTAACTTTATCCAAAGCCTCCTTAGAGAAGTCTTGTGGTATTTCCACGTACTCAGTACCTAATCTTAGTTTTTCGCCCTTAAAAGCATTGCCTGTACGTTCTACAAGTATTACAGAACCTTCTTTTGGCAGAGTACCTGTTTCTTGTTCAATAGCTAAGGCATAAATTTGAATTTGGTCATAAACATCAGAGTCGTATTTAGATACTTTACCTAAATCTCCTGTCTTGTAGTCGATTAATTTCCTACATTTAGAGTCATTACTATCTATATAACCTACTACATAGTAGTCTCCAAAGTCTAGTTCTATCTTACGTTCAAATTCATCTAATCTGGGAATAGTTTCTAAGAATTTTTTCTCTTTAGTATTAAATCCTTTAAAATCATTGTTCTCTAAAGCTTCTCCTACAGTTGTTCCGAACTCTGTATATGCATTGCCTTCGAATCGTTCTCCGAAGAAATAGTTTTTAAAGTAATCGCTACGGTTTTCCCTAAACTTGGAGAGTTGACTGTAACTTACGTAAGGCTTTCCTTGTTCGTCTGATTTTGGTAATTTTATTTTAGTTCCCATAAGTCTTTCTTAATTTGTTAACATCTCCTTTTTTAATTTTTGTACTTCTCTTAGCCGCTACTGACTCTAATATATCAAAAGCCTTGCCCCTCACATCAGCAGTCACGTTTTGAATAGCCTCAACAAGTTCAGACATTTTTTCCTCAGTTAGTTCTCCTCCATTATATAGGTAAGTAATTATATCTAGTTTTTCTACCTGAACCTGAGAGTGGAACTCAGGTTTTACAATGTCCTCAAAACGACATTTTCTAACTACATTTGCAACTGCTACAACATCTTTTTCACAGTAATTTTTAATCTTCTCCAAATTACCTCCTGCCCAATAAGCTGCACCAACCTCTGAACCACTTATATCATCTTTAGGAGAGGGTAAACCAAAAGCAGTAGTAAGGTTGATAAGAGATGCTCTAGTAAACTGAGTACCTTTCCACAACTCTGATGTATCTACAGCCGTGGCTTCCCATGGCTTTAACATAGATAAATCAAACAAGTCATTAGGCTCTACCCCATTTATTAAACATCTTTTGAATACAAAAGGTATATCAAACCCTTTGATGGCATGACCACATAATTGTATTTTGTTATTACGGCTAGTAAGGTTATTCATAGATTCTGTGAACTTATTTAGTAAATCTTTTTCAGAATCTCCGTAGTAAGATACCACGTTAATCTTACCCTCCTTGACCTTCCCGAAAGAGATACAGATAATCTTTGCAAATTCGGGATATAATCCCGCTTCTGTTTTATAAGACTCTAGTAAATCCTCCTGTGTTTCTATACTTCCATCCCTAGCTTTTTTATATTCCCAAGATTCGTACAAGTGTGTATCGGGAATTAATTCAGCAACTACAGGAGCAGTTTCTATATCAAAGATAATTACATTATCTAAATTTAATTGTTTTAGCGCTTTCATTTAATTTTCTTTATTTGTGTTAATTAAAAACTTGTAATAATTAGTATTACTCAACTTAAATTGAGTATCGTCGTCATGGCATTTCATTATCCTTTGAATAGTTCCTGCTGTAGTAGTAGTTGTCTTGTATAAAGATATATTTGTCCCTCCACAATTAGGGCAAGTCCATTTTTCTTTACCACTCAGAACTCCAAAATGCATTTTATGACCCATATATTTACGGAGAGATATATACATATCCTCAGTAGCAACTATATCCTGTACATTATAGTCTACCATTTTTTGTAGATACTCTTTTTGTTCAGAAGGACTACCCTCTTGAATCATATCCCACATACGTAATCCCTCATGTTGTAGTTTTTCTTCTACTCCTAAAAATTTAGTAATATAAGCCATCGAATAACTAGGTAGTCTGAACAATTTTTTAGTCTGCTTCATTACATCAAATGACTTAACATATAAGTTAACATCTAAGCCGTATTTCATAGCTCTGGCATTAACCCAACGATTATCAAACCTATCATTGTTTTGCCCTATTACCATGTCTGCTTTATTGTACACTTGTAGGAAGTCTTCTAACATTTTTTTGTCA
>Ga0209336_10000762_pt1 | contig 16253 bp, 18 predicted proteins | sample LinPmetageLP32_FD_184042 | JGI IMG/M metagenome (GOLD analysis project Ga0209336, IMG submission 184042) | Marine viral communities from the Pacific Ocean - LP-32 (SPAdes) (version 2) | ecosystem: Environmental > Aquatic > Marine > Oceanic | place: Pacific Ocean | collected 2009-08-23 | reverse complement strand
ATAATAATGACGGGACTATAAGTAGAATATACGCCTCGTCAGACTCTTATATTCGATACTACACTCCTGCTTGTTTCGGAGCGCAGATTGGCTCACATATTAATTATAACTGCTTGACCAGTAAGCCTACTATACCTACTAATAACAATCAGTTAACTAATGGTAATGGTTATACAACTTGTACAGGAACAACTACAAATAGTAACACACAGACGTTTACTAATAAGAGTGGTTGCATAAGTCAGTGGACTAACAACAGCGGGTATACAACCTGTACCGGTGATATTACTAACGTTAGTGTTGGAACAGGATTAGATGGAGGTGGAGCTAGTGGTAGTGTTACTATTAGTCTAGATTTATCAGAGTTTACTGATATGACTGGTAGTATTTGTACATCACAAGATGAGATAATTCTTCTTGATAACGGTGCAGAAAGAAGAAAGTTGTTCTGTGAGATCTTTGGTAATAATGCTTATAATAGTACTACTATTCCTACTAATAATAATCAGTTAACTAATGGTAATGGTTATACAACATGTACAGGAACAACTACAAATAGTAACTCTCAAACGTTTACTAATAAGAGTGGTTGCATAAGTCAGTGGACTAACAACAGCGGGTATACTACTTGTACTGGTACAACTACAAATAGTAACACACAGACGTTTACTAATAAGAGTGGTTGCATATCACAATGGACTAACAACAGTGGTTATACGACTTGTACTGGTGATATAACAGGTGTTACAGCTGGTACTTTACTTGACGGAGGAGGTAGCTCAGGCAGCGTAACTCTTAATGTAGATTTAAGTGAGTTAACAGACATGACAGCTGGTTGGAGTAATACAGCTGATGAATTTGTTGTACTAGATAGTGGCTCTCAAAGAAGAAAATTATCTTGCGAGATATTTGGTAGTAATGCATTTAACTCAACTACTATTCCTACTAATAATAACCAACTTACCAATGGTAATGGCTATACAACATGCACAGGAACAACCACAAATAGTAACTCGCAAACGTTTACAAACAAAGGCGGTAATATATCTCAATGGACAAACAATAGTGGATATACTACTTGTACTGGTGATATAACAGGTGTTACTGCAGGCGACGGTATATCTGGAGGAGGAACTTCTGGTGGTGTATCAGTTGCGGTTGATAGTACGGTTATAAGAACAACAGGAAGTCAATCGTTAGGTGGTACAAAGACCTTCACTAGTGGAGCCCTCTTTAGCGATAGTGTTTGTGCTGAATTTGGAAACAGCTCAGATTTAGTTTTATATCATAATGGTACTTCATCGTTTATCGATAATGATAAAAATCATATTTGCATAAGAAATAACGTTGATGGTGATGATGGAGGTAACATCTATATAATGCCTCATGATAATGAAACTGGAATTGTTGTTCATGATGATGGTGCTGTTTGTCTTTATAGTGATAATGCTGTTAAGTTATGTACTCAAAGTTACGGAGCAAAGACTCAAGGAACACATTGTTCGTCGTATGATATGAAAGCACCGATTGGTTGCTTCTGTACTATGGGTGTAGGAGGACAGAGTAGATCGAGTTCTTACGGTATAATAGTTGGAAACTGCGCAACTTGCTGCGGTGGTGGTTCAGCAAAATTCTGTGGTACTGTTCAGGTATGTGGTTCGTTCTCTAAATCTTCAGGTTGTTTTGATATTGTTCATCCATTACCTTCATTATCTGCAACTAAGCGATTGTCACATTCATTCGTAGAATCTCCACAAGCTGATAACATATACAGTGGTGTTGTCGACTTAACTGCAGGTAAGGCTACAGTTAACATAGATGAAATACATGGTATGACGAGCGGTACTTTAACTGCTCTTAATAGATGCTTTAGAACGTTTACTACTAATGAAACTAACTGGGACCCTGTCAGAGGTTCTGTAACAGGTAATACATTAACTGTAGAAAGCTGTGTAGCAGATTCTACTGCAACGGTCTCATGGATGGTATTAGGAGAAAGACATGATCCACATATGATGGAAATTCCAACTACTGACGATGAAGGAAGAGCCAGAGTTGAATATACTCCTCCAGCAGATATATATAGCGACGGTGATTGGGAAGAGTTGTAGTATATAAATTATGGCGTTGTTAGCAGATAAAAGAATATTGTTTATTCACATACCTAAAACAGCTGGTACATATTTAAGAAAGAATTTAAAGGAAAGCTTTAAAACAGAATGGGATCAAGAAGCTGAACCTAAACATGTACCTCTAGTTGACTTATATAAAAGATGTAAGGATGAAGACATCGATACAAATAAACTGTATACTATTTCATTAGTAAGAAATCCATGGTCTAAACTATATTCAACATGGAAATTTTTTGGTCAACTCCAGTATAAAGAATATTTTTCTGGTGATACAGATATCGATAAGGATTTTAATAAATGGATAAAGTGGTCCTATTCGGATGATTACGATCGCAATAGAATACGTAAGGGATTGAATCTTTGGCGCTATGTATTTAATAACCAACTAAATTGGTTTAAGTCTGCTGATAATGAAGATTATAAAGTAGATAGGATACTTAAAATGGAAGATTTAGACAATGAGATTGTACCATTGGCTCGTGAGATAGGAATGAAAAGAGTGTTTAGAGGACGAGAGAACGCTCAACGATATGACACACCGTATACCCAAGTTTATAATCAAGAATCTATTGATTTAGTAGCAAGACATTTTGCTGAAGATATAGCAAAGTTTGATTATAATATAAGATGAAAAAAAGAGCATTCAAAGGTTATTAGCCCATGAATGCTCCTATGAGAATAAGGGAGACGCTTAGCGATAGCCTAAAGCCACTAATCTACGTATATTGTCACCAACAGCTTCTGGCTCTCCTGTGCCGCCGGCTCCTACACCACCGAAGTCAGATCCTGCCGAGCCAGTAGCTGTAAAAGTATGTCTACCGTGCTGCGATTCATGCTTGTTAATAGTATAAAAAATTGTATTACCCTTTTTAGTAACTAAAGCTAGCTTTCTATGCTTACCATGGAAGCCGCCATTAAAGTATTGAGCAGAGAATTTAATAGTGGCAGCAGCGTGTTTAGTACCACCGGCTACGCCTCCACCAGTTACTGGATCTTCAAGGTGATGTGTATTAATATGAGCACCGGTTACGGTTACTCCGGCAGTTGAAACGTCATTGTAAAGTAAACCAACTACCGGATCATCAGTAAATGTATGATAGGTTGAAGATGATAATAGTTCCATTGAATTGTTAGCTGCACTTAATGAGAAAAACCCTCCTCTACCATCACTTCTATCAGTATCGTTAAGAGGTGCTGGACTACCTAATGCTGTTAAAGGATTAGCTACGCTTCCAAATCCATCCCGTTGTCCATATAGGGCGTGGGTAAAAGCTTTATTAATGTCTGTGTAATCGGCCATATGAATATTTATAGCTCTCTTTACAATTTTATTAACTTTATAGACAATAAACTAAAAAAAACAGCAGAGCTTTCGCTCTGCTGTTTAGTGATTTGTCTTGCGACTGCTGCTTCAACCAGCGATGTACTAATATTAGAAGTACACCGATTGTGAAGCCGGAGTAAACGCTGTACCAAGTCCCTGAACAATAATGACATGATAGTAGAGATCAGCACCGAAGATGTTGTCAACAACACCATAACGAGTAAGCAATCCAACACGTGGAGCGAAGTCGTTAGGACCAATAGTTCTCTGTACCATGACAGGAATGTAAGGACAATAAATGATACCAGTATCGTAGAATTCAGGCCCCTTGTAACCAAGGAGAGCATATTCAACACCAGAAGTACCTCCGCTGTATTCACCAGCGTTGGCGCCACCATAGTTAGTGCTATTCTGAACCTCTGTACGGGTATCACGGTAAACGCTGAATCTTCCTCCGAGTGAACCAACCTTAGCAATGCCAACAGGCTGTGTATTCACGTCACCCTGTACAGGTACCCACTGGAATTCAGGGAGCATCTCTAGGATGGCGCAAACACGAGGAGTAGCAACAACAAAGTTAGCTGCTCCACGTCTGTTACGTACTGCAATACGATTGGCTTCGATGATAAGACGTTGATAGAAGTCCCTATTACGCTCGACCATCCAACGACCATCTGCAGAAGCAGGTGACCATACGGAGTAGCCTTTATTAATTCCAGCACTGAAAGCGGACTGAATCATTCTCATGAGCATTTCACGGTCGATCTCAGCTTGGATCTCGTATGACATAGCATTCGTGATCTCAGCATCAATATCAATTCCGTTCATGTTCTTAAGGTCTTGCTCAAGCTCAACTGACCAGCGTGCTCCGAGGCGGCGTGTGCCTGCCTCAACAGCGGTCTTCTCGAACTTAACCTCAACCTGAGGAATGTTTCCAGTAATTTCAAAAGCTGAAAGAATTTGCGCAACACCTTTATCTTGATCCGCGAAATCCCAGTATCCACCTTCACCACTTAAATTGTGTGCAGAGGAACCAGTAAAGCGAGTATCAAGAAGTTGGTATCCAAGTTCATCACCAGGGAGTCCAGTTGATCCCGCATACTTAGCATGAGAGATACCAGCTCCACTTCCACCGGCGGATCCAGATCCATCATTATTATCAGTACCGCTACCAAGAGTAGCTGACTGATAAGCATAACGGAGAGCGAATGCTAGTCCAACAGGACCAGACATAGGCTGAACACCGACGATTTCGTTAGTAATGAGCTCGGGGAACGTACGACGAATCATTGGAATAAGCACTTTTGGAAGACGAGAATCGCCAGCAGCATAACTATCACTATTAGGGGCTCCTACATAGGAGTCTCCTGCATTAGTTGGGTTATAAATACTGTGATTTGTTGCACCGCCACCAAGAGCACCACCGTTACCGGCGGAGTTGGCTTCCTCAATACACCATTGCTCTTGGTTCTCAAGAAGAATAGCGGTATTAAGGCGGGTGTGATCGTCTTCAATGGGCTTAACACTATCAGAAGAGTATTCAAGAACAGGTGCCCACTTCTCAAGAAGTGTATCTGCTCTATCTCTATCAATAAATGATTGTGGTTTATTCATTTGACGTTTCCTTTCATTTTACCTCATGGGATCAAGTCCCAAGTTACTCAGGTGACAAGCACCTCATCGTTCAGGGGGAAATTATTTATGAGACCTTTTTAATTCTTGTAAGTAAGGATTAATTGGTTTTTCGTTCTTCTCCTCCGAGATCTGTTGTACTGGGGCATCAGCTTTTACTTTACGTTGCTTATATGCCTCTTCTTTTAGTACAGAAAGTCTTTCGTTTTCTTTTTTATCAAACAACTTAGCTGTATATTCGAAATTCTCTTCAATAAACTTAGGTGACTTATCAGCTAAGATCTTAGATAAATATTCTTTTTTCTTACCAGATAAACCTGCAGTCTTATTTCCAAGTAATAATGAAGCAGTTTGTTTGTTGTAGGCTTCTTTAAGAAGTCCATTCTCTTTTTCAAGCTTTGTTACCTTATCGGTTAATCCATCAATTTGAGTCTTACCGTCCATAACAGCTTCTTTTACTGACTCACTCATTAACGTAGAATCTACAGCAAGGACTTTTCTAAGATTACCTAAGACTTCTCTTGCAGTTCTGTTTTTAGTAGCTTCTTCAATAGCTGCTGTTGGAACAGACTCTTCAATATATTCATCTAAATAATCAGAAATACTTTCAACTAAGGTAGTTTTAAATTCACTAGCACTTCCATTAAGCTCTTTTTCATATCTCTTAACTACTTTTACAAGTTTATTAGCATTATTATGATCTACTGCTTCAACCACCCTATTTAACTTATCAGTATGATCTTTATCAATTGCACCTACTAACTCTTCAAGCTTCTCAGCATATAACTCGTCTTGATTAGTCAGCGCCGCTTCTACTGATAATTGAATTTTTTCTTCAATGGCAGTTTCAATTTCCTTAACTGAATCTTCAGTAAGTACTTCTTCTGCCTGCTCGGGTAATGATTTATCGTTTTTCATATTTAAAAGAGTGGTTTGTCGGTAGCTTTATTGATTTTCTTTTGCAATTTGTCCTCAATTACGCTCTTTAAATATTTATGTGCTTGAGCATAATTTTTACTAGAAATCTCTTGGATAAACTTAGTAATTTTATTTTTCACGTTCTCCATATTAGTATTTATTATAAAGATTTAATAAAGCTAAGAATTCTTGTGCGTAAAAATGAATCTATATCCTTTTTCGGTAGTTTCTGTATAGATTTCTCGAAATTTTCATAAACTTCTTCAAATCTATTGTCTCCTGTTACTACCCATTGCTTAGATTCAAGTATACCATCTACAAAAGCACTAGGGTATGATGGATCAGCTACACAGTCAATAGCTACTAATTTTAAATTTTTAACAGTACTATGATCTGATCCTTCTTCTAATGTACCTAATGCTCTAGAAGACATACCTACTTTAACACCGTCATTAATAAGAGCTCTTACAACTTGACCACATGGTGTTGAAAGTACCTTAGACTTACCATAAAAAACATTACCATCTTGGGTTAATTCTGTAACCATATGGCATGCTCTTTCTAAATCTACATCAGCTGTAGTAGGATGATTAAGTTCGCCCATTGCTCTACCTGGCTTGACCATTTCTTCAATGTAGCGATCAGCCTCTCTCTTTAATTCATCTAAAGGATATAATCTATTGTTGCGATTTACCCCTTCAGCCATCATATAAGGGCCTTTAATAAAAAGACTAGACTCAGCATTTCTATCTGCTTGTTCCTCAATGTATTCGAACTCATCGCTTACATCGGGTTTCTCTACAACTAAGTTAAGTTTCAACGCCATAATATTATTTATTCATCTTTTTAAAATAAGCTCTTTTTCTGTCAAAATAATAAATTTATAGCCCTTTTTCTTACTATATTTACGTGCAGCTTCCCATTTAGCTTGGTTAGTTACAAAAGTTTTTTGCTCATAGAGTAGATGTTTACGATTTCGATACTTAGTTTTAGGTGGTTTAGTCTCTCTAGAATGCTTTATTTCAACAAGATATTTAGTTAATTTCCTACCCTCAAGTATTTCTATGTAATTATCAACGTAATACTTATGTCCTTTATTATCTAGAGGACTATAATATGGAACTATTACATTTTCACTACCCCATTTAACCACATTTTTATTATCATCACAAAATCTAAAAAACTTTAGTTCCAATCCCGATCTATATATAGCTTTACTCCCTATAAATTTATCTATATTCTTTGGTATAAAAATACCTTGTCTCCACTTATTCATTAACCTACAAAGAACATTGTTGGATCTGAATCACCTAAACCAGGTGATGCACCTTCCATAAGTTTCTGCTCAAGCTCAGCTTTTTTCTGCTGACCTTCTTGTAGTAGATCGTAGTTAAGAGCACCGCCTCCAAGTAAACTCACAGATCCAAACTTACCTCTAACTCTTCCTATTGTAATCATTGATAACGCTAATGCATATTCGTAAATCCATTGCTCCATTATAACACTTCTAATTGGTTTTTCAATATAACATGATATAACACCATAAAATTTATCACTACCTGGTTGAGGATACATTGTCATATATTGAGTTCTTGGATTAAATGATACATCCCTTCTTATAGCTAACATTTTCTCTCTTGTATCTATCCACTCTTTCATTGTATACCAAGAAACCAAGTCAAATCCATAATTACCCATCGCGTAACTAAAGTACGTTTGTTGTGCTAGAGTTTGTTCTAAAGTAAATAATGTATTAATACCTGTAGTAGACCCTTCTTCAAAATCTGTAACATCAACAACCTTTCTATAATCCATTATATCATAATCAAAAACATTTTGAAAGTTAACAGCTTCAGAAGCTGATCCTTGTATTGTTAAAGTTTGTCGTGGTGTCTTTGTAAATAAACTAGCGAACGATTGACCTAAAGGAGATCCGCCAGTAGTTTGTAATGATGTAATAGAAGAAACTAAAGTATGATCAAATAATTCAAATTGTTGAATACCATTTTGTCCTCCTCCATTAGTAGTAAAGGTACCTGATAAAGAACCAGATAGAACTGATGTATCACCTGTAAATACCGGAAATTTAGTATTAAGGAAGTTACCAGATAAAATTGAAGATGTAGTAACATATACTGACTCTGGTGTTGAACCTATAAATTCTGGTCCAGGTCCTATAGGATTAGTACCAGCCACCTTTCTTGTATTAGTAGTTAGATTTGTATTGGCTAAAGTATATAACAAATCTAATCTAATACCTTTATTTTTTTCATACATACTAGAGTCAAATATTAAAAACTCTCTAGTAAATCCAGCATACTTTGTAAAATATTCAACTGCTATTTGAATATTTTCTCTAAGTTGATCTGTATGAATCTCTAAACTAACCAACGGATAACCTAAAGATCTTTTTATCCTGTCTCCTAATCTATCATAAGTTTCAACTTTTGAATTTAGATTAGTTGATAGAAATGCTGAAAGAGGCTGAATAGTACATGCAAGTGCCATAAAATTATTTATTCTAGCATAAATAATAATATGCCAGAAGCTCTAACTACTAATAACGGAAGTACATATTTTAACAATAATGAATGTAGATCATTTGGAATGGGCCTAGCTGCTACTACTTTAACTAGACTTTCAGGTGCAGATAGCGCAGCTCCTTTTTTAGGGCAATTATGCTCTGAAGTAATTATAATAAATTCTACAGGTGGCTTACTTACTCTATTTGATAATAATTACTTTGGAAGCGGAAACGGTCTTACAATAGCAGATGGATCGACTTTTACTTTAAGAGGTTTAACTAATGTTAACCAGGTATCCGCAAAAGCTGCATCAGCTGGTGCCATATATTATAGATCTCAATTCTTTAGCTCTAATCCTAATAAGTAATTAGACTTCTACAGTAGGTTCATCAGCTTCAGGAGCCGGTTCCGTATCTACTGGAACATCAGCTCCTGTATCAGCGGGGCCTCCTCCAAACTCTGGTATACCTCCAGCGTCTCCTCCACCTGCTACTCCGCCTCCTTCACCACCTACGGCAGATTCGCCACCAGCTAATTCACCAACAACAGCTTGCTCTTTCCAGCTAGGCCCTGCTGCCTGAATTTGTGATAACTCCCATTGTAGCTCAGCATCTTTTCTAAGAAACTCTCTATTTGCTAGAATATCTTTATCCTTCCAACCAAGATATTTCTTCTGCGCGTAAGTAGCAGATACAAATTCTGAAGACGCTAAATTGTTAAAGTTACCAGCTTTTAGTTCAAGTCTTTGATTTTCTCTTAACTCGTAAAAATTAGTCGGTACGTTAAATTCAATCTCAATATTTTGTTCTGAGAGATCAAGTTTCTTAAATATACCCATTAGAGTTAAATGAGTAATAAACCCTTTCTTTAATCCAGCTGCAAATCTTTGCTGCTGTCTCATTACGAATCTAGCAAACTTAAGTTCTTCTCTTAATATAGTTGAACCATCTGCTGAAGCTTGATCGTTAGGATCTAGTCTAGTAGAAGGTACTTTAAGAGCTCTGTATAGCTTCTTAATAAAGTACATTAGATCTGAAAGCTCACCTAAATTTTGACCTCCAGCTAACTGACTTACTGAAGTACCTTCTGAACCTTGTCTTTTTGCAAACCAGAACGCATCCAACATTGATTGTGGATTAAACTTCTTAACTACATTATCTTGATCTAAATCAAAAGTCTTCTTTGACCAATAATTTTGAATAAGTTTCTTTAAATAAGCTTCTGCCTTGGGTGGAGCCATATTACCCACATCCACATTAAAGACTAGTCTTTCTGGAGCTCTAACCAATCTATAAATCACTATAGCATCCTCAATTAAAGATAACTGCCTATAAGGACGTCTAGCATTCTCTAAAAATGGTATGCAAAAGTTTTTAGTTTCATTATAAACACCAGAATTAATATAAGTAATCTGGCTTTGATCCATTGGTATAAATTCAATCTTTTCTATCTTCTTAGGATTTTCTGGACTGTATATTGGCTTTCTATAAATATACCCTTTAATAAGCATATTTTGTATATTATTATATACTGGATCTATAACTTCAGCTGGTAAATTTATTACCCCTAGAATACCATCTTCAACAAAACCTTCATGAATAATTTGCTCAAAGAATAATTCACCCTCAACTAAAAGCTGTCTAAAATACTGCCAGCCTCTATTTTTTAAATCATAATATTCTACATATCTATGAAACTGCTTCTCCACTTCTGTTTTCTCTTCAACAGTTAAATCTATTTCTTTTAACTGTAATTTAGTTATATAACCAGACTCATCTGGATTTACTGTTTCATCGCAAATTTCATCTAAAGCATCTGCAACCTCGGAATAAGCAGCTATAATTCTATAATCACGTACTCTACCACCTTTATCTTCTTGAATGTTAGCATACATAACATCCCCAAAAGATGAATCTTTTGCAAAATCTCCAATAGGTATATTATTGTATGGATTAGAAGAAGAAATAGAAGCTTTTGCTAGCGCTTCCGCTCTCTTCATACCTGTCTTTTTGAATATATTATACTTGGGATTAAGCTGATCACCTTCTGGTTCCACATTAGAGTAAGGTAAACGATTTTGAATATATTGGACTAAGTTTCTTCCAAAAGTAGATGCTCTTCCGTCGTTCGTTACATAGGAACGGTTTTGAGAGGGTGTTGATGATGAATCCGCCATTGTATTGTGTATATTTATTCTAAGTTAAGGATAGAGCTAGCAGCTTGATAAGAAGAAGCCCAACCGGCTTCATTCGCTGTAACAAAAGTAAATTTACCTGACCCACTTAAGGTTGATGTCGGTAATGATATACTTACTAAATTATCTGTAGCTATATTATATAAACTATCATCCAATTTGTAAGCACTAATAGTCTCTAATTTAGCAGAAGTTATCTTCTGGAAGTCGGTAAAGAAGTCAAGCTTGTTAGCACTTAAATATAAAGAATTACTATAATTTAAAGCTTTACCATATAATAAGAAATTATTAGTTTGTGAACTAATAACATTTGTAGTACTTCTTAACTGCTCAAAAACGCCCGAAGTAGTATAAAAAATATTGGTAAATTCAGGTATACCTGAAACAGTAATAGTTTCTGTATAATTGGTAGGTACCGTACTATCATAACCTGAAAGAGCACCATACCCCTGCTCTATATATGACTTATTTGAAATCTGCTTATCCAAAGGAGAGTAGATTCTATTTTGTAAATCTACAGCTATAAAATTATTGTCAACTTTATAGATATTACCAGCAGTATCTTTTTCTTCCGGAAATAGCCAACCTTTAATAGTAAAAGAAGTATCTACACTAATTCTAAATTTTTCAGAATAACTTGTATCTGTAGGTGTTGAGTAATTTAAACTACCACTCCATAAGACCTCACTTCTTATTTCTTGATCATAGTTTGCACCATATTCTTCTGGTACTTTCCAAGTTAAAATAATATAAGGGTTATTATAAGGTACGAAGTTTGAAATTATTTGATCTACGTCTTGCATGTATCTAGCAAGTATAGACATACTAACCTCTAAATTCACCGGTACGGGCATTAAAAATTTAGAAGAGCTTTTAGCATGTTCACTTTGAGTAGAAGGTACTAATCCTCCGGTCAACTTATTAAATACACGAGACTCGTCTCTAGAAATACTATTAAGATTTATAGCAACTACAGGGAGCGTTATATTTTGCGCTTTGTTTACTATATCATACATTACCCTTTGCTTTGGAGCAAATACATACCTTACGTCAATATTAGATTTGGCGTTTCTATTTTTATCAAATCTACTTATAACCGTATCATCAAACGCAGCTACAAACTGAGTTAGTAAATTTTTAATTTCGAAATGAAATGCTCTATTCTTCATACTGTCTTATATATTTATTACAAAAACCTGTCAATAAAATATTTAGGCAATTTATGTCTGTTATTAACAACACTTTCCGCAATTGAACCATCTAGGATATACGTTATACAATGATCTTTATGAGATCTAACACCTCTTCCACAAGACTGGATTAACGAGCAAAGCATTTTATTCATATACCAATTAAAATCTCCTTTCATTAATTTTTCAATACGTTTATCTTTAGTGGGAAGGTAAGGCGCTTTAACAATAATTTGAAATCTAGCTAGTTCGTCTCTCAAATCTACTCCATGCGACATAGAGGGAGATATTAATACAGTAGGATCATCATTAACGTAATGCTGTTCTAATATTTCTTCATTCCTTACACCCGGTTCCCTAATTAAAAAACGTCTATCAGATAACGTATTAGCTAAAAAAGAGGTAATAGTATTATTATGAGTGTGTATAATACCTTTATCACCTTTATGAAATTCGCATATATCCTTTATCTGTTTTACTACCTTAGGTAAACTTCTTTTTAAATTATGGTAATTTAACTTTACTTTAGTATTACAATATATAGGCGCGTTTTTAGCATCAAAAGATGATTCAGCTTCTACATATTTAAATTTTTTGATACCTAAGCTCTTACAGAAGTTATTAGGATCAATAATAGTAGCAGACATTAAGATTACTTTATCAGCATATTTAAATAGGTGATTAGAAAGCTTATCAACTTTAAGAGGCATAAACGTTATGCCTTTTTTATCAGCTTCAAATAGATATTCACTCTCATTCCACGTTTCTAAAATTAAAGATAATTTAGAATGAAGATTTCGTAAAGTGATTAAATTACTCTTTGATTCAATAATAAATTTTTTATTAACCTTACCCTTATTATTAGTAGCCTCTTTTAAGTCCTCTATCCTATCATTAAGATCTATTATTAGCTCATTAATCCATTTTACTACTTGTAAGCTATTTCTTGAGTAAAAGGGTCTAATATTAACATCCAACCTAGTAAGACTTTCAAAATTTATATTACAAGAAAACTCTTTAACCAACTGATCTTCTAGCTCAGCTGCCTCATCACATATAAGAAACTCTCTCTTCTTTAAGTGATCTGGTAAAGAGAAAAACATATTATAGTTTAACGTATTGAACGTTGATGTTAAAGCAGTATTTCTATCTTCGTAATAAGGACATTTATTAAGAGCCCAGCATTCTTCCTTAATTTTAGGTAGATGTAAGCAAGGAGCTAACTCTACAGTAAAGCGGTTATCAACCTCACATTGATAGTTTGACTTACCTTTAAGCACCTTAACATCATCAAATAATTCTTTATATTGATCTTGTAATGCTTTAGTTATAGTTAGCGCAGTACATCCAAAAGGCCTCTCTTCTTCACATTCATCTTCATACGTATAGCCACCACCATGCGTTCTTCTATACGCTAAATAGTTAGTTACTAACTCTCTAAACTCTTTAGTAGGTTGATTAGATACGTTACCTATAGTTTTAGATATAAACGATTTACCAGAACCAGTAGGTGCATTACAAACAACAAACTTATGACCATCTTCAAAAGCTTGATCAATATTCTTAAGTAACTTTACTTGAGCCGAATTAGGAGTATAGCCATCCGGGAAGCTTTGAAGTAAACCGCCTATCACACTTTATTTTAAAGTAGTTCCATCTGAAGGCAATATGTATACTAAATTATCATATAGCTTAGATTGCGAAGAACTATCTAAAAACTTTACCCGTGTCATTTGATTCAAAGGGATAAACGAGCTTAGATGATAATTTAAAATCCCTTTATCATCATCATATTCCATTTTAAATGGGTAGGGTATTTCGTAATTTTTATTTGCTCCATTTATTTCCAAAGTTAAATTAATGTAATATTGCTTAACCTGAAAGATCTTAAACTTACCTTTCTTTAATACTTTTTTATTAGTTCTTATAACGATATCTTGTAATAAGAAAGGTTTTAAAAAATTAGATACTTTTTCTAAGCTTATATTCATGAATTCATAAAATTAAATTTTTGTTGTTGAGATAAAGGGTATATATTTTCATTAAAATAAACCCAAAAATCTTCATCAGCAGGTATTTCCTGTATAACATCTACTTGATTACAATTTATATTTCTATAATTTTGCATCATAACATCCCAAGCTACAGATAAATTATCCGGTCCTAAATAAGGCTTACGCGGACCTTTAGGTGCAAAATAATTTAAAGATATTCTGCCGTTAACTGAATTTAATAGATCTAAAGAGTTGGTACATAGCATCCGTCTTGTGGCAGCTAAACCTGATTTAGCTATTCTTCTAGGAAACCTAATTTCTAATACATTATTAGAAAGTAAACTATCAAGAGTTGCTTTTTGTACTATCATCCTTTGGTTTACATATACCAAACATTCTTTCTTCGTTTAAGAAAATAGCTTTACCTACTTTTACACCACCCTTTATAGTGATATTAGAAATAGAAACACCCATATTGTTAGGGAATATAACTATATCTCCTTCCTTAGCGTGTTTAGCATCAGGTCCTGCAAGTGCTACTCTACCTTTACGCCAAGCTTTAGTTAAAGCATTAGTTGGAACAACAATACCATTTCTCAATATTTCATCTCCGTTATCACTCTCATCTACATATTCAACTAATAAAATATCATCAAAGATAAAATCTAAATCAAAATCATCTAAGCCGAAATCACCTTTATCTGTTTGTGTTAGATCAATTAAGCTTCTTGTAGGAGCTATATTATCAATACTTGCCATTGCCATATAGCTATTTACGTAAATTTTTCTCTAATTCAACGTATTGCTGTAATTCTCTTTTAGAGATATTTTTATTCTTAGCTATAGCACTTAAACCTTCAATCTCATCCTCCTCTTTTTTCTTCTTTTTAATATAAGTAATACGCTGCCACTTAAGTCGAGGTATCAAATAATAATATAACTTATAAGCTTCTTGCTTATCATCAAAGATACTACCAAACTTATTTAAAGTTTCATTAACGAAGCCTGGAAGTTCCTTATTATAAAAAGAAAGCCATCTATTAAACAAGAACGGAACAAAAGCTTGTTCACCTTCAGAGTCTAATACCCCGGCATCATCTTTTTTAGAGTAAAATAATTTATTTTGTAGTTGAAAGAAGTTCATTACCAATTTTTAATTATATTAGCAACTATGAAAAGGTTACATATAATTGCTTGTATTATAATTAGTGTTCTGATTAAAGCAACTACATCAGCTTCATCGTTTGCACCGGCCTTTTCACCTAATGCTTTTGCCCACAACCTCCATAGCCTCATACACTAATCTTAGTAGTCGCGATAAATTGATCTCTGACTTCAGCATTAAAGTAATCAATTACATTGACCATAAACTCTTCAGCTTGAGCGTCAGTTAGATTAGATGAATAAGCAAAAGGAGGAGCTTTACTACCTGCTACAATATTAATTCCAGTATGACCAAGAGCCACATTTTCTTTTGAGTAGGTAATAGAAACACTTACCTTACCAGAGTTTCTTACTTTATCATCAGTACCAATAAACTCATCTTGAACCATCAAGTCATCCCCATCGACCATAATACCTTTACCAATATAACTAGAGAGAATATTAGCAATAGCAGTATTCAAAAGTCGTTGAAATGATACAGCTCCAAAAGGACATAGACCAGGGATCTCCCAACAAAAATTAATAGAGTCTTGACTCTGAATAAAGTCATTACTAAGAGTATCTTCAAGATCAATCAAAGCATCCTTTACATACATCGGAGCTCTAAAAGCTACGATATTACCATACGGTGAAACTTCTTTACGAAATTGCTCGTATGCAAACCTACTATGAATAAAATTACCGTCGTAAACTCCTTGCTTAATAATCATATCTTTATTTTAAATTAATTTGCTCTTTAATCCACTTATATGTTTGCTCTATTCCTTTAGCTAAAGGATAATCTGGCGCCCAGTCAATACTCTCCTTAATAAGTTTATTATCTGAATTTCTACCAGCTACGCCAAGTGGACCGTCAATATGTTTTTTAGTAATCTCCTTACCCTCTACCTTACAAGCAATATCTACTAATTGATTAATTGTAACCATTTCATCTGATCCGATATTTACTGGTCCTGTAAAATCAGAATCAACTAATCTACGAATACCTTCCACGCACTCTTCAACGTATAAAAAACTTCTAGTCTGCTTTCCATCACCCCAAATTTCTATTTCATTTTCTGCTTCAATAACTTTTCTACAAATAGCTGCAGGTGCTTTTTCTCTTCCACCATTCCAAGTACCTAGCGTCCCGAAAATATTATGAAAGCGTGCAACTCGAACCGGTATACCATAGTTTCTA
>Ga0209336_10000761_pt1 | contig 16266 bp, 24 predicted proteins | sample LinPmetageLP32_FD_184042 | JGI IMG/M metagenome (GOLD analysis project Ga0209336, IMG submission 184042) | Marine viral communities from the Pacific Ocean - LP-32 (SPAdes) (version 2) | ecosystem: Environmental > Aquatic > Marine > Oceanic | place: Pacific Ocean | collected 2009-08-23 | reverse complement strand
ATATTCTTTTCTCTTAGTATTGTTAAGTCTGCTTCTAACTTTGCAAATTTAGCTTGTATATCTGCCTGTGTTTTAGCCTGTTCCATAGCTAAATCTTGTTGAAACTCTGCATCTTTAATCTGCATATCTTGTTTCGCTTTTGCTGATTCTATTTCAAGGTCTTGTTTGGTCTTCATCTGTAACATTTGCGCTTCTAATTGTGCTAATTGTTGTGCAAATTGTAAAGGATTTCCTTGTTGTTGTTGTTGACCTATATTTGTAATAGATTCAATTTGTGCCATTTGAGGTGATTGTGCAACGACTTGTGATGCTCTTTGTGAAATCTGCATATCAAGTTCTGGCGATAAATCTTCAAATTTAAACTTAGGGTTTCTAATATCTGGTAGTGGTGCTAATTGCATACCGATAGCTGTTTGCATTCTTTGTCTATACAATAAGGCAATATGTTCTGCTATATGTGCAATTAATACTGGTTGTAAATTTCTTGCACCGGGATTTCCACCAAGCGATGGGTCTTGAATGAATTGCATATGAACTGCAATATGAGCATCGTGGTCTTGTTCTGGGAATGCTCTTATAGGTTTACCATACATAACAGACATATTTTCATCTACTGGGTCAATTCTAACGGCTTCTTCTGGCTCTTTTAACACTTCGCCAATATTTGGTATTCTTAATGCCTCTAACATTCTTTTATGAGTATCATACATATCATAAAGTTGTGGTGCTGATTGTGATAATTGTAAAACACTCTGTGCTTGTGCAATCCTCTGTGCAGTACTAAATACGTTAGGGTCTGATACTGGTACAATATCAATCGTACTATCAAAATCAGTAGAGAATATTTTAGTTGTAACACCAGATATTGCAAATTCAAACTGCTCTGGTAAATATTTTGCATTAGATTTTGCGATTAATTTAAATTCTTGTCCTTGAGAATAATGTAATCTTTTATGAATAGCACTAAATGCTTTACTACCTTGTTCTATAAGAGCAACAGTTGAGCCAACAGGTGCATTTGGATTAACATCTCCAACATTTAAATCAGCAGTACTTGCAAATCTCTGTCCTGCTTGAACAATAGCATTCATTAAGTTAAATAATGTTTGTGATGGTTCTTTAAATGGTAATGGCATTATAGCCTTATTAACATCATCTACAGTAGCATCTAAATCAGCAAACTCACCGGGATTTACTTGTAAATCTCCACCAGTAACTCTGCCTTTAAGTTTAAATCCGCCTTGCATATTACTGAAAGCCGCCGAATCTAATAATGCTCTTAGTGAACCAGTCGCCGCTTTTCCAAGACCTCCTATTAAATGAAATAGACCAAATCCATAGAAACCAGTACCCGGCAAAAATCTATATGAAATAAAGTAGTTCTGTCTTGATTTCTTTTCGTCTTCTTGTTCCCAGTTTCTTCTTACTGATACAATCTTTTGTGAATCGTAGTCTATTGTTACAACATAAGGAAATGCCACCATATCTTGGTTTTCTTCATCATCTGTAATACCATCAATACCATCAAAAGTTTCGTAAACATGCATTTCTATAAGTGTTACTGTTTCGTTATGTGCTTCATCTCCTTGAGAAACACCTTCTATTTCTTCGCCTATATTTCCTGCAGGGTCTAATTCACTACCCATATATTTAATAGGTAAATAATATCCACCTTCAACATAACGATTATAGTCGTTTCTTGGCATTCTTATGATGTGTGAATATCTAATAGATGTAAGTAAATCCTTACTATCTGGTGCAACTACAAAATCTTCTGCTTTTACAAATTGAGAACATTGTCTATCTAAATTTGTATCAAAAAATACCTTCTTAAAAGCATGACCAATTAGTGGTAATTGAAACAACATTGTATCTAAATCTGGGAAATACTCTGGCATTTCTTGTGTTATCTGATAGTTCATGTAATCTTTAACACGTCGTGCTTGGTCTTCAAGTTCCTCTGTAGGTTCACCAATAATAGTTGTCTTTACTGGTCCTCCAGATGGATATAATTCTGCAATAGCTTTCGCATTAAATTGAGTTGCCGCTTCTGCAATCATAGGGTGTACAACAGTACTTAAACCTCTTGTTGCTCTCTGTTCTTCTTCTTCTGAAAGCCCACCATCTGGTTCTAATGTTTCTAAACCTTGTTTATATCTGTATTCCCATTCAGACCTAGCCTCTTTATCACTTTCAAAAGCCTCTAGTAAATTCTGTGCTTTTCTGGCTGAATCATTTTCATCTAGTTCTTCTGCTAGGTTTTGGTCGTGTTCATCTGTAATTTCTACAATGTCATCTAATGATGCATTACCAATTAATACTTCATCGCCTATCTGTTCAACTTCTAATTCGTCTGCAGGAGCGCCTTCTTGGAAAGGTATTATATTCGGTTGTTTAGCCATATAAAGTTAACCTCTTCTGTTCTGCAAATTCATCATCGTCGTCGCTATCAGATGAATGTGTTATAAACCAACCTTTTCTCAATCTAAGCCATGCTTGAGTACATGTATCTACTATATCATCATTATCGCCTTGTGGAAAGGCTGAACATATATCTATTAAATTTTTAGCCCATTTCTTATTTTTAGGGTACCATATTCTTCCATCTTCTAGCAAGGCAGAACTTGCATGTGCTCTAGCTTGTTTATCTCTATCTGGTGAATATTCTAAAATTGGTATACCTGCCATTCTTAAGTCTTGTATTAAACTTTGACCACTAGCTTTCTTTTCTATCAGGACAACATCAGGTTCGTAGTCTTCGTAAGCTTCTTGTGCTATTCTTCTTAAATCTGGATAACTAACTCTATCGTACCACATATCTACAACTATTGCATTGAAATACCCATTATGTTTAAAGACACCCCAAGTTGTTCTTGCACTATATGAACTGTTTTCTTTTGTGCTATATGCAGTATCGTAAGATTGAATTAGATATTCTACATCTGGTAAATCGTCGTATTCCCATTCACTCCACCATTCAGCTTTAAGTATTCCACCACCTCTTGGCATTGGTCTTTGTTGTAACTGACCTGCAGTACCATAAGAACCAAGACTTTTTTCAAGATTTGTAATTGTTTTTTCGTCTATTCTATCTGGCCATAATAATTCGCCATGTTCTTGTCTTGGGTCTACAAACCCTAATGATGAACGACTTATTGTAGGGTGGTCTGGTTCATATTTAGCTGGTAAACATAAATGGTCCCAATCTTGAAATTCATTTGCCAATATATGACCAGTTAAATCACTTTCATGTACTCTTTGCATAATTATAATAAATGCACCATTTTTTGGGTCATTCAATCTTGTCTGCATCGCTTGGTCCCACCAATCTAAAACACCTTGTCTTACAAGACCACTTTCTGCTTCTCTTACATTGTGTGGGTCGTCAATAACGATAATATCTCCACCTTCTCCAGTTAATGCACCATCTACAGAAGTAGCAATTCGCATACCTGTTCTATCATTTTCAAATCTTTGTTTCTGGTTTTGGTCTGATGTAAGTCTAAATGTATCGCCAAATGTAGTCTTATACCATTGACTATCAATCAATCTTCTACATTTTACACTATCTCTAATACTTAAAGAACCTGCATAACTTGCATATAAAAATTTCTTTGTTGGGTCATTTGTCCATGTCCAAGCAGGTAAAGCTACTGAAACAGATATTGACTTCATATGTCTAGGTGGAACATTTATAATTAATCTTTTTACATCACCATTGGCAACAGCTTGTAAATGGTCTGAAATAGCATCTATATGCCAATTATCATTATATTCACGATTAGGTTCTATTGTTCCCCATGCTTCCTTGATGAATAGTTTGAGCGACCTTCGCATTTTCTCCGCTCTCACTCTCGTCAACGAGTGCATATTTAAGTGTTCTTTCAAGATTGTTGAGGTCGTCATCAGTTAATCTGCTAATATCTAGCACCTTTCTATCTTCAATGTTGATGTCTTGTACTATTTCTTGTTTATCTGTTTGACCTAACATTTGTTTACCAAGCCAAATCGCCATTGTAGGATTGTTCGTTTCTTCCATAATTTGTATTTGTCTTCGTCTTAAAGAAAGTTTACCAGTTGCTCTACCTTTCTCTATTGCCTTTCTAACATCTACCTCGTTTGTGAACTTATCTTCTAATGTTCTTAATGGTATATCAAAATAAGCAGATATTTCTGGCATAGTACAATTCAACCTTGAAAGTCTTTCTAATTCTTCAAGATTTAAATTAATCTTAGGTCTACCAACTTTATTTGTTGGTTTTTTCCTCTTTTTAACTGGTTTTATTTGTGCAATTTCATTCATCTTTTTTTTAATACCACGAAAATTAATTAAGTTTCAATCTTTTTTAGCTTCATTCCATAATTATTTACACCTTTTTTAGGTTTATAATCTTCACGAAATATTAATTTATTCTCTCGTTTAAACTTATTGTAGTTTACATAATGATGATGTCTTCCATATCTCCATACAAGTTTAGTTACATCTGGGTGTAATCTCATTTGCATATTAGATTTGGGAATAGTACCTTCTTCTGCATAAAATTCGTCTGTATTTCCACCTTTTAGAGTTTGTGTATTGGCTTTCTCTTGTAGAAACACATTAAATTGTACAGTACACCAACCTTTTTTAAGTATTCTTAAAGATAAATCAGTATCTTCGTTATATCTTCCTCTCCATCTATCTGGTAAAGGTAAGTCGTTTTTAATAAGGTTACATGAATAAATTCTAGTATTGACTGTGAATGGTCCATATTGGTGTGCCCATTTATCAATTACAAAGAATGTATAATTTGGTCCTGCCATACCTATATTTTTATATCTAGTAACAAAATCTTCCATAACCTTGAATGGTGTTCCATCTATACATTTTATTTCAAGATTATTTTGCCATCTTCTGAAACATTTAATGTTGTCGTCCATTACCCAATGGTACTCATAACCTCTATCTATTGCATTTTGCCATATAAAGTTTCTAGCAGGTCCGGGTCCTTTAGATTTTTTATCGCCTAAATCATCACACGTATCATACTCGTCTTGGTATGTCTTATCTAACACAAGGATATTCTTTTTCGGTACAACCTTCGCATACTCCGAGTAATCTTGTTCTTCAATAACTACTGTATAAGGAACCTTCATTTCTTCTAAGGCTTTGATGGTAAGTCTACTATCTGCCCTACCTTTAGATGGGATATATATAGGAAATCTGTTTTTAACTTTCAAAAGCCTTATCCTTTATTACATTCTTTTCAATCTTTGGGTACCAAATGTACTTTGTCTTGTCTGTGTAATCTTGTTTTATTAATTGAAAAAATTTATCCATTGAATCTTGGCTTACAAAATTAATAGTTAATGACCTAAATGGCGATTGGTCATCATGGTCAAAAGCAGGCATATCTTGCCAATGTTCATCATGTTCTAGCCAATCTCTTGATTTATGGTCTGGTTGAAATACTATTGTTTCTAATTCTTGTTTCTCAAAACCTAAAAAATCTAAATCAAAACCAATATCGTTTAACGCGTCCATCTCAAACTTAAGAAACTCATAATCCCAAGTGCTATCTTCTGATAACCTATTATCGGCTATTCTATATGCTTTTACTGCATCTTCTTTCATATCAGTAGCAATATGAACTGGTACTTGTTTCATTTTAAGATGTTCAGCACCCATTAATCTTGTATGACCAACAATTACTACATAGTCTTTATCAACAACAATAGGTTGTCTCCAACCATATTTCTTTAAAGATTTAGCTATTTTTTCTCCATCTTGATTTTTACGAGGATTTTTTTCGTAAGGTTTTATTTTCTCAATATCAACCATTTCTACTTTCATTTATTACTCCCAAATTTTTTATAACATTGTGTTTGTATTGTGTAGTCTGTTGGCATTTCAAAAGCATCATAAATACTTTTTACTACATATTCTTCATAGGCTTTTATATTTTGCCTACAAGCATGTATTGTTGCATACTTTATTTTACTTTCGTGTAACCCGCATCGGGTTTCTCCTCCATCGTAACTTGCTCCCTCAATCCAAATCAAACAAGTCAGTACAACCATTGAAACCATATTAATCTCCTTAGAATAAGTGGTATTGTTCATCTTCGTTAACTATTGGTTCTTTATTCTTACTATTTCTTAACTTATAAACATCTGCCAAACTTAATTCATTAGCTCTAAGTCTTTGATATAACTCATAATTTACGATTTCAACCTTTGACATAAGAGCTTCGTATGCTTCGTCCATGACTTCTTGTTGTTTTGGTGTTAAACCATTTTCAAAAATATCAATCATAAGTTTGCTCATAACATCTAGTTATAAAATTAAATGTAAACTCTCTTTGTCCTATATCTCCATAAACACCTTGTTCTCTAATTTTTCTAGTTATAATTTTTGTAGTGTTATTCTCAAAATCTCTATGAACTACCAATCCAACATCTGCCATATTCGCCCAATGTGCTGAACCACTCACTTGGTATAAATCTGGTGGAGGTATAACCCCTGCATCATTTCTATGTAATTTATGAGGGTGAGCTACCATCCATACGACCATATCGTGATTTCTAGCGAATTGTTGGCATTTGGCAATAATATCTCTTATATGCTCATCTTCTCTTTTATTAATGCCTCTATCTGAACTTACTTGATTAAATGGGTCAATTACCAAACCCTTTATACCAAACCTCTGTTTAGATGCCTTTGCCTTTTGTAATATGTAGTCAATCGTTGGTATGTCATCTTTTGCTTCAAGAAATTTAAAATGAGTATTAAGAAAATCTAGTCCACCGTTTAGTTGTTCTTGGTTTAATCTCTCGTAAACTCCAATATCAAAAGGCTTTCTGCATCTTTTCTCTAGTAATCTTCTAATATGATTAGGTGTTGAATGCTCTGGAGAATATAAAAGAAACTTCCAATGTTGTTGTTCTGCCAAATTAACTAATATTTGGTCAAGAAAGTTACTTTTACCATGATTAGGAATGCCAGTTATAAGATTAAAAGTACTTGGCATAATCTTATATATCTCGTCTAACTTATCAAAACCAGTTGATATGGCTTTCTGTACGTTTCCATCATACATATTTTGTATCTGGTCTTTATAATCTACTGCAGAATGTAAATCCTCTATAGGGAACTCTCTAGCATTGGCTATTGCCATACCTAAAGTTTCTTCTCCGTGTTGAACCAAACATTCATTTGCATCTTTTACAAATGTGTTGTTATAATCTGGGAAACTTACAACTTTACAAATGTCTCGACCAAACCTATGAATCAACTCAAGACCAAGAGCCTTTCCTGCCTCGTCATCATCGGTACAAAGTATCACCTCTTCTGCTTCCCATATCCATTCAGTCTGTTCAAAAGCAGTAAATCTCTTGTCTTTCATATCAAACTTAGGTGTTTTAGGTGCACCATCTGGTAACGATACTACATCTCTGATACCTATTTGCATTAAAGATAAAACGTCCATCTCGCCTTCTACAAATATTATTCTTTTCTTAAGTTCTGGGTTGTCTTCCCAATATTTTTTAAGATTATCTGAATTATATAAACATTTTGTTGCATCTTTTTCTTGATGGAACCTTTTATCTTTTGTTCTATATTTTACATTTACAATTTTATCATTCAAATAATAAGGGAAACAAAGCTTTTCATTATGTGTATAAAGTTTCATCTCTGTTATAACAGTAGGGTCTATCCCTCTATCTATTAACCATGCATAAGCAGAATCTGATAATGTTTGTTTTTTAGGTACAAATGGCATTACATTTTCTTTTTTCTTAAATTTAGAAAAATTATTAGGACTTATAATATTATCGTGAACAGAACCTTTCCATTCACAATGATGACAATGCCATAAAGCCATATCGTTCTCTAAACTTACAGAAAGACAAGGTTCTTGTTTATTTCTTCGAGTATGTGAGCATTGAGGACAAGTCACTTTTTGTTGTGCTTGTTGAGAATTAACTCTAATGCCTTCTTTTATTAATTGTTCGTGAATATTCATTGTTGTTTTCTCCCTTTGTTAACCAACTAATTGGTTTAAGTTTATTCGTTCTTCATTTTGATTGTCTAAGGTCTCCCATCTTCGTTGATTTAACCATGTGGTCAAATGAGGTATAAATCGTAACTCTTTGTTTTTATTTAGTTTATTATACTTTTTAACTTTTTCAAATAACTCTTTTTTTATAATTACTATATTTGGTTCAGATGTTAGTTTTTGCCATGTTTCATGTGCTTTCTTTTTTGAACCATCTTTTCTAGGATATTCATTCCAAAGTTCTACAAATTCAATTTCGTACTTTAATGGTTTATTATGATTGGTTATATGGGGTTTCATAGTGATACTAGGGGGGGTTTCAAATTGAATAGGGTGGGTGTCAGTCTGATACCCCACCTTTAAAGTATATAAATTTGATGTTTGTCTTTTAGCTTCATTATAATCGGCAAATCGTTCTTCTATCTCAATTAAACCTACTTCTTCTAGGCTCTTTAATGCTCTTATTATGGTTGACCTACTCATTTCTGTAATTGAAATAAGTGTTTTATAACTTGGAAAACAAGTATTTTTATCATCTGCATAATTTGCAAGGCAAAGTAAGACTAATTTATTAGTACCATTTCCAGTTTTTTGTTTAGATGCCCAATCTAAAGCAGACCAACTCATAATATCTCCGTTATCATAATAGGTGGAGTATATGTAGCCAATATCTTTTTTCTTAAAATATAATCTCTTGTTCTGGTAATTTTAGATTTAACGTCTTCAATTATTTCTTCGCCATCTTTATTTTTGTATTTAAAATCAGCAGTATAACGACCAATCTTAATCCCATTTACTAATAAGGGATAAACTGGGTGTACTTCTAATTCTGATATATAATTCTTCATTTGCATCTGTTCCAATATTAAATATCTATTTAGTTCTTTTTTAGAATCAAACTTTATTCCTTTGTATAATTGCCTTTTTGCGTTGTATTTGTTCCTCATAAAGGTCTGTCCCTGTTACTTGATTATCTGTAAATATAAAAAGTTTCTCTGCCTCAGCCCATCTAGGCATTCTATCGCCTTTCGCCCAAGATTCAATGTTCCTATAATGAGTGTCTAGTTCTTTAGCGAAACTCTTATAGTTATAACCATTCATTTTTATATATTCTTTTAATCTCATAATTACCTTTTAAATTAAAAAAAAAGATAAGTAAACACAAAAAAGGTTTACATTACAATTTAATTTGGTACTATGTGATAACGAATAACGAAGAATAGAGGTAAATATGAAAAGCAATAATCCCTTCGCCATTCATGGCATAAGACATTTATCACACAGTTCTCTTAATACTTGGCTACAAGACCCTGCAAGATTTATTGCAGATAAACTCTTTGGTTTAAGAGATAAGGGTTCTGCATCTATGCACAGAGGTACATCAGTAGAATTCGGTTTGGCTCAAAAATATATAAATGAAGATTTTCAAATAGATAATTCTGTTACAGAAAATAAATTTAATCAAATGTGCCAAGATAGTTTAATAGATATAGAAGATGACAGAAGAATAAAAGAATATGGCATGTTAAAAGAATACTCTAATATGCTCAATCAACAATTTGATTATTCTGATATGGAAGATTATCAAACAAAAATAGAAGTTACCTTTGAAGATTTACCAGTACCAATAATAGGTTATATAGACTTCATATTTAAAGATGTAATAGTAGACCTTAAGACTACTGCCAGAATGCCATCTAAACCTACAGATGCTAATAAAAGACAAATGGCTATATATTCTCTAGCATATCCTAATTATAGAGCAGATGTATTTTATGCATCACCAAAAGCTACTAATAAATTTATAATAGATGAAGCAGATATTAAGAAACACCAAAAGCAAATACATTCTCTTGCTATTGGTTTGATGAAATTCCTTGCAATCAGCGATGATAAAGAGGAATTAGCTTCAATTATCCACCCTAATTATGACGCGTGGACTTGGAGTGAATATATGAAAGAGCAATCAAGCAAAAAAATAAAACAGTGGAGTTATACATGAACGAAGAAAATATAGAACAACCTAAAAAGGTTGAAGAAGTTAAGGTTCAAAAGAAAGAGCCAAAGGTTCAGAAGAAAATAGAACCAAGCAAAACATTAGTTGATGCACTTAACAGATTTCAAGAATTAAATATAAGTGCATTAAAATCTACAGATAATACATATTTTAAAAGTACCTATGCTGATTTAACATCTGTTATTGATGCAGTTAATCAAGGTGCTAAATATGGATTATGTTTTACTCAACAAGTTCAATATAAGAATATGGTTCTTGATAAACAAATGGTAGATAATTTAAAAGATGGCACTACCAAAACTACAAGTGGTCAAGTTATCACTAGAGATATATGGGTAAATACTACCATTTATCATACTATAGACGATAAAACTATAGAATGTTGTGTGCCAGTTTTAATTAACAATGCAGAGAAAGATAATCCACAGAAAATGGGTTCTGCCATAACCTATGCAAAAAGGTATGGTTTACAAGCATTATTTGGTCTTGGTCAAGATGATGATGCAAACGAAGCAACTGGTAACAAGGGAGTTAAAAATGGATAATAACACAAAGCAATATGACGAAACTAATCGTGGTGTTTTATTTAACATAAGCGAAGATTGGTCATTAACCCAACAAGGCAAAATAAATATTAATGGTGAATCATTAAGAGTTATAGGTGTCAAAAGGCTCAATAAAGAGGGAAAAGAAATAATTGAACTCTACAGAGCAATGGGTACATTGAAAAAGGCAGATAAAAATGGTGAGAAAGACCCAGATGCAAAAGGTGTTGTAAATGCCCTTGTAGATAAAGGTGCTATGATTATATCTGCATGGAAAGAGAATAGCGAAAGAGGTAATAAATACATATCTCTAAGACTTCGTGAATTTTCAAACGATAATCCAAATCAACAACAATCAAATAAAAATGAACCAAAATCATCTACTGATGAAATTGAAGACATTGATTTATGGTAGGGAGGAATAAATGGAAAAAAGAACTCAATATTTAAATGTTAAAGAATATTTAGAAGAAGGCAAAAAAATAACACCAATTGATGCCTTATCTAAATTTGGTTGTTTTCGTTTAGCGGCAATAATATTTGACTTAAGACAAAATGGTTTTCCAATTAAGACAAATTTTAAAACTGTAAATGGTAAAAAATTCGCAGAATATGAATTAACCTACGATAAAACAAATTGAAACCAATAATTAAACAAAAGAAGATAAAGAGCAAAAAATTTTTAGAATATGTTTCTAATCAAGAATGTTGTTTATCTTCTTTCTCTACTTATCCTTGTAATGGAAACGTACAAGCACATCATTTATTAAAACCTTATGATGGTGCTAGAGGTATGGGTATGAGGTCTGGCGATAATAATGCAATTCCCCTTTGTTATTCACATCATGCACAATTACATGACAGTTTTGGTAATGAAGATTTGTTTTGGTTATTATTTAGATTATCAGAAGATTATGGCAGAGAAACTGCAAAAAAATACTGGGAGAAATTCAATGCGAAAAATTGATGAAGAAGATATACACAAAGCCGTTGCATGGTTAAGAGATACCGCACAACATTGTGCAGAAGCTAGAGCAACAAGACTTTATTTAGATGCCTTTACTAAATCTTTAAAAGCAATTTTAATGAGGAAATATAATGAACTGCCAATTTCTGCTCAAGAACGAGAAGCATATTCAGATGAAGAATATGTTAAACATTTAAAGGCATTAAGAATAGCAGTTGAAAGAGACGAAAAAAATAGATACCTTAGAGAAAGTGCTATGGTCAAAATAGAGACATGGAGAACACAAGAAGCTAATTTAAGAGCTATCAAACTTTAAGCGACTTACCAGTTTGTTCTTATGTCTGTGTATGATTATACAAAAAAAATGATTTCGGCAGTTTTTAACTCTAGTATAGGTTGTAGATGTCAACAAAAAAAGAACAAGAAAACGAAGAAATGTTTGAAGACTGCCCTATAGCCGTAAAAGAGTACGAGGCTGAAAGAGATGTTAAAGGTTATGTAGTAAAACCTTATACAGAATTTTTTATTCAATCGCTTAATAATTCAGATGATTATGAAATAAAAATTCCCAAAGGTACGGAAGCAAATTATGGCTCTTATGCTGAACTTTCTCATGTAAAAAAAGTTTTTACAACTATAAAAAAAGAAGGTTGACTTCTACTAGTTACAATTTACCAATAGAATCATTCATAATATTTCATGGGAGAAAACAGATGAATGATATAATAAACGACCTTAATAAACTTTACGAACTTAACGCAATATCTTTTGAACTGCGTTCTGACTCTTTTCAAGAATTTCAAAAAATTATTTCACCAATGATTAAAGAAAAAGAAGATATTAAAACTTCTTTTGAAAAAGAAATTCCATCACACATTCAAGAATTAAATAATAAAATGAAAGGAGTTGCATAATGGCTAAATTTCAAAATAGTTATCTTGTAGATAATTTTTCAGAATGTGATGGTTGTAATAATTTATTTAATGATGATGAAATTATACCATCTATACAAGAACCATATTATGTTTGTCAAAATTGTGAAACAGATTTGAAGAAACAAATGGAGAATGATAATGGATAAACCAATTTTATGTAATCAGATATTATCTGGTTTAACCCAACCTAAAAAAGCATTGGCTCTCTACTCTGGAGGGTCAATAGCCGATTCAATGATAAGACAAACTCAAGTTGACTTATTACAATCACAAAAATTTGTTGTATCTGAAAATCTTGTCAATAATGCCTATAAAGCAAGTACAGAAAAGCCATCTGTATTATTAGATATGGTAGAAAATGCACAAATACCTTTTGATAACCTTTGGATTGAATGGGACGAACGTTCAAGGCAAAAATTTATTAAAGAGTTTACCAACAAGAGAGGTCAAGATTATAACTTTGATAATAGAGGTGTACCAGAACGAGTTGGTTATCATATAAAGAAATTTACAGACGAAACTGGTCATGTAGATTTTCTTTATGAGATGTGGGCATTTATTGAAAAAGATAAGGCAGAAGATTTTACTGAACAAGCAGATTTTCTTGCAGATAAGTTTATACAACCATCAATGTGTTTTACTATTAATAATAATAAATCAATTAACTTTGATGAACAAATAGAAAGAGTAGATACCCTTGATGAGTTCCCAAGAGAATGGAGAGCCAAAAATTCAGACCAACTCATGGAAAGAGCATTTCATACTGGTGCAAAACTATTAAGCAGTTGGTATTTATTTGAAAATATGCCTAAACATTTACTAAAAAATCATACTAAAAAATCTAACAACCAAAAGAATGGTCACATTGTTTTTGATAGTAATAATTTACCAGATACTTTGGCTTATAATAAAGACCATGAGTTTAATTGTTTAAAAGAGATATATAGCAGAATATCAGTAGCACAATCAAGAGGTATGCATTGGTCTATTCCATCTTGGAAATTTCAAGAAGGTTATACAAGAGATGAAATACAAGACCATGAACATAACCTTTCAATAATGTGTGAGGGAGATTTGAGGTTTTTAATATCTTTATTTGCTCTTATTAATCAAGACGTTTCAGATGTAGAAAATATTGTGCCAGATAATAAAATTATTCATACAAAACTAGGTAAAAGAATACCAAGAAATGAATATAAAGTTCTTAGTCTTAATATATCAGACAGAAAAGTTAAAAAGTTGTATAAAGACACCTTCATTGGTAAAGGTAATCCCAAACGACAGCATACGAGAAGAGGGCATTTTCGTCATTTAAGAAATATACATGGCGAGATTGTTAAAAAGGTTTGGATTAAATCTTGTATTGCAGGAAATGCTGAACTTGGCACTATAGAAAAAGATTACAACCTTAAATCAGAATAAATAAAATGTATAAGTATAGAAAATAAACCTTTATTGTGTTGACTTCTATATTTATACAATGTATAAGTAATTATGTTATTAAATTCATGGGAGAAAACAATGACAAAAAACACTAAAAAATATTCTTATTCAGAAGAATCTATATCAGATTTACACAAAGATGCTTGGAACCATAGACCAACTCAAAGTTTTTGGTTTCATTGGGAAATTGCAGACCAAGATGCTAAACAAGCAATCTGGGATAACCTTATTGATGATATGGTAAAGAATGATGCAGAAGAAGCAAAAATAAAAAAAGATAATGCATCAAATCTTGCCAAAAGAATTAAAGAGGTTTGTAAACTCGGTGCTAATAATTATAAAACTGCCATAAGATGGATAATAGAGGCAGATGAATTAGAACCTGATTTATACTATGAAGGCGACCAATTGGCTTGGGAATACAATATCGATTTTAAACATAAAAAACTATTTAAACTAGCAGGAGTGGCATAAAGCCACTTCTTTAACTAAAAAGGGAGAAACAAATGTTAAATACTAAATTATTCGATAAAGAAATGGAAAAGGTTATATTTCCAATAGATATAAGGGAAATACCTACAATACCTACAGAAATGAGTCGTGTATTGGTAAGAACTGATACTGATTTACCTTTAGGTCTTGTAAAATCTAAATATAAACCAATTCTTCATAAAGATGCCTTTCAAGGTGCATTGGTTCAAATGCAACAAGGAGGTCTTACTCTTAAAGATGCAGAGGTTAAAATAGATTCATATGAAAATGGTGCGATGGCTAAGATGGAAGTATTATTACCAGAACTTTCAACAAAAGTTGGAGACCATAATCTATCATTAAAATATGTTGCTAGAAATTCTTATAATTCTAAATGGAAATTTCAAGCATTCTTTGGTTGGTTAAATCATGTTTGTTTTAATACATTGGTAACTGGTCAAAAATTGGCATATACCTCTAATAGACATACAAAGTCTTTTGACATAGACCAATCAAATAAAAAGATAACAAATGCCATAAAGGCAGTAACTACTGAATCTGAAAGATTTAAGACTTGGTGGCATACTTCTGTTGAAGATGAACAGATAAAAAATCTTTTTGAAAATACTATTGCCAAACAACATCTTTCCAGAGGTAGTAAAATGGCAGGAGTTAATGAAACCAATAAAAAGCAATTATCTATTCTAATGGGTTTATATCACGAAGAAGTAACACAAATACATGGTAAGGGAGATTATGGCAGAAATAATGCTAAAGGCTCTCTATGGTGTGCATATCAATCTGCAACTGCATGGTCTACACATCTCAATGATATACAAAGAGATGATACAAAAAAATACCTTGTTCAAGTAGATAGGCAGAAAATGGTATCAGAACTTATTCAAACTAATAATTGGAAGGAGCTAGAATATGCTTAAGACACATAAAGCAACTTTGTTGTATATTATATCAACTTTAATGGTTACTGCTTGTAGCAGTAGCCAATCTCCAACAAAGGTAGAATTGGTTACTAATGAAAAAATGTTTCAGATGAACAGACAAGAAGTAATAAATGGTATAGAAGATTGTCGTTCTGTGAAACTAAGACCAGTTTTATATCATGGTAGAGTTTTGGTTGCTGATAGGTATGTACCTATTGTTGTAGATATACAATGTGCTCCAACACATAGAGATTATAACTAAAAATAAAGGGGTGGTTGCTGAGGACAAGACCACCCCTCTACAGATGCAATCAATCATAAATTGGAGATATGATTAATTACAATTATTGCATATATTGGTTTACTTATCTAGTACTTTTGATACTCTAATATTATAAATAAAGTTTTTGGGAGAAAACAATGAATAATTTTCAAGACTATGAAAAAGACCTTTTACAATACACAGAATCTTTTATGGTTACTGAACATCTTGGTAGAGGTCAATATAACAAAACATCTTTTGATTTTCAGAATGATGCAGAAAAATTTCGTGATAACATAAAATCTTCAAATCCTCTTGCACGAATAGCAGTTTATGCAATTTGTAAACACCCTACACGACCTGCAGTAAACTTAATAATTTCATAGAGGTTTATTATGGCAAGACCAGTTATATATATTAATCAGACTAAATGTGCTCAATGCGATGTAGAGATGGAACCAAGAAAGCATAAAAAACCATTTAAGAAACTTTGTCCAGAATGCAAATCTAAAGCACATCAAGGTAATGTTGAACTTAAAAAAATGTTTAAAGAACTTAAAGAACGAAATTCTAAGATGACCAATGAAGAACTTGGAATTTCAACAAAATCTTTTAAAAATAATGTTAAGGGAGAAACAAATGGATA
>Ga0209336_10000759_pt1 | contig 16306 bp, 20 predicted proteins | sample LinPmetageLP32_FD_184042 | JGI IMG/M metagenome (GOLD analysis project Ga0209336, IMG submission 184042) | Marine viral communities from the Pacific Ocean - LP-32 (SPAdes) (version 2) | ecosystem: Environmental > Aquatic > Marine > Oceanic | place: Pacific Ocean | collected 2009-08-23 | reverse complement strand
CAATTAAAACTGTATTTGTTTTCCTTGTCATTATGATTGTAATATTCCTTTGTATTCTTCGTATAACCAGTCTAGATGTTCGTATTCCCAAGGTTCGTAATGTAGGAAGTCTTGTAGGTACTGTTCAAAGGTGAATCTCCAATGTGGAGTTGCAAACTTAAGGTCTGGTATTGCTTTGAGATCTTGTGTTGCAGGCCAAAAGTTTAGATCAAGTTCCATACTACCACAATCAAGTTGGTAATGGCGAAACACATAAGACCAATCATTCCTGCTTCCAGTCTTGCCATCCTCTTTTCAAAATGATGCATATGATTGTTCATTAGTAAATCTAACTTGGTTTCTACTTTGGTAAGTCTCTCTGCTGTGCTTGTGTTTCTATTTGCCATAACTGCCCATTGTCCATTTTATAAATTTTTTGAATGGCCATTTAATTGCACACCATACACATATACATTTACAAACTTTATATTTCCCCATTGGAAATGCCTCCCATATCATTAACTAGCATCCACAGTAGCATCAGTACCACCATCTGCGGTTGAGTTGAAATATTTCCAAGCACTACCATTATAATAGATCATCTGATTCTGTGTGTCGCCTGCTCCGTCCGTGGTCAAGAATGCCATATCACCTTGTGCCGCTGAGGCTGGTAAGTTGGCATAGGCCACTGGTGTTAGATTTATGAATTTTGAAACTTTAACCATTTCAGTTGCTGAAGTCAAGGTCAAGTCACTGCCCGATTTGGAACTTATTCCTGTTATCTCTGTTGATGCCCCACCAACTATTCCTGTTGATTCTATTTTGGCCGCACCACCTGTTGTGTCCAAACCATTTACCACATTTTGAAGTTCTACTATGGCTTTCCTGATTATGTCTCTGGCATCTGCCGGTGAGTCTGAAGCCGCTTCTAAATTTGTAGTAAGTATGTTTCCTATTGTTGCCCAAGTCATTGGTTAAATCTCCTGTTTGTGATATTTATTACTATACATCAAATGTTGACACCCTAAAAAGTTCAAAAGCACAGTTGGTGTCTTGTCCTGTGTTCAAAGCACCGCCTGTGTCCTGTGTTATCCAGATGTCCACGGTATCAGCGGCATCCAGTTGTAATACTTTGGCAACATATTGACTGCTACCATTGTGGAATATGTCCTGTTGTTCTTGTATACCACCTGATGTTGATCCATTTTTCCTGATCGATAGATTGTATTGCTGTCCTGAACTCAAACCTGACAATGTTATCTTGGCTCTCACATAGTAGGCACCATCTCCATCACTTGGAACTGTAAATATACCTGTTGAAATGTTAAAAGCATCGTCAGTGTCTTTTGTCTCAGCATTGAACACTATCCTGTTTGGTGTGGTTGAACTGGGTATTGACTGTACCGCATTCCTACTTGCTATCACACAGATCTGTTGTGCTGTGCCTGATCCTGATTGTTCAGTGGCTAATTCAAATTTTTTAGTTGAATCACTGTATTTTAAAATTTTGTTGTTTGCTGGTTCTACTGCTAGATCAAACATATCAATAATGGCATCCAGTTTTGCCTGTGTGGCTGATACTAGACCCGATGCTGTCAATTTACTTGGCCAATTATAACTCATTATATTTTACCTACCCCTTCTGTTGATGCTTCCAGTTTGCCTGGTACACCTGTGGCACTCACATCTACTGTGGCACTCACACCTGATACTGAAAAACTGTTGGCATCTACCACTCTGATTGTCTTGTTTGTTTTATTTACAATCTGTCCAATCAATTTTTTGTTTGCCACTGAGTGTGGTGTTATGTTCATACTGAGCACAGATCCTATGTCTGCGAATGTCAATGCGGCCGTGTCTCCACTGACAGCGACATCTTGTAATGTTTCACTAATGACATCTGTCTTCAATGCCCAATTGAAACTTTCCAATGTGGCCACATCTCTCGAAGTTGATGTTGTGTTGAAATCTTCTACGAATGCTGTGAACCTGACATACCTGGCCTTGAAGGCCGTGTAGTTGCTGTTTGTGGAACTGTCTTCATTGGTGTATCCTGCTTCTTGATAGTCCAACACATCATATACCACGATGGCTGTGTCTTCAGCATTGTCTGTGGTGTACTTGCCTAGGAAACTGGCTGAACTTAGATCTGAGTTGTCACTGAATTCTATCACTGCCCTGACATCACCTTGACCACTGTAATTTATTTCTGGATATACTGTCAATGAACTGCCTAGGTCAATTATCTCTGTCTGGAAATACAAAGGTGTTCCCGTGGCTCCTGTTTCAGCATTGGTGGCCGTTGAAGTGTGTTGTGTCCAAGTTGGATAACTGCTCCAAGCGGTGTAGGTGCTCCATAGTATGTCACCATTGTGTGTAAGTGTTCTTGTGTCTGTGTCTAGTGTGTAATTTGGCATATCTAAATTCCTCCACCTGATACTGCGGCTGGATCCTGTGATGTGGTTATGTTCATATATGTTTGAAAATTACTACTGTTTGATTTGCCTGAGGCGATCAATTGTTTGTTGCCATTTGATTGCACTTCATAAGCACTCACATTCACTGTGGTGTTGAATGGGATCACTTTGTTGTTGATTGCTGTATAAAAATTTGCTCTGTTATCTGTGTATGGTGTTTCAAAATCTTCTGATTCCGATCCCAAGTGTAATCTATAGATCATTTTCACTGTGAAGGCATCAGTTGTGTGATTGGCTGTGTTGATCTCCACTTTGATACCTGCCGTTTTGGCATTGGTTGTTGGGTTGTGATACACAAATGTATCTAGATTGAAAGCCTGTGCTATCACCGGTTTTGGAATAACTGGAGGACCACTGATAGGAAGACTTGGATTGCTTGGTCCTGTGCCGGGTCTGTATGTGCCATATACACTCAAATCTTGATCTTCACTTTGCACCCTGACATCATATATGTTGTTTTGGTGTTCTATCAAAATTAGATCCACTGTGCCATCATAATTTAATTTTGTTCCTGTGACCCTGAATATCTTTTTGGGATCTGTATAACTTGTTGCTTCACTGTTGGCCACACTATCAAATAAGAAATCGTGTTTGGCTGTGCCAGTTGCTTCATCAATGTGTTCATATCTATGGACCACACATATTAGATCACCTGCCACCAATTGTTGTGCTTCTGATGTGGTCTTGAATGATACCTGTAATTGTTTCCTTGATCTCTCTACCATATATTCAGCATAGGCCAATGCTCTCTCTCTGCTGGTTATACCTGGAGTTGAAAAGGTCAATACCAATGCTTCTCCATCTGTGGCCAAGTGTGTTGAACTTTGGAATATCGCCGTGTCTGGTTCATAGTTCTTGTCTTGATTTGAGAATGTTATGTGTGCTTCATTGTACTTGCTACTCTTTTCTTCACTGGATATGTTTATAGATCCAATTATCTTGTCGTCATCTATGATCATTAAATTTTCTGGTGTGGTTTCACCTGCTTCAATCTTCAATTGATACTTGCCATTTGTGTATGGTAAGAAACCTCTACAGGTCTGTAATAATTTTTTGGTGTTGTTGAACATCGTCACATTGACATCTATGTGTGTATTACATTGTAGGAATTTTGCTGTGCCCAAACTGCCACCAAAGTTCTTTGACAGTTCACATATGTCTCTGGCTGTTTTGAAAGCATCAAAGTCTATCCTGTTGTCATTTAGACCTTTACCATATCTTGGATTTCTTAAAAAATCTATTAGACAGTCTGCTGGATTTGTGCTGTATGAAAAACCACTGTTGAAATCACTGTTGTAAGAACTGGTGTTTGCGGGTGTGTCCTTGCTTGATGAATAACTTGTTAAAACTTTTTTACCTTCTATCTCTACCTGTATGGTTGGGATACCTTGCCACGGATTGAATAGTGTTTGTTCTCCTGTGTCCTTGTTGTGTTCTGGTTTGACCCATTCGAACCTACAAGCCACATAAGCAACACCTCTCAGTCTGTGTGCTGATGTCCAGTCATTTTGTTCTTGCAACAATGAACTGGCTGATTGATCTTCTGTTCCTGTGAAGAATTGGAAATTGGCTCTTGATGTCCCATTCACATTGAATTTTGAATTTGTTGGTACACTGACCGTGCTGGCGATTGGAAAACTTGTGATGTCTTGAGGTTCATCATTGATGTATAATCTTTTGAAAGCATTTATCTCACCTTCGCATACTGCTAGACACACATATAGATATTTCTGATCTGTTCCTTGTGTGGCCACGAATACTCTAGTACCACCAACTTTTCTTCTACCATATACCACAGGAACTCCTGCCACATTTGATTGTTTGTTGACCGTGATACCCTGTGCCACTGCTTCATAACCAGCACCTCCACCCATTTCCGGAGTGTCCATACTCATACCAAAAGCACCCATAAACCCTGTGAACACATTCACAACGGCTTTGACTATTTTTTTAACTATCTTCTTTATTGCTCTTACTACACCACCCATTATTTTGTGTCCTTTGTGTAATACACATAATTTGGTCTATAACCAAATTGATTGAATGTCCTATCATATGCTCTTCTGGTACCTGGATCCATTCTCAAACCAATCATAGTCTTCTTTGCACCTTTGTGTCTGGCCCATCCTTCGAAACTGCTGATCAGTTGTAATCCATAGTTCTTGTTGCCATATGTGTTGCCTGGATTGTCCACGAACCAATGTCCACTGACTGCAGATGGTTCTGTTGAAAGGTCTATGTGATCCAAATTGCCTGTCATAAAACCAAATGGTTCACCTAGGTTGTTTGTGACCACGATGAATACTGCACTGGGATCATTTATTATGGTCATTATGTATTGTTCAGTCAACACAGGATCAAATGGAGTCGTCTGTTCAAATGAATTGTATTCTTTTTCTGCCAATCTCATAATAGTTGGAATGTCATTGTAGACTGCTGTTCTTATGTGTGTTTGTGTGTTCATCATATTAATTGCTCTTAGGCCCCCAAGTTATGTCTGCGATCATAGCCGAACTGAATTCAAAACCTCTGTCTGCTGAGAATTTCTGTGTGCTGTTGTATCTGGTTGTGTTTGCCTGTGTTGTTGAATTTGTTATACGACCATTCTTCTGTTCAAAGTTGGCCCAATGTGTCGCCACACTCACTGAAACTGTTGCTGTGTCCAATGCTTCTGATATGTTGTATCCTTTGATGTTGCCATCAAACAATAGGAATGTCTTGTTCATATTTCCGGGATTGGTGTCCGTGTCAAAACTTCTGTATATGGCCACCCTCTTGTTCACAATTGGTGTGGTCAATACTGCCGCTACTAGGCCTGAACTGGTGTTGTCACCAGCACTCAATGATACCTGTATGGTGTTCACTTTGATTGATGTTGTTTCCAACACACTTGAAAAACCCAACAATCCACCCACTGCTTGGTAAGTGGTGCTAGAACCTCTAGTTGGTGTTGTTATCGTTGTGTCGTAAAATCTATCTGTTAGATATATTGGTGTGTCAAAGTACAGTTCAATTAGATGGAAACAATCCTGTGTGTCTTGTTCTAGTTGTCCACCACCTGATCCTGTGTATAAATTTGAATTGTTGAAACGAGCCATTATACGGCCTCCACTACATCAAACTCCAATGAGCCAAATCCAGATTCATCAATGCTGTAAGTGATGTTGTCATTGGCCAATCGAACTCTCATTTCAAACTCTGTTCCTGACTTGACCAAAGCACTGGCTCCAACTGCTTTGACCAAAGGTGGTTCAAATGTTATTGTTGTGGTCGATGGTTGATCTAATGTGATCATATATGCCTTGTCGTGTGTGGCATCACCACTGTCTAAAAATCTAATCATATCACCTGCCTTGTATAAACTTATGCCACTGTCTAATGCGATAGTGGTTGATCCTATGGCTCCTGCCGCACAACCTACACTTGTTCCCTGTGTGCCTGATACCAGTTTCAAGTTGTTTGGTGCTATTGTGAAAGTGTCTCTGCCACCCCTCTTGCTCATCAAGAAAGCATATGCTCTCCTAGTTGACTCTTGTGTCATTGATGGCATAGTGATTGATGCCGAGTAGAACTGTCCACCAAAACTTCTAACCTGTTGCCTACCACTCAAACTTGTTGTTCTCACAGTGGGTTGATTGCTGTTTAATTCTACTGATTGTATGTTTGCCGAAGCATTACCTACATTTATATAACTGTCAAAATCTGCCATTATGCTGTTATTGGACTCCTTCCTCCGTCTGTGACTGCTTCATTGACTATACCGACTATGGTGTCTCTGGTCTCTGTCAGTTTGTCTGCGAAACTGTCTGCATCAAGTGCCGTGACTTGGAAGTTGATCGTGACTGCTTTGCCACCCACTGAACTGCCTGATGTTTTTGTTATCTCATCGTTTGGAATGACCCTTCCGGTCTGTCCTGGTACGAATAATTCTGGTCCTTCTTCACCCACTATGTGTGGTTTGCCTGCCTGTGCTACACCACCATCTGCTAGGAATGGCATACCAAAGAATGATCCTGCTAATTTTTTCAATGCGAATGTTATGGCCGCCTGTATGGCTATCCTCACAAGTTCTCTTATGACCATATTGGCGAAGTCTTTGAACTTGAACTTGCCCGTCATAACAAAGTTGGTCAAAGCATCTGCCATACTGTGGAAAGCATTGGCTCCTGCCTGTTGTAGTTGTTCGAACACGGTCTGTTGGTTCTTCATCTCTTCCATAAAACCATCTGTGTATGATTTCAATGCCGTTGTTCTGTTTTCATTGAATGCTTTCTCAGCCTCAGCAACTTTCTTGTTGAAGTCTAATCTTTTCTTGTTCTGTTGTTCCATTAAGAATATCTGTAGTTTGGTCTGTTTCTCTTCAAACTTCTTGACACCATCGAATTCCATTTTCTTGAATGCCAATTTCTGTTTGGCTAGATTGTTGGCTATGAACAACTGCTTCTGTGCATTCTTCTCTGCCATTAAAACTTTTTCTGCTTCTAGACCTTTCAATACGGCCGCTTCCTTGATGATGGGATCTATGTAGCCCATATTCGCTGTGGCTTCCATCTGTTGTTCTAGATCTTTGAAGAAGTGTGTCACTGCCTGTACGAATGGTCCTGCTTCTTGCATCTCTTGTTTGGTGATATCTCCGAATTTACCCATTGATATTATTATCTCATCGTTGCTGTTCACGATCGAGTCCTTAGTTCCCTTAAGGTCGTCTCTAATTTTTTGATTTGATGATCTTATCTGGTCAGCATTTTCTCTCAATGCTTTGGCATACTCATCGAAGCCCATAGCATCCATCAACCCTGCTATCTTGTCTTTGCCCGCCGCCATAAAGTCCATCACTTCAGCGAACATCAATTTGACTTTGCTGAATACTGCACCTATGGCCACTATTATAAGTTTACCTTTGATACCCAACATCAAGAATCCAATCAAACCTATTGATTTTATCACTGGTGGTAATCCATTGACCATATCAACCAATCCTCTGATGGAGTTGGCCGCAATCTTCACGACCGGTGTGATCATATCACCCAGTTTTGCCAGGCCTATTATGCTGGCCTTCATAGCATCCACTATCTTCTGGCCCATAACTTCAGCGGCATCTTCTATGTTGTCAAAATTCTTTGTCAATGCTGTGTCAACTGCTTTCATCATTTGTTTTATAAAGTCAAATGGTCCTGATTCCATCAATTTCTTTTGGAATTGGAACAGTTTATCGTTCATCATTGACATAGTTCCTGTGAATGTGTTGGCCATCTCTCCTGATGCACCAATCATCACGGCACTACCGTCTTTGAAGGCATTCATAATGTGTTCCTTGGTCTGTTGAGCATTGAATCTCACACCTTCTTGGAACCCTAGCAATGACTTGATACCTTTTTCTCTGAATATGTCAGCCGCCGCTATACCACCTGAGAATGCTCTCTGTAGTTGTTCTGCTGTTGTTTTGAAATCTAAACCAGTGGCCGCCGCAATGTCACCAGTGATCTTCAATACTTCATTCAATTCATCTGCACCATCAACCACTGTCAACAAGTTGGGAGCCGCATTGGCTATCTGTTGTAGTTCAAAAGGTACCGTTCCTGCAAACTTGGTCAAAGTTTCAAATGCTTTGGAACCTTCTTCTGCTGATCCTGTTAGGAATTTTAATTGTATTGATAAGTTTTCTACTTCAACTGCTGTGTTAAGGAATGACTTTCCAAGTTTGAAAGTTCCAACAGCCGCCACGGCACCAAGTATGACACCTTGCAATCTACTGAATGCTTGGCTACTCTTGTGGGTGTTCTTTTCAAGCCTGCCCATTGATTTCTGGACATCATTGAAACTCTTCTGAGTCTTGTTAACACCTTCTAGTATTATCTTACTTTTTATATCTGCCACTCTGTTGTTTCCTCATTTCTGATTGTTCTTCAGCCTTGCGGATTTGAAAGTAAGCCAACCAAGTTTTATACTCGATAAGGGACATCTTTTGGACCTCAGCAATACTACACTTTAAATAGTCTGCGAGGGAAACTTGGTTGTACAAGTTTCTGTCCCGTGTTAGTTTTTTTCTATATCCTCAACACTATCAGCATTGGCATTATTTAGAACTGTTGCTATCTTGATAATAACACTTGGATCCATTTCGTGTAAGAAAGCCGCTCTGTCTGTTGATCTGAACATCTTCTCACCGTCCTTTTTTAAAGCCTTATTGATAACACTTTCTACCAAAGCCTCTGCTGTTTTGCCTTGTTGTTGGAATGCCATAATCTTGTTTTCAACTGCCAAACTGGCTGTCGCTTTGTAGTATATGTCAATTCCCCACTCTTCACACTTGTATTTGCCTAGGTCACCGCCAAGTTTTGCCTTGAAATGTCCAGTTGCGGCCTCAAGTGCCGATGGTGTATTTGTTTTAACCGATTCAGTCATCGTTTTAATCTCCTGTTTTTAATATACCCTGTCATCTTCCTGACAGTTGGTTTTGTTATGCCCCGAGGGGCCTGTCTGCTGTGTCCTTTATCCAAAAATTGGATATAGTCCGTTTCGTTCTTCACTTCAAATCCTTGAGATGTTGATTTCTTATCCCATTGACTCTTGGCGAAGCCTGTGTCTACAGGTGTTAATGACCGGGCTGTTTTATAAGTTTCATTTTTGACATCATCTAAAATCTTCTGGACCTGTTTGCCCATTTTTTTAGCATCAAAACCACCTACAACCTTTAAACCGATCATAAACTACCTAGACTGCCGTTGCTACTGCTAATACACCAGTGCCTTGGGCACTGAAACTTGCTTCAACTACTCCATCAACAGATGATGTCACTGAGAAACTTGTAATGATACAAGATCCTGAGTATTTTGCTCCACTAGCCAATGCTGTTCCTGATGGATATGCTTCGAAAGTTGCCACTGCATCGTTGCCTGCCGTAGTGTCGTCTTTTGAAGTTAGTTGTTCCATCTTTTGTTGTACTGCATCTGTGTAGTCAAAAAATACATCTCCTGAAAAAGTAAATGATGATAAGCCTGCTTTAAAAGTTCTGTGTCCGCTGTCTTCCATAGAAGTTGTTTCGATTGAATCTTGTGAAGTCTCAATTGAAAAGTTTCTTAAATTTCCGATCACGGCATCTGATAATGAGTTATCACTATCTGTGAATTTGATCACACCGTCGAACCCTGAAAATGCTGTTGTCATAGTTTATTCCTCCGAGTTTGTTTCGCCATTGTCAATGTTTATGGGTTCGCCATCGTTAAATGGTGAATCCATTTGGATCACATCAGCATCAACTTTGACTTTGGCTTTTCGTTTTTTAGTTGGTGCTTTTGTTTTGTTTTCTTGTGAGAAACTGTAACCTTGAGTGTCCACAAGAAAGTTCGCTCGTTTTTCCAAACAAACAAATTCTTTTCCGTCTCTATATACTTTAATTGCTTTGCTCATATTATACTGTTCCTCGTGTGTATTTATATTGAACTGTGTATGTTAAATCCACTCTGCCTATGGGATATAGACTGTCTTCATCACTGGCTATGCTGGTTATAGATGAATTCAATGCCAGGCTGTTCCTTGTTCTATCTACCTCTAGTCGTTCTTCGATGGCTTCTATTAGATTGTTCTTCTGTGTGTCGATGTTGTTGTTGCTTGTGGTGGCACTACTGTCTGCCCTCACATAACCTTCGATCGTGTAGTTGATCAAGGAGATACTGGTTCCGCCCATCGTCTCATTTGATCTCTCTTCTTGTGAAGTCCGTACTATTATGGCCGGATATTGTGCTATACTTAAATCTGTTAGGTTTATGGGATTCCTAGATACCAACACCACTGCTGGATTGGTTATCTCACCCAATGTTTGCACTATGTCCTTGGCTATGTCTTCTCTGGTTGACATATTATCTCACCAATCTGTTGAAATGTTGTGGTTGTTCTTCTGTTTCTTGTATGGTACCATCACCATCCCAGTCATATTTTACACCGTCCTGTAGTATGAGATCAAACTCTTCTCTGAATTTGCTTTTGTAGAAGTCAATCATCATTCTAAATCTATCTGCTTCCGCGGAATGCTGTGTCAGTTGTGGTAATATGTAGTAGGCCAATATATGATACACCGCCGCCACTGTGAATTGTGCGGCCTGTAATTTTGTGTTGTCCATTTCAACATCTGTGGTGTTGAAATATCTTGAAGTGAGACTGCTTCTTTTCACTCTAGGCCACCATTCAATTCTCAAATGCCTTTGGATATCAGCCGTGGTCTTGCTGTGGTAATCTGTGAAGTCTATGATACCATAATCTTTGATCTGTGGTTCATATTCTAGTATGTTAGCATCTGTTGAATAGTTGCTCATCTGTGTCAATCTCCTTTATATTGAGTGGGTGTATAAAACACCCACCCAAGTTGTTGTCGTTGCTCCACTATTACAATTAAGTTAATATTAACTTCCTTGTAATGATGAGTCTGATTCAATCTCACAACCGTATGTGTCGTGTAGTTCACCTACACCATATACTGCTGTTGCTACGATTTCAGTTGCTCTTAAACTTGCATCTCTCTGAGTTTCAATTTTAAGATCCTGAAGCATTGCTAGACCTAAAGCATCCTTATGAAATAATGCACCTTTGAAATCACCAGTTGTTCCTGGTAAGTTACCTGATGAGTCAGTCATATTTGATGTTTCATACACAGGTACACCTGCGATAGTTCCAACATATCCTGATACCATTGCTTCATTGCCAATACCTGCATTAGGATTGACGAATGTGTTAGTGATTGATTTTTTCATATCATATGCTACTAGCGGGTGTAGTACACAGGCTAGATCCGTTGTAGGAACACCTGTTGCTCTTAATTTAGCCACTGCTTGGAAAATTAAGTCTGCTGACATCGCCGTTGATGCTGAACCAACTGTGTTAGCATTGAAGGCACCAAATAATGCTGTAAGATCTGTGTCAATTTTTCTAGCGATTGCTTCACCGAATAATTTACCTAGGTCTCTTACCACATCTGATTCTGATACATTCATCGCATAGTCAGTTAGTGTAGTCATAATACCATTTTCTAATACTGTCAAGTTAGCGACACCAGTAGAAATAGTTGTTGAAGTTAAGTCCGCATTTTCACCCGGTGCCGTTGCCGCCACTGTTGGATAAATTGGAACTTGGATTGTCTTACCACTATTTGAAGGTAAAGTGTAATTTCTTACAAGACCTCTCATAATGGATCTTTCGTTTGCTACAAATAAAGCCTCTGCCACCATTGGTGAAATAAGGTCATTTAATGTAGTAGTTGTTGAATTTGCCATAGTTTGTTTTCTCCTTTACTATTATGCAAGTCCATTGTCTTTCCGATATGTGGCATATCTTGCCCTATCGTCCGGATTGGACATATCTAATTTACTTACATCTAATTTCTCACCACTGCCGGCTTGGTCTCCTATCTTACTTGTAGAACCAGATCCTGATGGAGTGGCACTAACAAAATGGGGGTTAGCCGTTAAAAATTCTTTGGTCAAATCTTCTATAGATAGATGCTCACCATCTTCTCTATATCTGGTCTGGCCTGTTTTGGGATCAACAATTTCAACATCACCTACTTCATTAAGTTTGACCTGGTCCTTGATAAGTGTCGCCACTTGTCCTGGATTGACCGCCTTTAACTTGCTGGCACTATCTAACAAAGAACCATCTACTTTGATGTTCTTCACTTGATTCAACAAACCGCTTATCTGTTCATCTTTCTTGGACATACTGTCTTTTAAAATCTGTTCAAACTCGCCTTTTGCCTTCAGTTTATCTTGTCTCTCCTTCTCAGCCTTTTGATTGAGTTCATTGTAATACTCCGGATCTATTCCTTCATATTTCTTTTCAAACTTTCTTCGCTCTCTTGCGATTCTGTCTGCTACAACTCTATCAAGTTCAGCCTGTGAAAAATGTTTACCATCAGTTTCAGTTTGTTCAACAGCATTTGCTGGTGCTTCCGCTGGAGCCTGTGTCTGCTCAGTGTTGTTTTCCGTTTCACTCATCGTCTATTCTCCTTTTTTATAGTTCATTAGTTCAACTTTCCAACCTTAAAGGTTGTTTTTATTATTTATGTGGTTCCTTATGCTCTTTAAAAGGGCATAGTCCTGTTGGATCAACACTGGAACCGGTGTGCTGTGTCCGCCAAATCGTGGATGTGAATACAACCATTCTTCATCTGGTCTTTGTTCATTAAAAAGATTCATCATCTTCTTAAGTGTTCTAGCACTGGCTCTGGGGTGTTTATAAACACGGGCCACTGAACCATCTAGTGCCAAAATTTCTCCTTGCCAATCAACTATGTCTATCTGTTGTTTGGCCCAATATGCCTTGCTCCAAGGACACACTGAAACAATTGAAGCGAAGTAGTCGGTCCAATTAACCTCTTCTACCACCTTTTTTCTTACCGCCTCTTTTGCCACCTTTTTTGTCTTTCTTTTTCTTTTTACTCATTGCCATCTTGCTGTCCCCCTGTGTCAAACATCGCAGATATCTCTGGATGTAGTTCTAAAATTTGTTCTGTTGTATAACCTTGATCAAGCATCTCTTTCATATGAGTCACCAATTCAGTTGGATTTGTCATTGCTGGATGTTGCATCTCTGTGTTCAAAGTCTGTGTGTTCTGTTGATCTGCTATGACCCTTTCCAACACATCTTCATCTGTGATCAATGCCTTGGCCAACATAATGTCAATCTCTCTCAACAGTTCTGCATTGGCTGGATTGGTCTCTTTGGCCTGTTTTAAAAGAGTGATCGTGTTCTCTTTGTCGTGTATGTTGAATGAATCTGGATAGTCTATGACACCATCAAATGCTATGTTCTGCCATAATGCCCACATTCTCCAAATCTGTTCTTCAGCGAGTTCTAATAGATCCGCTTTCTGTGATAGTCTAGCATTCAACAGTTGGAATTCTGTCTGGAGTGCCACACCGCTCATTGATTTGGCTGTGGTTGATCTCACCCCGCCCATATTGGCCATCCTGTTTATGCTATCAACTTTTTCATTGATGCTGGATATTATCTGTGTAATACCTGATCCGCTAGGTTCTAACAAGAATGGTTTTAGGTTGGGGTCCAAGTCATCCGGCAAGTCTATCACGGAACCTGCACCTGCTGATGCCTGTGTACCGCTTGTTTTCACAAGACTTGGGTGATTGGAAATCCTGATGAGTTGCTCTAACTCACTCAATTCATTATAGACTGCCCTCTGTGTGTCTGCTATGTCCGATATGTCACTGATACCAATACCTTTGGTCTGTGATCTACCTGCATACACTGGAACACAAGGCACAACACCTAGGGGATTTGGAATCACTTCTACTATGGTGTCTCCATCCTTGATGCTGGATCTTGATTTGATCGTTGTCTCTGTCTCTGTTATTGTTCTATAATATATTTTGTTCTCGTCTATACCATCTAATAATGTTAGTGAACCCAAAGCATATACTCCGTTTGGTTTCCTGTAATATTTCCAATCAATCACATTCTCTGGTGTTATGATTGAAACATATGGTCTGATCTCTTGTTGTAATTCTGCCGCCCTGGTGCTACTCTGTGTGCTTGGTTTGTCAACCATAACCCATATGTGTCCGTATATTGAACTATATGTGCTACAATCTCTCATAAAAGCATTGAATGATCGACCATCTAGGTCCGCATCATTTAAAAAACTATCTAAACTTGGGTCATTGACGACCTGTGTGCCGTAATCTCTTGTGGGTGGTTTTCTAAATAAGAAACTGTTGTAGGTCTCTACCACACTCTTGCAATGGTTGTCCAAAGGGGTTTGTCTTAATCTGTTGTCATAATCTTCATCTGATTCTAAAACATACTTGACCAAATACCTTCCCGCTCTGAAATCATTACCACCATTATAACTGTCGCTATAATACTGCCATCTTTTTATGTTATCTTTCCATTGAGGGTGTAATTCCAAACCGTAGTATTCAAGTCTATATTTTACATCAAAAGCATCTTGAATTTGTGCCATTATCTATATGTCCTTAATTTGTTCGCATTGACCAAGTGGTAGTTTTGTTATTATTTATACTATTTCTTTTCACAGGATAGATGTATTCGACCATATATCCTACGGCATCCGCCATATGTTCCAGACCGTCCGTGGCTGGTTGACTGGTACCTTCTTTGTATATCTGTCTCGAAAGACTCTTAATAACATTCTTACAATTTGGTGTTATCCAAAGTTTCTGTTGTCCATTAGCACTTTTCAAAGAACTGTTGACAGCATTCACTCTATCTCTTATAGCAGGATTTGTGGGTCTTGTCAAGCATTGGAATCCCGCATTGACCAAAATACTTAGATCTGTTCTACCACCAGCACTTGTTTTCCTTTGCCTTGAGGCACTATCTGGATATATCACTATGTGTTGTTTGGGATATCTAGATCTTATCTCTGACACCATCTCATCTGTGTTGGATCCGTATATCACTATCTCATCGAACACAATGATGCCGTGTTCAGTCCTTGTGGCCACCGCGGCACTCATTGGACTTATGTTGAAGTCCATTCCTATCAATATCTTGTCTGGTACTGTGATCTTCTCGTGGTATATGGTCTGTGCACCATAGTTGAAATAGACCTGTCCTGAGTATGTCTCAAAACTGGCCAGGTACTCCTGTCTAAATGTCCTATCATCTAGGTCATTCTTGGCCTGTTCAATTTCTTCTGCTGGCACCTGTTCACCTTGTATTGTGGTGAATTGGAAACTCTGCCAATTGTCTGGATCTATGCTGGCCTGTTGATACAGGTCATAACTCCAATTGCCTATGCCCTTTGGTGTTCCACAGAACAAAGCACTACCACCTGTGTCTGATAGTGTGGGTCTGATCACTTCCGCCCAGGCCTTCTGGCTTATGTCAGCGAACTCATCTAGCACCACAAAGTCCAAACCAACACCCCTTAGGCTGTCTTCATTGTCAGCACCCTTGAGGCTTATAACACTATCATTGATCAATCTTATGGATAGATCTGATTCGTTGATCTTCTTGGCCCAGTTTAGATCTCTCAATTTCTTCTTCAATTGATCCCATACGATACCCTTGGACATCCTGTACGATGGTGCCACATAGAATATCTTTTGATTGGGTTGTGAGGCCACCTTGCACATCTCTCTTATGGCCAAGTGTGTCTTTCCAAACCTTCTTCCGGATATCAATACCCTGAATCTGCGATCTGAATCTGCTATCTGTTTCTGTGATGGTGATAAAGGCATTAGTGTTATTTATAGCATCCCTAGGGAAAACACGGTCAAATGCCATTATTTGAACCACACAGAGACCTTTACAGTGGGGTCTAATGGGAATGGTGGGGTGTTTGTATATGGGGAATTGACCCCGATCATTATGTTTTGGCAATATTGCCGATCGTGATCAACTCCCTCTAGGAAAACCAGATAGGTAATGACAAACACCAAACCTATCTGTATCCACAGGTGATATGAACTACCTGCGAATTCTTTTTAGAATCCTATGCCTAATCCGTTGCCTAGGTTCCAAACCACTGCTATACCTTGACCTACTAATGGTATATCAATAAATTTATCTTTGTATTTCTGTGGCACTCTTTCAACCACTTGTTTGTGTATGATGTTCCTGACTGTGAAGAAAGCGATCACAGTACCCACACTTGGGTTGGCACCCAACAATGGATTCATCTCTATCAAGCCTGGTGTGGATGCTATCTTTATGGTCTGCAAGGCATCTACCACTGTAAGCACCTGGAACCATTTCATCTTGGTCTCTTGCTTGTCAGTCAGTGGTTCCGCTTTGGCTATGTTGAAACTGCTACCAATTATCACTATCCAATATACCAATAATATCCAAAATAATTTACGAAGCATTGGCCTCCT
>Ga0209336_10000758_pt1 | contig 16317 bp, 10 predicted proteins | sample LinPmetageLP32_FD_184042 | JGI IMG/M metagenome (GOLD analysis project Ga0209336, IMG submission 184042) | Marine viral communities from the Pacific Ocean - LP-32 (SPAdes) (version 2) | ecosystem: Environmental > Aquatic > Marine > Oceanic | place: Pacific Ocean | collected 2009-08-23 | reverse complement strand
TAATGGAGATACTAGCATAATGGCAATCACAAGAATAACATCACCTGCTATAACAGGATTAACCATACCTAATACTTCTATAAACAACGCTTCCCTTAATAGTGTTACTGCTTTACCTAGTGGTATTGATGTAGGAAAAGTTGCTCAGGTAGTAAACTTTACAACAAGCACTCAATTAAGTTCAACATCTTCTAGTTATGTTGATACAAACTTAGTAGCATCAATAACTCCAAGTGCTACATCAAGTAAAATTTATATACAAATGTTTTCTTTATGTGGTGCAGAAAGAGCTAATGCAGAGGCTTCTTGGCAATCTAAAATTCTAAGAGGTTCTACTGATATTTGGGTGGGAGGTTCACAACAATTTCATATATACGCAGGTGGAACTAATAATGTACAACCCCATTTTGCACAAACTTTTTTGTATATAGATAGTCCATCAAGTACTTCAACTTTAACCTACAAAGTTCAAGCTAAAACAAATTCAGGTTCTACAATCAAATTTCAATATCAAAGCACAGCTGGTTCTTTGATTCTAACAGAGGTACTAGCATAACAATTTACGAGAGGAGTAAAACATGACAGACATATCAACAGCAATACAATCATTAAATACCAAAGGCGGCAATAGCCATGAGTATGTAATGAATGGTACACCAACTTCCGAATCTGAGTGGGTTTCAAACGTGAAATTTATTTCTGGTTCTGATGCGAATGGGACTGCAATTTTTTCTGGAACGCAACCTTATACATGGAGCCAAGTCAGCGCAGAGCTATCTGCTCTACAGACTGAGTATAATAATAATGCGTATCAAAGAAGCAGAGCAGAAGAATATCCAAGCATTGCAGATCAGCTAGACGACATTTATCACAATGGCGTTGATGGTTGGAAGGCTACAATTAAAACAACAAAAGATAAATTTCCAAAGGCTTAATAATGTGTGAACTTTGTAACGGCGAATGTATTTGTAGATAAATGCAAATCGACTTTAAAACATTACTATCTTTTATACCTATGCTTTTATTAGTAGGGGTTACCTATGGTACATTTAATACTAAAGTGAAAGCTTTAGAAACTAAAGTAGATTCTCTTAATACTATACAAAGAGATGTAGCCATTATAAAAGAAAAGATAATGTGGATGGAGAAATATTTAGTTACACAACAAGCTAAATTTTAAAGGAGGGGTACGGCTTCATGCCATTAATAAAACTAACAGCACCTCCTGGTGTAGTCACAGACGTGACAGATTACCAAGCAGGTATGCGATACACCAATTCAGATAAGATAAGATTCTTTCAGGGATATGCAGAGAAGATTGGAGGATGGGTTAAACGTTTTAGTTCATCTCAAATATCTGGTAAGTGTAGGAATATCCAAACACACAGAGATTTAAACGGTAATAAATACATATTCATGGGTACGTCTACTCATGTCTACGTAGAGTATGGTGGTCAGGTTTATGACATCACACCTTACAGAACAGATCAAGTAACTTTATCTAACCCTTATACAACAGCAGCTTCAGGTAGTGTAGTAACTGTTACCCACAGTAACCATGGATTAGCTAACACTTCTCCAGGTTCTCGTGTTGTAATTTCTACTGCAGTAACTTTGAACAACGTGACAATAGCCGCAGGTGAATACATTGCAACATATATAAATGCAAACAGTTATAGAATAACAGGATCAGGTAACAGCTCAGGAGCTGGTACTGGTGGTGGTAGTGTTAATGTTAGATACTTAGTTAACAATGGACCTGATGATGGTTTAACAGGATATGGTTTTGGTGCTGGTCTTTGGGGACAATCTACTTGGGGAACGGCAAGAAGTTCTTCGGGTATTGTTTTGTCACCAAGAGTTTGGTCAATGGATGCATGGGGTGAAGACATCGTGGCATCTGTAGGAGGCGGCGAAGATACTATTTATTACTTTGAAGTTAGTTCTTTTATTGCAGGTCCGACTACATATAGAGGCACAACTCTAGCTGCTTACGTAACAGCAGAAGGAGGAGACGCTTCTCAAATCCCTACTAAAGTAGGACTAGTTTTAGTATCAACACCTGACAGACACTTGATTGCTTTCGGTTGTAATCCACAAGGATCTACAGTTTACGATAGAATGACAGTAAGATTCTCATCACAAGAATCTTTGAGTACATGGGCACCTCAACTAATTAATACTGCAGGTGAGCAAAGATTAGGTACAGGTACAAATATTGAAGCTGTTAGAAAAGGTAGAGGACAGATTTATTTATGGACAGATGTTGATGTATATTCTATGCAGTTCATCGGACCTCCATTCACATTCTCTTTCTCTGTACTAGGAGAAATATCAGGAACAATAGCTAAGAACGCAGCTACTGCTATCGAAGGTTCGGCCTTCTGGATGGGAGTGGATAACTTCTATATGTATGATGGTGCAGTTAAAACTCTAGCATGTCCTGTGTTGAATCATGTGTTTGATAACTTTAATCAGGTACAAAGAGAGAAAGTTTTTGCTGGACAAAATATTAAGTTTAATGAGATATGGTGGTTCTATCCTTCCACTAATGCTACAGAGATTGATAGTTATGTTATCTATAATTACATGGAACAGACATGGGCTATTGGTACTTTAGACAGAACAGCTTGGAGAGATTCTAATATCTATAGTAACCCTATAGCTATTGATGCTACAGGTATACAGTACAATCAAGAGAGCGGAGTAGACGCAGCAGGTGGTGCTATAAATGCTTTCATAGAAACAGGATTTTTTAATGGTGATGAGAACGGAGATAACATTTACTTTATAGATAGAGTGATACCTGATGTTACTTACACGGCTGGGAGTTCTATAAAGTTTACTTTAAAATCTAAAAGATTTCCACAAGAGACTGCAATAACAAAAGGACCGTTTACTGTTTCGGGTTCAGCTAGAGAGTTAGATCTTCGTGCTAGAGGCAGAGGATTTCAAGCTAGGTATGAGACTACAGCTACTGGAGTATCTTGGCGCTTAGGTACTTGGAGAGCTAATGGTAGACAGGACGGGTTAAGGTAATGGGATTATACAGTAGAATAGTTTATCCTGAACCTTCTTATAAAGAGAGAGCCGAAGGTAAGATTGAAGTACGTACATATGATGCATTGATACAAGCATTACGTTTAAGAGATTATTCACAGGAAGCTCCTCCTGTTAAGATATCTGATCAGACAGAACAAAGAGCAATGGATTGGTTCATGAGTTAATGGCAGTAGAATATAAAAATAAAAAAGTTGATTTAGTAAACACAGCAAATACAATATTATATACAGTGCCAGCAAGCACATCAGCTATTGTCAAATCTCTATTAGTATCTGAAGACTCAGGTAATGCAGATACCATTACAGTTACTCTTGTAAATTCAGCTAGTGCTATTTTTAGTTTATTTAAAACTAAATCTGTTGGATCAAATGCTACAGAGGAACTACTAACAAGACCTCTTGTTGTACAAGAAGGTGAGATAATAAAAGTCGCAGCTGCTACGGGTGGCAGACTGCATGTAGTTTTAAGCTTAATGGAGGTCACCAGTGACACTAATAACCCTGTATAAAAATGGCGTGCCCCCTTGCAAACTGGGGCTAAAAAGGATATAATATTACGATGGCGTATGGATCTACTCAACAAAATTATGCTGGCCCAGTAAACTCAGGTGACATGATAGTCAAAAATAATCAGGCTTCTCCTGGTATTGCTGCACTATTACGTAAACAGAATATGAAGGGGGCACAGGGAATCTTTCAATTGCCTGACACACAGCAGGCCAACCCAGACTTTTACAATCAATCGCTCATGAATGTACAAAACGAAATTCAAGGACAGACACAAACTTTAAATGCTATGGCACCAGAGGGTGAGCAGTTAGCTTACATCAATGATCAAGAGGCAGGCATTTTAAAACTGCTAGGTGGTTCAGGTGATATGACACCACAAGGCATTCCTTCTTTTGCCCGACCAGGTGGAGAAGATACAAGTAAATCAGCTAGAGATTTTAAACGTAAGTACTCAAACAATAACACTCAGGATAGAATAACAAGTAACTTACAAGGAAAAAGAAAAACACAAAGCACAAGTCAAATGCTTAATGATCTAGACAACCTGATGAAAAAGAATGTAAGCACTGAAGAGAATACTCAAACACCTACTCGTGAAAAAGAACAAAACATTTTCCAAAAAATACTTGGGGGAGGCAATCAAGAAGTAAAAGATATTGTGGCCAATGTCAAGTCAAAAATTAATGAAGTTAAAAACGATCCTAACTTATCTAACTACAAAAAACAACAACTGATTAAGCAACTTAACTTTGCTAAGAGTGGTGGGTTTGCCAAAACTGGTTTTAGCATGGGTGATGTATCTAACAGAATTATGCAAAATGTAGATGCAAGTAGAAGAGGAAGTGTAGATTTAGGTATACAAGATTTAATAAACTTAGGTTACGGAAAGACTGATGTAGAAGAGGCTCAAAAATTAATAGAGAAATACGGAAGAGCTGTTGTAATAGATCCAAACACTGGCCAGATTAAAATATCACAACCTACTATAAGAGAAGTAGGCGGAGATATAAAGAGAAGATTGACGAAAGATATGGAAAGCTTACCAGACTTTAGTGCTATGGGTCTTATTAAGAAGGTACTGGGTAAAGACGAAGATGTAAAAGATTCAGAAGAAGATATGGGAGCAGAAGAGAAGTCTGACTTTCAAAAAGAGATTGATAGATTACTAATGAGAGCAGAGCTACCAAATGATAAAGGGGCTATGAATGCTCAGTTTGGTAATACCACAGACAAGTATGCACAAGCAGATTTTTTTAATACTGTTATGAATAGAGACAATGACACTAGGTCAGCACAAGAAAGAGATTATCAGTTGGATCTACAAAGACAAATGAATGGAGCTATTAACAGAACAATGAATCCAAGAGACAATCAACCTTCAGTAGTTTCAAATACAGGTAGTACGACAGAAGAAGATGGTAATGATGATGATGATACATATCCTTACTTCGGATATCAAAGACAGTTTCAAACACCTATGTCATTTCAAGATATTCTTAATAGGGCATACACTTCTGATCCTGACAGAAAAAATATGCTAGAAAGTTTTGGAGATATGTTTGCTAGAATGAAAAAGGATAACGCATAATGGGAATGTTTGATTTTTTATTTGGAAGTAACGAAGCTCAACAAACTACTTCACAAATTAAGTTACCAGATTATATTGATAAAGCTACTGAATCTTTAGTAGCAACTGCAGGTGATGTAGCCAAAGAAGGATACATACCTTACACAGGGCAAAGACTTGCAGGCTTAAGCGACATAGAAAAACAAGCTGTAACTGATGCCCAAGCTATGCGAGGTATAGGGGGTACGAAAGCTGGTCAAGCTTTCACAGCAGCCACGGCTTCAGGTGCGCCAGCATTATCTAGCGTAAAAGATTACATGACTGACTACAATAAAAATGTAGCAGACGTTGCAGCTAGAGAGATGCGTGATCAATCTGCTATAGAGCAACAAGGTATTGGAGCACAAGCTGCAAACGTTGGAGCCTTTGGTGGATCACGTCAAGCTATCTTAGAGGCAGAACGTCAAAAGAATTTAACACAAGGCTTAGGTGATCTATATACTAGAGCCCAAGCTGACGCATATCAAACAGCATTAGGTGCTGCACAACAAGATAGGCAACAGCAACTAGAATCCTCTTTGGGTATGTCAACAACTGCTGGACAAGAACTAGCATTAGGACAATCTGATATTCAACAGAGAATGGGTATTGGTGGTCTAGGTAGACAGATGGATCAACAAGCTTTAGACGTAGGCTATCAAGGGTTCTTAGCAGAAAGAGATTATCCTAAAACTCAATTAGGTTTTTACTCAAACATATTACAAGGTGTACCTTACAGCCAATCAACTGTAGGTAGCACATACACACCACAACCTAGCTTTTTAAATCAGGCAGTAGGCGCAGGAATTTCAGGCTTAGGTATAGCCGCAAACTTGGGATGGAGTCCTTTCGGTTAGGAGATAAATAATGGCAGAAAATAATAAAGGTATCTTGGAAATGTTAAACAGAGCGGGCATGTCTGCACTGTCTATTCCCTACAATTTTGCAAGTGATATTATTAACACAATCCCAGGAGTAAACACTCCTTACATTGATGCTAATGCAGATGGATTTATGCAAGGCGGTCTTGCAGATTTAGAAGATTTAGATAGTACAAAAAGAGCAAGAAACAATATAGCTAAAGCTACAAGTAAGTACAGTTCAGGAGTAGCCTCCCTTAAAGACGATGAATTTTACAAAGATAAAATACTTAGAGATTTAGAACAAGAGCAAAAGAAAAATAAAAAAAATTCAGAAAAAAAAGATTCAAATAAAAAAGAAACCACTGAAGAGAAATCAAAAGAAGAAGAAGAAAAAGACGAGAGAAGTATGCTTCAAAAACTTTTTGAAAAATATGACTTAGTGTCTTTAGGTAATTCTATAGGCAGAGGCGAAGGTTTGCTACCTGCAATTGAAGCACAAGATGCCTTAATTAAACAAGAAGCAAAAGATTTAGCTGCAGCTAAAGTAACAGCCGCTAAGACAGAAGCAGATATATCATACAAGCTGGCCTTAGCTCAACAAGCTTTAAGAGAAAAGAATCCAGAATTTATTCGTACACTAACAGCTATGGGCATTGATCCTACAGACCCACAAGCTCTTGAACTATACAAAGAAAAAATTTCTAAATCAGGAGGAACTCCTGATCTATTAGAATTAATGTTATTAGCTAATCAAGGATTAATAAGTCAAGAACAATTACAAAATTATTCTAGCAATCTTGTAGATTCATCAATGGGTAACTCTGGTGTTGACCCCGTTGATTTAACTACACAAGACTAATACTAACTAAAGAAGCGAAAGTTTCTTGAGTACACTAAAGTGTAAGGACATATGGCAAACGAAGACGTAACATACATACCTAATATAGATGCTATTAAAAGCGGAATAGAAGCAGGTAATATTGAACAAGGTTTAAATGCCATCCCTGATGTCTTTCCAGGCATTCTACCTGCTATAGCAGCAGCATCAAAACAAGAACCACCTCCTCAACCTACTACTAAATCAAAAGAAAAAAAAGACGTTAGAACTATATCAGTTCACAGCGATCCTAATATACCTAACTTAATAGTTCCAAAGGATGCTACCAAAGCTGACATCAAAAAACTAATTGAGAACTCAAGCGCATTTAAAGGTGCTGTGTTTAATGCAGGTTACTTATATGATGATGGGTTCTTTTCTAAATATGATGACCCCGAAAACTTAGACGATACAGACTTTACTAGAAAATTTAAAGGTGGTATAAACTTTGTACAAAGAATATTACCTAACATTAAACGAACCTTTGGTGATATGTTTAATAATGAAAGCGTAATACAATCAGCAGACAGGACTATTAAACAAATGCAGTTAGATAATATGGCAGAGACTGGATTTATGTATGGCGATAAAGGTGAAATTACTGTTGCAAATAAAAATGATTTATTGGATTTTATGGAATCTGATAATAAGTTTGGCACCTTTGCAAAAGACATAGCCGCTAACTCAGGTAATGCTCTTGCTACTTTAGCTCCTTTAATGGTTACGTTTATTCCTTTTATAGGTCCAGCTATGGCAACCGCTTACTTAAGTGCTATGGGTATAGCTTCAGTACAAGAAGCGCAGTTAGAAAGAACAGATGATCCTAATTTATGGAAGACTATTCCAGCTGGTATAGTTTACGGGCAATTAGAAAAGCTTGGATTAGGTCCTAAGTTTTTAAAGAATTTATTAGGTATAGTAGGTAAAGAAAATTTAGAAAAAACCATACCGCAACTTATGTTAGAGGCAGGAATTGGTGCTGGTAAAACTGTCGGTAAAGAAACTATCACTGAGGCAGGGCAAACTGCTATAGAAGAAATAGTAGGTGAGTCCGAAAAAGAAGATGGTGTGCAAGCAGTTAAGGATTTATTTTCTAGTAAAGAGTTTGGTTCTCAACTCTTGGATTCTGCGTACCAAGCATTTACAGGGTCAATAGGTATAGGTGCAGCAGGTTCTACATATACTACATTCAAGAAACCTCCCAAAGAATTAGCTCCCACTGGTGAGCAAGGGGCACAGTCAACGGGCCCAGTAGATCTAGATACAGACAATGAAAACGAATTTAATAAAAAGGTAGGAGGAGTAGGAGCGCTTGTTTCTATTCAAGGGTTGGAAACATTCAAAGGAACCGTGCCCCCAGTCTATAGAGTAGGCGGTGTATTTACAAAAGAGGGTGGTGAAAAGTTCATAGAGTTAACCTTAGCAGGCGGAGACTCTCAGTATGATGCTGTTGTGTATCAACCTGTTGAGGATATAGGAAATTTAATAAGTACTGCATTAGATAAAAAAACTGCGGACGGCTCAGACGAGGATAACATATACCAGGATGAGCTTAGTATTATACAAAACACTAACACTACTTTTCCTACTGTTGTAAATGTCGCGCGTTCCAAAGGATACGGAGAAGGTAAGAAATCAGAAGATGATATAGTTAACGAAGTCTTGGGTAAAGACGATACTGAACAGCAAATAAAATACTACACTGATTTAATTAAAACTATACCTGCTTTAATAGCTGGCAATAAATCTTTTAATAAGTTGCCTATGGAGCTTAAAGGGATACTTGAACAAACTCCAGCTAGACAAAAGCAAATGATTGCTAAGTATGTGAAAGATAGCAGAAGAAATTCTTTCATAGAAAGAATGCAGTTGGAACGTAAACGTAACAAACCTGTTACTGAAGACAGTATATACTATGAGCCCTTAAAGAAATTAGGATACATAAAAGATTCTGAAAAAGTAGACCCTACTGAAGTTCCAAGTTATACCATACAAGAAGGCAAGTATCAAGGCAAAACTGTAGCAGAACTAAATCAAAAAGAACGTAACGAAGCTATTGAAGAAAACAGTACACTCCCTGAAACTCCTCAAACAACAGAAGATGCGTCAGCTTTAATTAATACTGACAGAATAGTAAATGAAAATGCTATTAATCCTGTGCCTAAAATTTCTCAAACTATTATAGATCTAGAACAAAACGTAAACAAAAGAAAAGGTCAAAAGAAAACAGACGGTATTCTTGGGATAGAAGAGATTATTAAAAACAAAATACCACACAGTTATAAAAATAAAAAAGAAGTTATAAGCGAATACAGAGTCATACCTCCTACAGTAGATATGTCTCTGGAGTCAAACAGAATTAAATATGGTTATGATATTATAGAAGATATTAACGCAGCTAAGTTAGAACGAGACATTGTTAATATAAATAAACAACTATCAGAAAATCCTACTGGAAGCATACTTGTAAACCTAGTAAACAATTTACAAAGATTAACAAATCTAAAAATCCTAGTTAGAGCAGGTAAGTCAGCTGCTGACAGGGTAGCTGAGTTATCATTTCTAAATCAACAGTTAACTAAAAGATATAATGCTGCACAATTGAACTTACGCCAGTTAGTAATAGAACAACAGACACCAAGATTAAACTCAAATGATCCTGAAGTAAGCCAAAGAGCTGAAACAGCTATTGCGCAGGCAAGTAATTTTATTCAAGAAGCTGCTGTAATTAGAAACTCATTTAATGTTATACTACAGTCTTTAGATGTAGAGCCGTTAACACCACAGCAATTTAATAAGAGCCAGAAGGCTTTAATTAATAGATTGAGTATGAAGTTTAGAGGCTCACGAAATCAAGCGATACAAGTAAAGACTATAAACATTAAAAAAGTTTTTTCTATAAGTAGCAATCAATCTGCTTTTAGTAAAAATTTTAAAGAAGGCAACACTTTATTCTTAAATAAATTAAGAGAGAATCTTAAAACAATATTTGGAGAATCGCGTGCCCCCTCTTTAAACAATCTTGACGAAGGTAACTTATCATCTGTAAATGATTTTAATATTTTAAATAATGTTTTTAAAACTAAAGATGTAGTCGTGAATGGTTACTACGGTTTAAATTCTAATGCTATGTACGTGGCGCAAAATGCTTTCCAAGCAGATTTTCCAGGTATTAAAGATCATCACTTGTTTACCTTGCATCATGAAGTTATCCATGCTATGTTTAATTTAGAATACTTTACTCCAAACGAAATAGCTAAATTAAAAAGTGTAGCAAAAAAAGATTGGATAAAGAAATATAATATAGAAGAGCGTTACGCTAGTCTTAACTTAACGGAAGAACAACTACTAGAAGAAGCAATCTCAGATGCTTTTGCATCTTATATGGATGGATCATATCAACCGCAAGGTAATACATTAAATGCTTTTGATAGGATTAAAAAGTTACTTCAGTCAGTAGGTAAAGCTTTATTAGATTTAGACTTTAATACACCAGAGGATATCTTCCAAGCTACAGCACAAGGTCTGCTTGCTAAAAGAAAAGAAGAGTTAGATAAACAAACTAACAATAGAACAATTAATTTAAATACAAAAAGAATTTCTAAAATATCTACGGACAAACTAAATAAAGTTAAGGAGTCTGTAACGACAGAAAGAGCTGAACACTTTGGGACAGAGCAAGACCTAAAAGCTTTTGGTGAGTACTACTCAGACAACTCCTCTTATCTGTTAAAGTCAATACTAAAATCACCAAGAGTGTCACCTGAAATTAAAAGGCATATAGGAAGTCTTATAGAAGCTTACGAGTTATTAATGCTTAATGCTAACGGGGAGTTTGGTGTTCCTGACGTACGTAGTATTGAAAAAATTGAACGCTCATTGTCTCCTATTGTAAAATCATTACAAAATATTCCAGAGAACAAAGACTTTACATTACAAAAGGATAATGTTGTAAGATCTATAAACTCTCTATTAAGAACAGATCCACAATCTCCAACGCAAAAGATGTTATTAGAAATAATAAGAACAGTATATAATGGTAATACTCCTTTAGCTACACGACAACTGGAAGTATTTTTAAGTGTGCAGTTGCCAAATATTAAAAACTCTTTAGTCACAAACACTCCTCAACTTAAGTATCATGGTTCAAGAAATTTAGGTCCGTTAGTAACAAGCAAACAAAGAGGCATAGGTACTCATGTTGGTACAGCACAGCAGGCTGAATTAAGAGTAAACTCTACGATTAGAGACGGCACAGGACCAGCACTCAATCCAGCTATTGAATCTTACTTGGTTGATTTAAAAAATCCTATACGTTTAGATGATTTGGGTACATGGATGGAATTGCAAATGGGAGATGTGTTTCAATTCTTAAGTAAGTATGACACGATTGTAAGCCGATTAACATTTGATTCTTTTAATACAAAATACAATCAGTCAACTGTAGACATATCAGTACCAAGAGAAAACATTTTAACACCTATCTTTACTCAGAAAGAAGCAAATGATTTGTATAATTTATCTGACCAAATTAGAAAAGAAAAACAAAAAAATGCATTGGCTGAAAGGTCACCCGCTTTAAAAGTAGAGGTATCTCGGAAAAATGCGGGGTATAAAGTAATCCTGCTTGACACAATCCTAAGAAAACTTAAACAAAAGGGACATGATGGTATTGTATACAGAAACGCAGTTGAAGTACCTGTAAAAGAAGGCGATCTTTTATTTAACACAGAATATACTTACGACTCTCAAATAGTTTTTGATGCTAACAAACAGTTAATAGAAACTCAAAGCTTTGATGATACAATTAAATATTCTTTAAGTAAAGGTGATGCAGCTAATGCAGAAAATCCTACTTCAGATGATACTGACTCTAAGCTTAATCAGGGGGCACCTAGTACTCAACAAGTACATTCTGGTGTAAGTAAAATGCGTGCTATACTTCAAAGAATAGGTAAGACCAAAGATAGTTTTGAAGATATGATAGACAATAGATTTGAAGCGCTAAAAAAACTTGGTAAATATATTACTCACCCTAGGTCTTGGGGTATGAAATATGGAACGGTAGCTAAGTTATACAGTTTAATTGGAATGAAAGAGCAGTATGTTAGTAGGTTACAGAGCCAAGCGGTTATGATATTAAACAGAAACTTTAATCAACTTATTAGGAATAAAGATAATAAGGTAAAACTTTTTCAAGCTATGGAAATATCTCAACAACCAGATGCTGAAGGAAATGCAAGAGCAAGAACTCAATACAATGAACAAGGACAATTAGTTTTTGTAGCTACTGAGAATGGTAGAGGTGTTGATAGCACAGTAACAGCAGGGCAAACAGTTATCTTAGAGGGGGAAATGGCTGAAGCTTATTTAGATGTGCAAGAGGCTTTAGGTTTATCTATGAAAGAATACATGAATAGTGCGTTAACTCAATACACTGAAGACATAAGAGTAGTGGTACAAATTTTGTCTATAAAATTTCCAGACAACCCTATTGTACAAAACATGGTCAACAAGATGGGAGATTTAAATAACCCAGAAGTTTACTCACCTGCGCTTGAACAAATACCACCAAGAGAAATGATTCAGTTTATAGATTTATTGCAAGAGATAACTACTAAAAAGGCAAACGCTAATTTATCTGCTAGTGAATTAGAATTAGTCAGTAACGTACTACTGACTAAAACAGATCAAGCTTTAAATGAAAGAGCGGGACTAGCAGGATTTAAAGCATTGCTTGCGCGTTCTCTTGAACTAGACAAAACAGATTACATTCCTTTACAAAGATTTGGTACACATTTTGTGGCAGTCAAACTTGACGGAAAAATTGTAGAGTACGTGCACAGCGATAAGAAAAGAATAGTAGATATATATAACAATCTTAGAAACAAATATGGTTCTGAGTACGAGGTGACACAGCCAGCAGAAATAAACATTGATGAGATGCGTGCTAATTTAGACAGAGACTTTGGGGCTATGGATATGATTGCACAAAATTTAACAGATAAAAGTTCTGAAAAATATGTAGAGATACGCAAAGAAATTAATAGAAAACTAGGCGGTACATCTGCGAGAGGTATTGAATTATTTTTTAAGGGAAGAAAAGAAATAGGAGGTGTACGTGGATTCAGTACAAACTTTGATCAAGCAATCAGCAACTTTATTACAACTACTAGTGAGTTTTCTTCGTCTATAGTATATGACCCGTTAATAACTAGAGCAAAAAACAAGGCAACAAAGAATGCTAGATTAGCTGACAACAACATATTAGCTAAAGGTATTGAAGACTACTATGAGTATGTGTCTAGTCCTAAAGAAGAGTGGGCAGCTGTTAGGCGTTTAGGTTTTAGATGGTATTTAGGTGGTAACTTTTCTTCAGCCTTGCTTCAGTTAGTTTCTTTAATACAATTTACAGGACCTATCATAGCTCAGTTTGCTAACTCCGCCATAGTTTCAAAAAATCTTTCAACAGCATTTAATGATGTAAGAAAAATTATTAAATACAGAGGGACTAGCGAGGGGCTATTTGATTACTCATTATTAGATAAAGATATTCAGCCTTTTGTACAGAACTTAGTCTTTGCAGGATTAGTAAATCCTAATTCAATTATGCAAGAAGCAGGCATGCCTACAGATTCTACTTTGAGTGATGAGCAAACACAGAGAGCAAAGATTTTTAATTTGTTTGACAGACTTGTAGTAGCAGGCCCATTTAATACAGCAGAAACTACTGCTCGTTTGACTGCGGCTATTGGTTTATATAAAACTTTGTTAAATAATCCTGATGCTTATCAAAAGGCTTTAGAATTATATCAAGGTAATGAGATATTTAATACTTTAGTATCATTGAACAACGGTAAAGTAGACGCAGAAGTTTTAGCTAAGGTAGTTATTCAAGAATCTTTTGGTGAGTATGGTAAGAAAAATAAACCATACATAATGCGCAGTGGCTTAGGTGGTTCTGTATTTTTGTTTGCTACTTATATTACACAGATGTTTTCTCTTATGTCTCGTATGGCCTTAGACGGTAAGACTCCTGAAGCTAAGAAAGCAGGCAGAAGAGTATTAGCTAGGATGCTGTTGATGATATTTATAACTGGAGGAGTAATGGGACTACCAGGTGCAGATGATGCTGCTTGGATTTATAATGAAATTAAAAAGTTAGTATCAGGTATTGACGGAGATATAGAAAACGAATTACGTATTATGGTTAACGAGCATTCGAGTGGACCTAAGATGACTGAAGCATTTATGAATGGATCATTAAACGCTATCTTTGATATAGACATTGCAGGTAGATTGGGTTATGGTCAAATACCATATTCAACACAAGGTAGAGTTTTATTAGATACATTAGGATTAACTAACGGAGCAAATCCTGTAGACGGAACAGGTGCTCCTGGTGCTATTTTCTTTCGAGACATTCCTGAAGCTATTAGAAAAGTAAAACAAGGCGAAGGATTCTGGAGCGTTGCAGAATCAACTACTCCAATAGCAATAAGAAATTTAATTAAGACATCTAGAGCTGCATCTAAGGGTGGCATCATGCGAAGTAAATACGGTACAGTAATTACAGATGATTTAAATTGGTATGATTATACTATGCAAGCTATGGGTATTGCACCTGGAAAAGTATCAAGAGGAAGACAACTAGTATACCTACAAAGAAAATATCAGAATGCTCTTCTTCCTTATAAACAAAGAATGAACGCAAAATTAAAGAGTATAATTATCAGACGACAAGCTGCTGCTAAACGAGGAGATTCAGAAGAATTAATGAACTTACAAGAAGAGTATAATAAAGTGTTAAGAGATATAATGACACACAATGCTAAGCATACTTATGATATGCAATATGTACCAGATTTAAAAGCGCTGGAGTTGGCAGGCTTGAAAGATAACATGCCTATCTTAAAGCAATACAGCTCTGTAAAAGGATTTAGTAAAACTGAACAAACTAAAAAAGCTTTAGGTTTATAACCCCTGCCGTGTGGCAGAGGCTATAAATTTATTGATCTTACTTAGACCACTGTACCCAGTCTTTAGATTTTGCGGTGACTGTATTATCCGCTACTACAGGAACTTGAAAGGTTACTCCATACTCAGGGTGTGTGAACCACAAAGCTTGTTGAGGTCTTTCTGATACGAATCGATTTGAGTAAGCATACTCATCATACCCTTTAGTCGAGCCATTAACAATCGTACCTTTAAGAGATATGTACTGGTGATAGTGACCTAGTATTACATAGTCTATAGTTTTGTTTTGATTGTTATACTCTTGCTTAATCTTTTGGACACCTCTAGATATAGGGCCAAGCATACCTACAATACCTGAGCCACCAGCTACACCTAAACGATCTCCATGTGTCAACAAGTAACTGACACCATAGATCTTATATACTGTATCGAACCCACTAGGAATTTGAAACTGTATACGGTCATCATTCTTAAAATGCCTAGACAATAAATTGTATAGCATCCAATCGTAATTAGTTTTGGCGGCTTGCTTATGTCTGTATTGTTTATATGTTCTTGAGTGATTACCAAATGTACAAGGTACAAATACTTTACCGAATACATCAGCAAACTTTTCTAGTCCCCATGACAATTGATCTATCAATTCAAGAACGTGTTCTATATTAGAACCATCATTGTTCTCTGCTAGTTCATCATGTATATCTCCTGATATCATGTCACCACCTAGAGCTACTACAATTCCTGGGTAGTTAGGGTTAACCATGTGATTAGTACATAGGTCAATGGTAGTCTCAATAACTGTACGTAACCTACGTGAGGCTATGTCTCTATCATATTCATTGATACCATTCACGGCTTCCTTGTCCACTACTTCGCCCCAATGAAAATCAGATAAGAAGATAGTAGGTACTCCAGGTGCCCCCTTCGCAGGGCTAGATTTAGTAAGCCACTTAGGTGGTTTAGCTACATGCTTATCAGCTTTGATGAGGCTGTCTTTAAGTCTTTGATGTGAGACATTCTCTTTGGCTAGTACTTCGACCTGCCTTTTAAGTATACGCATCTCTGCATCATGTTCGAATTGTTTTTCTATGAGTGCGGCTTCCGCATCAGGGGGCACCATTGTGGGTTTAATCCCTTGTAGTTGTGCCTGTTCTATTCGTTCTATTAGGGTGGTACGCGGAATGCCTAGCGATCTGGCAGCTGCTGCCTTGTTTCCTTTGGCAGAAATCACCGCGTTTAGTGCGTCGATTAGTTTATTTTTCATGTATAGTTCTCCTGTAGATTGTGGATATTACCACGTTTTTTACCCCTTGTCAACAACTTTCTCTAATGCTATAATATCTGTATGGAAAAGATAACAGACGAGATAGTGCTTGCTGTACCTACTGTAAAAGTTGGTGGGGATGCAGTTAAAGTGGAAGA
>Ga0209336_10000757_pt1 | contig 16318 bp, 9 predicted proteins | sample LinPmetageLP32_FD_184042 | JGI IMG/M metagenome (GOLD analysis project Ga0209336, IMG submission 184042) | Marine viral communities from the Pacific Ocean - LP-32 (SPAdes) (version 2) | ecosystem: Environmental > Aquatic > Marine > Oceanic | place: Pacific Ocean | collected 2009-08-23 | reverse complement strand
CACAGCTAACGCTTCGACAGCGTCTGTAGCTTCTACATCTATTTTTTCATCAGCTTCTAATTCTCTAGCTTCAGTTGTGTCTAAAGATGTTCCTGCATTTGTAGCTGATTTACCTATAAACTTCTCCATTACAGCCTTAGCTCTTTCTGGTAAAAATCTATCAAAATACCCACCAATAGATCCTACTTTAGGATCATAAGACTTAGCTAAACCAAGTAAAGAGTTTGCGCCTTGACCAAAAGTTAATTCCATTGCAAAATCATCTTTTGTAAAACCAGATTCTTTAAAATCAGGATAATCTCTATACATTCTGTTAGCAATAGACTTAGCTAAAGGTTCGTAAGCATAAGCAGCTTGTACGGCTGTTTGATCAGGTATTTTACCTTTTTCTAAAGTGCTAAACTCTGTAGCTAATTCTTCTTTAGTTAAAGGTTTAGAAGGTAAATTAGGTTTTTTTGTTTTTGTTTTTGTTTTTGTTTTAGGAACAACTATAGTTCCTTCTTTTGTGTTGTTAAAATTATTATATCTTGTTATAAATTCAACAACATTTGAGGCGTTTAATCCTGAAAAATCTAAATCTTTTGGAAGTTGTTTTTTGAAAAGACCATTAAATTTTGTTGCTATTTTATCTAAAACAGAAGACTTTTTTAAAGATATATCTTTAATATCATAAAAAGCCATTGCGTCAGAAAAAGCAGCTAAAAATTCATTTCCTAAAATTTTTTTACTCCCTTTGCCTTTTATTATTTTATTTCCTTGATCATCAGTTTGTTCTTTATATGATTTTTCTCTTTCTAAAGTTTGGCTTAAAATATTTTTTAAATTTTGATCATCAGATTTTTCAACTTCAGAAATTATTCCATTTTTTAAATCTTTTAATTCTGTTGAAGTTAAATCGTCAGTAATAAAATGTAATATTTCATGATTTACACTATTAGCCGCGGCAAAATCTCCTACTTTTCTTATATTTTCATTAACATTTTCATCAACTATTAATCCAAAATTTCCACCTATTACGGCGGCATTATTTTGCGGTGTTCCGTCTTCATTTGTTTCTACAAGAAGTTTAATTTCAGGTTGATAACCTTTTCTTTTGCCATTTTCTAAAACGTAAACATCTTCTTCTTTTAAAGTGCCGTTTTTAATTCTTGTTTTTAACTCATTTATAGCTTCATCTCTAGTTTCTACTCTTTTTATGCTTTTATCAGCAAATTTACCATCTGTAGATTCATTAACAATATCTATAAGAAATTGATCATTATTTTTTTTACCATATTCTTTTACTATTAAAAGATTTCTTTCTCCTTCTAATTTTTTAATTTCTTCATTACGTTTTTTTATTTCTTCTTCTCTAGCTTCAAAAACAAAACTATTATTTTTTTGATAATCAGTTGTGTTTTTTTGTTTTTCTAAATCACTTTGTTGTTCTTTTGTTTTTTTTCTAAGTTCAACTTCGTTTTCAATCATTTCAGCTTGAGTAGTTGCATCAGCGTTTTTAAATATAGTATTTTGAACAAACTCATTTGCAATTGTAACTTCTTCTACTGCTAAATCTGTATCTGAATTTAATTTTTCAAGAGCTTTATTTTTTTGAAATTTTTCATAAGTAGTGCTGGTAGGCATTTTTTCTATTTCAGCTTTCTTTTCTTCATAGTTTCTACCTATAGCCTGTTTTCTCATCGTTAATCCCTCTGGATTTCTTTTTACATATTGAAAAAGATTTCGCAAACCTCTACCTGTACCAACTAAAGGACCAGCCGTAGTTAAAGCTTGAAAGCCAGACTCCATATATTCTTTAATTGCTTCAGGTGAAGCTAAAGCCTCTACTAAGCTTTCTCCAGTAGTAGCAGCAACGCCACCTCTTGATGTACCGGCTTGCAAAACTTCAGTTAAAGCTTCTCCAGAAGAAGCAAGCGCTATGTCATCAAAAGCTTTTCCAGCACTTTTTGCTTTAGATATTAATTGATCTTTTATTTCTTTTTTAACATAAGAATCAACAATACCCTTTGTTGCAACTTTTGTTCCACCTATCATCAACATGTTACCTGCAAATTCAAGACCTGCACTAGCTGTTCCAATAGATATAGCTTCATTTGTTCCTCTACCTGATTTAATAACATCAAATATAGCTTTGTCTCTCCTTGTGGGCTTAATTTTATTAAACTCATCAAGAGTCATATTTAAGTCTTTAGCAGCTAGCCTTTCAACTATGTCTCTATAAGCAGCTCCACTTTCTTGTATTAAAGTAGAAGTACCTAAACTCAAAACATTTCCAACAGCTTGCATTGCTTGAGTCCCAAAGGTTTTAGTATAACCAGCCCAAGTTACTGGTTTGTCTCCAAAAAATTCAAACTGTTCAAACCTGCCTACTTCTTTTTGATATTCTTTACTTTTAGCATATCTTTCTGCAGCTTTTTTAGTTGTATCTTCTAGTTCTTGTTTTTTAAACTCAATAGCCTCTTCTATTGTATCAAAGGCTTTATTGTTATTTCCTCCTCTTGTTAGTATTTGTCCTAAAGAATTTTTTCTAGGATCATTTTCTAATTCATATAAATCTTTGTTTATATTTCTTAGTTTTTTAGCATTTCCTATTAAAAATTGTTCATTTATTTCAGCAGGCATAGTTCCTTGAGACCATTCGTAAAAAGCTTTACTAATGTTTTTTGCACCACGACCTAAAATATCTTCTGTAGAAAAGTCACCAGAATATTGATCATCAATTCTTTTTTCTTGAATTTTATCAACTCTGGAGGTTAGATAATCTAAAGTATTTTTCTTTATATCTTGAAGAACTTTATCTTTTTTAACAAGAGGCTTAATTATATCAGAAGTATTTTGATTTGCTTTTTTTACATATTCTTCATAAGCTTTTGTATAATCTTCATCTTGTTGTATTTTTTCATTTATAAAGTTATTAGTAAGATCATCAATTTCTTTTTGTAATCCATTGTTAAGTAAAACATTAAAATCATCAACAGTTGTTGATTCGTTTAAAGTAATATTTCCATTTATGTATCTTCCAACGCCAGCTTCTGTAATTATAGAGTCTATTAACCCATCTATTTGTAAATCAAATTTTTCTCTATATTCTTCATCTTTAGAAATATAAAAATTTCTAATATTTTCTTTTATTTCTGCATTTGCATTTTTAATATCTTGTTCTGCATATTTTAAAGCTCTTTGTGTAAAGCTTTTTATATATGGATTTGAATCAAGTGATTTTTCATATATGTCGTTAAATGAATTATCTAAATTTTGACTTTTTTGTAAAGCCTCTTCATCAATACCAGTTAATAAATTAACAACAGGATTTACAAAAATACCTAAACCCAAAGGATCACCTAAAGCAAATTTATCTACTTTAATACCATCGTTAAAATCTCCTAAAGCTTCATCAACAAGAGAAGAAACTTTTCCTCTACCTTCTTGTTGTTTTTGTGCTATATTAACTTCTGATTCTACCTGATCTTCATCTCTATAACGAGAATCACCACCTGCCCTTACAACAACTTCTTCAAGTGCAATATTTTCAGCTTGATCTGGATCTGATTTTTCAAGACCTATTTCACCTCTGTCTTCAGAAATTAAATTACCTTCGGCATCCATAACTCCAACTTTATTATCTCTTTCAGCTCTTAATATTTTTTCATTTTCAGAAGTAGATAATTCTTTTTCTTCATTACATTTTCCAAATTCATCAGGCTCTGATCCGTCAGGGCAAGTTCCAACTGCTTTTAATGGACTTTTGTTATTGTTATGACCACATTCATGGCACATATATAAATCATTTCCTCCTTCAGACACTTTCCAGCTATGATCGCATTTTTCACAGTTTATTTTACTGTTATCTTTTTTATGATATTTTATAACTTTTGCAATATTAGATTCTGGCTCATTAGCCGCTATCATTTTACTTACAATTGTTTCTAAACTCATTAAGAATATTTTTTAATTAAATCAGCAGCAGAAAGTGCTTTCATTTTTATTGGAGTTGTTTCTACTGTTTGATCAGAAATAACTTCTTCAACAGGTTGTTGAACGGGAGTTAAATCTACACTTTTTCTAGGAACTGGTATATTTACTATGTCTTCAGTTGACGTTTCAGCTACAACACCTTGCGGTGTTTCCATTACTTCTGTTTGTTGTGCTTGAATATTTGGTTGTGCTTTTTTTGCTTCAAAACCAGGTTGACTTGGAAGATTAACACCTTTACTACTTGCTATATTAGACGCTTCATTAGCCGCGTTTAAAGCTATTGTATCAGGATGTGGTCTTTTCTTTCTTTGATATCTATTCCCCATATAATCTATGATACTCATATTAGCCTCAGACTCAGCTTCATTGTTCCAAGAATCACCTATTTCATCAGTATAATTTATGTTTTCAACTAATTTTTTTACTTCGTTTTGAGGTAAATTCATGTGATCTGCTAAATAAGATCTTACTCCCTCTGGGCCTAATGCGCCTAGGGTTTCTTGAGTAAATTGTAAAATATCTGCTTTATGATCTTCAAAAGCACCAGTATCATAAACTGGTTGTCCATTTTCATCAATTCTATATTTAGGCATACCATTTTCGTCTATACCTAAACCTTCTGTGTGAGGATCTAAAAGTAAATTTATAGGGGGTATTTTATTAACTACTTTAGGTATATTAATAAAATCATATATATTAACGTCAAAATTACCTTTAAATGGATGAACTGCTTTTCCTTCCATTTTAACTCTACCTTCTTTATCTAAAGCTAGCTTTACTTCTCCTTTGTCTATAGCCCTAAGAGTTGCTTCGTCATGCTGGTCCATTCCATAAGATAAACTACCATTTAATAAACCATTATTATACGCAGCTAAAGCAGCTTCAGTATTTTTAGAAAAATTACCTAAATTATCTACCATTTGATCTACCATAGCCATATCGGCTGCAAAATCAGCATTACTTATATCTCCTTTTTTCTTTTTATTAACTAAAGCATTAGCGCCTTCAACTATTTGTCTGGCTATACCTTGAACTTGAACTTTAAAATCACCTTGGGGTGTTGGATTGTCTTGATCAAGCTTGTCTTCAGCTGATTTTTTAAATTTTCTATCGTATTCAACATTTCTTGCAGCTGTAATAATTTTCTGTTCCGGATTATTTTTTTTAGCTGCTTCTCTTGGGTTATATTGCTGCATAATTATCCGTTTATTTTATTATTAGATGGATTATTTGGATCGTAAATAGCTTTTCCTACACCAGTTGCTTCAGTTAAACCTAGTGTACCAACGCCAAATAGTTTTCTCCAAAAATTTCCTTTTTTATTTTTAGTATCTTGAGCCGCTGATCCTGCCGCTAATATTTGTTCATTAGCATCTACAGTTTCTTGTATATTATTCAGATTTTCAGTTTCAATGCTAGTTATATCCATAAGTTGTCCATATTTAGCTTGATCTTGAGCTGTTAATCCCGCTGCTTGTCCCATGTTAAAATCATTTGTCATTGACGAATTTTGAGCCATAGCATTATTTATTGCTCCTGCGTTTGCTGCATTTGCATTTTGTAGTGCACCAAATTCAGCCATTCTTTCTGCATTAGCTTGTCCAGCATTAAACTTGCTAAGATCAATATCAGCACTAAATTGAGCTTGTCTAAATTGATTTCTTTGACCAGCGCTAAATTGATTTGCTTGATTTCTAGCACCTGCACTAAATTGATTTGCTTGATTTCTTGCTGAAGCGCCAAATTGACTTGCAGCATTCTGAGCACCAACATTAAATTGACTTTGTCCTAAATCAAACTGTGAAGCTAAATTACCTTGAGCAAGCATATCTCTTTGTAGCGATTGTTCACCTTGAGCTCTTAATTGTTCATTAGCTTTAACCTGTCTATCTATATCTGCAGAAATACCTTGTTTAGACTTTGCTGCTGCTGCAGCTAACGCTGTTGCTCCACCAGCTCCAGTTCCAGCTTGTGCTGCTAAATCTTGAGATGCGGCAAGAGATTGATCTGCTTCTTGAGCGGCCATTTCTGAACCTGCTGTTGAAACTTGTAAGTTATTAAAAACGTTACTAAGACCAGTGTTTGCGCCTCGTTGAAGTTGACCAATATTTGTTCCTTGAGCTGTATATCCTTCTCCAGTATAACCTTCTCCAGTATAACCTTCAGCTGTTCCAAGTTTTTGTACTCCTTGACCAGCAATAGCTCTTTGACCACCTAATTGACCAAAATTTTCTCCATCTCGCATTGATAGTTTTGAAGGATCTATAGTATCTACCTCTAAATTTGAATAAAAATCTCCAACTTCAAATTTTTTTAAATCACCAATAGCTGTATCATATAAGTCTTGAGCTTCACTTAAATCCTCTCTTTGACCAGGTAATGTGCGTTGAGCCGCTGCGCCAGCATCTATTCTATCTCGAACTCTTCCCATTTATAATTTTTTTAATAATTTATTGTTTTTTGTTAATTTATTTACATAATCATAACCTAATTCTTTAGCAAAATTATTAACAAAATTTATTAAAAGATTTAAAGCTTTTTCTTTATCCTCATCTTTATAAGATATATCAAATATTATATCTGTAGAAATAGCACATTTTGAATTAGTAATAATTAACCAACAAGCTGCTATTGGATCATTTTCTTTACAAACCACAAAACCACCTAAACCAGATCTTTTTTCTTCGTAGTCACCTATTTGAAAAGAACCTGGTAAAAAATCTCTAAGATTTTCTATAGATTTATTTTGTTTGTTAGAACTCCACCATTGCGGTAAAAAATCCCAATCAGACTCTTGTAATTTTCTTACTTGTAATTTCATATAATATAATTTAATTTATTTATTCTGAAGAATATACCGCCTCTGAATTAAGAGCAAATAATTCTTTTTTAGTACTAGCATTAGCTATTGGTAAGTTTAATTTAATTTTAGCAAATGCACCTTTAATTCCAGATACAATCTTATTGTCGGTTGGTGTTAAAACTCCACCTACAACAATGTAGTTTGGCTCTGATGAACTTATAGGTGCGAAATACTTGCCTTCTTTTTCTTGAAAAGGAAATGTTACTATTGCTGCCATATTTATGCGTCTTGATTTACTGTTATTGTTTGTGGTGCTACTGCTGAACCTGTTACTCTACTGTTTGTTGTTGCTAAATTAATTGTAGTAGATCTTATAGATCCAGTATTATTAGCTTGACCAGAAACTGTAAAAGAAACTCCTGGTGATAACTGTATAGTAACACCAAAAGAAGAATCTAAAAGTAACCATGAGCTAGATGCTCCTGGCGAAGCAGACCCATCAACATTCCATGTTCCAGCTATATTTTGTGCAACTCCAGCTTGATTTAGCGTTATTGTAGCAGTACTACCTAAAGTTGCTGTAGCTGCTCCTACTGTTGAATCTACAACCGGAGTTACAACTGTATTTTGTGCAAGAACGGGTATAACTTTAGTTATTGCTAGTTCACCATTTTCGTTACCTAAAACTTCTGTAGAAGTAGTACCAGTTGGAAAACCAGATAAAACATAACTATTGCTTACAAGAATTTCTGTTGTTGCACATGTGTATGTTATAACGGCTGTTCTAGTGCTTGCAACATCAAAAGGTGAATTATAAAAAGCAACACCTACGCTTGTTGTAGAACCATCCGCCTGTACTGGAGTGCTATAAACTACAGTTCCACCAGTTGGCGTAGTTATGTTACCTTGGTTTAACTGCAGCGTATATTTTAACGTTGCTGCTCCATTTGCTGTTATTGTTCCAGCTGTTGCTGTTGAAGGAACTGTTATTGGTAAAGTATAAGTTAAATTGTCAAGACCAACTCCACTTCTTACGTTTGTTAAAGTTCCAGGATTAGTAGAAGCTGGCATGCCAAGCACACTAATTGTTATATTAGAAGGATCTATATAGTAATTACTTTCAGCTGCTGTACTAAATATAACTTGATTACCTCCAGCGTTATTAAACACTTGTGAAGCTGGAGCTATTGAAGAGTTTGAAACAGTGTCTATAACATTAACTGTTAATAAAGCTACAGTAAATGCCAAAGCAGCACCTGTGCCACCTATATTTAAAGTTTGTATACTGTTAGTATTTCCAACGATATGTTGAACTAAAAATACTAATCTTCCATCTGTAGATTCAAATGGAGCAGTTCCAACAGGATTTGTTATACTTAAACTACTTCCAGAAGCTTGTGTTAACGTTATATTATTTACATTGTCAAAAGCAAATTGAGAGTTTAAAGGTGAAACAAAAATAGCCCACTGTACATTATCACCTTGTTTAGCTTGAACGGTATTGGCTCCATTAAACACAGAATTAGGTGCAGCACCAGATAATTGTAATGTAGTTGTAAAAGATGTTGCAAGCGATGGTATTACACCAGAGCTACCTAAATCTGTTTCTATATATTCTAATTCCCAACCTGAATCACCTTCGTAGCTTAAAGAATTAAATTGTTTAACTAAAGAAGGACTGTCATTAAAAACAGGTATAACGTAAGACTCTTGAGTTCCTAAATTATAAAAATTGTTTCTAGTAACGTTTTTACTATGATGTTGCCACATGGCACCACCATTAAAAGTATAATAATCATTATTTAAAGATAATCCACCTTCTTGTTTATAACTTCTAAATCCTGTCCAACCATTTGATCTGTCATCAAAAGTTATAGTAATATAACCTTGAGAAGCGGTTGCTACGTTTGTGTCTGGATTACTATCTAAACCCTCAGCTGTAACAGTTAATTCATACAAGTGACTATATTCATCGTAAGAACCAACAACTTTTGTAGATTGTTTTAATAAATCTCTAAAAAAATCTCCTAAACCAAATAATGATATTTCTTCTATACCGTTTTGAGTTAATCTAAGGACTGTACCTCTGTTTTTATCTGTAAAATATCTTGAAAAACCAAAATTAGCAAAAGATTCAGGATCACTAGATATTCCAAACTGTCCTGGATAAGCTGCAATAGTACCTAAAAATTGTGTATTACTTGTTACAGGTACCGCGCCGCCTTCGGCTGAATATATAAAGTTTTTATCAATAGGTGATCTAGATACTTTATCTTCTTGAAATATTATTACCTGCGTATCATCTACAAAAAGCTTTTGCACAGATCCATCTAACGGATCAAGAGAGATCGTTAGACCGCCCTCAGATTCATTGAATTGATTTATATAATTAATACCAGTTCTAGAATTTAAAAGTCCACTAGAATGTATAAGAGTGTTACTTCTTCTTTCTTGAGTAAAATTTTCTTGTACTACGTAAGCTCTAACGCCTACATCAAAAAAAGGTTCGTTAAATCCAGCTCTAATTCTATTTATTTCAATGTGGTATCCCGCTGTAAATGTAAGCAGTATACAATTAAAAAATTCTATATCAACAGCTGTAGCTGGAATGTCTGTAACTAAACCACCTGTAGATGTTTCATAAAATATATCTAATTCAGAGCTAATAGGTTCTGTTTCAAAAACACATAAACCAGCTGATACTGCGCTTCCAGATTGATCTAAAGTAGTAACGTTAGCTTCACCTGAAGGATTATTTATTGATTGTACTGAGGTTAAATTAGCTTGAGGTTTTACAACTCCAGCTTCTGGAGTATATACATTTGCTCCATTTAAAAATTTAGGATAAACAGATACATCGCATGGAGATATTGTTGCTGAAGTACTTGGAGGTATTGCAGCTGTTTGATCTCTAGGTATTTTATTTATACTATCACCAAAACGATTAACAGTATTAGCTCCAGAAACAGTAGATATCCAATTGTAGTATTCTTGTTCACGTTGTTTTACAACAACTCTATATGAATAAGCCCATGTTGGTATCTGTGCTGTGTCTGTAAAAGTAATTCTTAACGCGTTAAATGCTGTTGTTGAAGATGCATCTCCTGTGTTTGAATCTATAAAAACAGTATCAGTACCAGAGCTAGATAATATAACTGGTGATTGTCTGCCAAATTTATCTGCTAAAACAATTCCAACCTGATAAGTTCTTCTTGATTTAACCGATTGATTTGTTAAATTATCATTTCTAGCAGATGTTTCGCCTGTTCTAGCAACACTAAAAGAAATATTAGGTATATCAAAATTTTGTAAAAAGTTACCATAAACTAATCTACCGCCAGCAACTTCTTGTGCCTTAGCCTTTATAGGAACAGCATCGTAAACTCTAGTAAGCTGATCAGGTGGTAAAGTTCTAAATGGATCTGTTGAAGAATATGTAAAGTTTACAAAAGGTTCTGTAGTAACTTCTTGATCATCAACAACATATAACGTTCCAGAACTAGACTCTTTGTATATAAGTTCAACACTATTTATACCATATCCAGTTGGAGTTGGTACTTGTAATTGAACTTGATTTATAGCATTTACAAAAGTTTCTATTTCACCAAATTCAGCTAAGCTATTGCTTATTGTATCAGTTTCATTTAATCTTGAAAAAATTACAGGTGTAAATGGAGCTAAAATACTATATTCATTATCTTCAAATTGCCATCTATATGAAAATCTAATAAGCTTATCTTCCATAAAAGTAGAAGATATAGAAGATTCACGTGTTGTAGAAATAAGAGTTGATGATTCATACGGAGCAAACTTAGCTACAGATATTAAATTATCTATATTTCCAGTTGATGTATAATAAGATGTGTTATTTCTTGCTGTAACTACATTTATTTTTCTAGGACAATTTCTATTATCAGTCCAAAATAATAAATCATCAACTATATTTATACCTGTTATAGGAAAGTTTTGATGTAAGTTTAATTGTGTTGAAACTATTAAAGCTGTAAGTTGTTTTGTTTTTTGATCGTATTCAAATAAACCATGCTCACCTGAGTTAGTTTCATTATATATTGAATTTGTTGTAACAAGAAAATATATTTTTTCACTACCAGTGTCTTTAACTTGGCCTATACATTTACCATTAGTAAGTCCGCTTTGTGCTACTAATTCATTGCCTAATAAATTTTCTATTGCACCAACATCTGAGCTTTCTGATTGCCCTATATTAATATTAAAACCTTCTCGATATTCACCGGCAGGTACTATTCTGTCATCCAGATCTCGGTTCATTTTACCGACATTGAATGTTCTTTTAATTTCTGGCATAGAAAATTATTAGTGTTTAATCCATTTAGCTTTATTACGAAATATATTTGTCATTTCAGATACCTTCATATTTGCTATTCTTATTTTAGCGTTTTGCATTTTAGCATAAGCTTCTTTTTTATAAAGAGCTACGCCTCCAGCCGCTGCTGGTCTTAGCTTGCTTAAGTTATATAACATCTGTGCATATATAGCATCTTCTGATAACTTAGGTACTAAAACATTATCAAAGTTTCCGTTTTCACCTAAACCATCTGATATGTAATAAAGAGTTATTATTGTATCTTGAGTAAAAGAAGAATCAAAATATATTTGTCCAGCGTTTAAATCTAAAACAAAAGAACCATTTGTGTTTTGAAACTCAGGAGTTAAACCATATCTAGCACCAAAATATCCAAAATTATCATCGAAAAAATAACCGTTATAATAATCTAAAGCTTGTTGTTTTTCAGCAGTCTTATTTGCTTCTTGGTATCTTTCTAATGTATCAGATTTTTCTGCATATAAAGCGTTTCCTTCGTTGTCATAAAGATAAAAGTAATTATCATCTTGAGCAACTCCTTTGTTAGCATGAGTTACGCTACTAGGAAGTATAGTTCTTTGAACTCCCATGTTATCTGTATAACACAGTTTTATGTAGTTAACATAGTCTGATGGTAGCGACATTTGTAACATGGAATTTAATTGTATTTCAATAGAGCTTTCTGAATGAAATACATCATAACTAAATTCTTGAACAGCACGTTGTGCCCAAAAAGCAACTTCATATCGAGGCACTTTAGTTAAAGCTTTTCCATCTCCTACATAAGCAACCATAAAATTGCTTATTATATCATTAAGATTTGTTCTTCTATAATATCCGGGTATAGCTAAACCATTTCCACCATCTAATGCTGAATAATTGTCTACGTCTAAAGGTCTTCTTGATATTGCCATTATTGTTCAGTTGCTGCGTTTTGTTGTTCTTTACCTTGTGCGAATCCTGCTACATCAGCCTGTTTTATAACTACTCCTGCATAATTTAATATATTAACAACTAAATTGTTTTCTTCAGAAGGATGTAAATCAAAATTATAAGATTTAGCTACTACATCATAACTATCAGTAGCTGGATCAAAAACAGTTGGATCATAATAAGGTATTGTACCACTAAGTACATAACCCCATTTTGGTCGTATTGGTTTTTTTAAATATTCAAGTTTAACACCAGTGCTAACAGTGCTAGGGTATAATTCAACTGAATTACCCATTAAAGTGTATACTGGTTGTGTAGAAACAGGAGCCGTTAATGGAGATAAGTTTATATACTTAATCTCATCATGAGAAGATTGATCTGCAACCACATCATTTACAGAAACAACTCCTAATCTATATAAATCACTAGGCAATGAAAAAACGCCGTTAAGTTTTGTTAAACTTGCTTTTTTATAAAACAAATTAACTTTTTCCGATAAATATAAAGTAGGATCTGAAAAATCACTCTGCACGAATGAATTACTTTCATAGGCAGAAGCTTTTGGAAAATAAGATGCAAAAATTTCATTTTGCACTTGTTCAGCTAGTCTATTAAATTCTTCAGGCGTTATATAACCTCTATTGTCTTTGTTAGCTATAACAAGTACAGTTTGGTATACATTATTTATATTTACCATTAATTTATTTTTATGTTAATTTAGTTGATATAGAGTTGATTTCTCACTCTATATCAGGTAAGCTATGAAAGCTTTTTAGTCAAAGACTTCATTAAATCAATACCTTCATCTGTTTTAAAGTATTGAGATAAAGCACTATATGGATGTTGATCAAAAGGTACTGTAAGTATTTTTTTGCCATTAGCAAACTTAAATACAGTATTATCATCTGTTAACATTATAATACCAGCCTCTACAGCTCTATTAGCTAAGTTTCTTAATTTAATATCTTCATCTTGAGATATTTCAATAAACAAAGCTGGTTGAGATTTAGCAAATCTATAAGCATCTCTTTTTAATTCTCTAGACGACATTGAGCTTACTCCGCTACCTAATTCAGTACGCATTATAGCTTCTAAATGCTCTATGTCTAAAGATTGAACTAAGTTTAATGCTTCTAATTCAAATTCAAGAGTATCAATTTCATCTTCTGCTTCTTTTGTAGCATCTGCTTCAATCCATAAATTACTTTTTAAAGGATGATATATTGAAAGCATTTTTTGCATACTAACTTCAGATCTTGGAACATTTAAAACACCGTCTTGAAAAATAACATGTGTTAATGTTGAATAACCTTCTTGTTCGTCTGCAAATACAGATTTTTGATTACTTGCTAATCTTAATTCTCTATTTATTTTTAAACCTTCATCAAACCATAATAATGGTTTTCTAGGTGTATGTCTAGTTTGTATTGTGTATGTTACTGGAGAATGATTACCAGCTAGAATATAAGTTCTATCTTTATATTCCCAGTCTTTTTCAGCTTGAAAACTAGAGCTTTTTTGTTTACTTGTAGTTGTTGTCATAATTAAATAATATAAAATAAGAATACTGGGCTCCGAAGAGCCCGTATCCTATTGGTTAAAAAATATTAAGCTTTGAATAAAACAAAGTTATTAGCCGCTTGAGTGATAAGACATCTTTCACTTAAGTAGTTAAGTTTCATTTCATCAATATCAGAAGTTGGAGAACCAGTTCCAACAGATCCTGTAATCCAAGATTTGTTTTTACGGTTTTCAGTTTCTGAAGCTCTATATCTAATGTGTAAGAATGGTCGCTTGATGTTTTGACCTAATTGTTGATCGTAAACTGTAGAAGTTCCTGCAGGAATTAATACACCTTCAATGTCTCCAAAACCTCCACGAGTTGACCAGTCATTTAAATATTTCCAGTCAGTTTTGTAAAAGTCATAAGAACCTCTTCGGTATCCTGTGAATCCTAAGTTAAGAGCCATATCAGCGCTATTGTTAAATACACCATAAGATGTACCGTGAGCGTGATTAGCTGTTCCAGCGTATGCACCATTTTGCATTGCAAGAATATCATCAATTTCTAAAGAAAGTTCACGATTTAAGAAAAGCATATTTTCTTCAATTGCTCCTTGCTTGTCTAATTGCTTAAGTACTGCATCAAAATCTGTTAATGCTCCACCACCTGCTTGAGCAGCTGCTTGAGATCCAAATCCTTGATATACATTTCCTCGTGCTTCAAGAGCTGCAAAGAAACCTTCAGTACCTCTAGCGTTTTGTGCAGCTAAAGATCCGCCAAATGTACCTAGTGGAATATTAGCACCGCCAGCTACTTTTGTAACACCTTCAACCATAGACATTTCAAGATAATCTTCCCAACGTAGTCTATTTTCATGCTCTGATTTAACATACCATAAATATCCACCAGCTCCATTTTCAGAAGTAACTTCAATCCAACCAATCTGAGCTGTGTCAGAACCGTTTATTTGATAGTTTTCTTTTAAAATGATAGGAGCGTTTGCAAACGTAGCATACCCTGGATCAAGCTTTTCAGTAAAGTTTCCTGTACCTTTAGCAAATTCAGAACCATAAACGATTGCTGTAACTCTAGAAGCTGCTGCAATTTGTGCGTGAGATGCATATGCTTGAATCTGGAACATTTGTCCTTCTCCTGTAGCACCTGCACCAACTCCAACGTTAGTAACAACACCTTTAATAACAGCACCAGTTCCACCAACTGCTGATGTAGCTGAAGTCTGAACTTGTACCATTACTGTTTGTCCTATTCTAAAATTACAAGTTACTGTATTACCTGGTGAAGCTGTTAGGCCTACACTTGCTGGTTGAGCAACTGGTATTTCAAAGTTTAGTATACCACCTGCGGCAGCGGCTGCAGCAATAACTGCTTGTCCACCTCCTGCTGCTGGCATTACTCCTGCTGTACCTCTAGGAATAACATTTGCATATCTTGTATGTAATCTACCTTGCTCAGTCCAGATTATTTGATCTGATGTTGAAGGCATCTCCGCAGACACCATACGAAGGAAAGAACCTATAGAACGATTTCCATATCTTTCTACTTCTTTTTCGTATACGTCTGGTAAAAATTGTTGTGTCCATTGACTAAAGTTAGGATCAGTGAAATTAATGTAGTTTCCACCGTACATTGCTTTAGTTTGGGTTGGTTGTAAAGCGGCTGGTATGCCTGCTGTAAAAGCCATATTGTTTTGATTTTAAGTTGTTATTATTATTTCCATTTAATGCGCAACTTATCTGAAGAATCGCCTGAGACTACTCTAATTGTATCACCTGATTTTGTGGTTATTGAAGATGCATCGCTTCTAGGATCCATGTTTATATTTTTTGCTTTTCTAGCTGAATCTTTTATGGCATCGGCACGGCCTTGTTCATAAAAATGATTAGCTATTTTATCTGCATTTTGAGCAGCAAATATTGCTTTATGGTATTTATCCACGTCTTTAGCGGTTCCTTCACCTTCAAATTGATTTAAAAAATTTGTAATATCAGACTGGAACTCTTTTGTTTTTTTAGGATTTTCAACTTTAAATCTATATTTGTTTTCTCCGACGTTAAAATCAAAACCTTTGAAATTATCGGAAAATACTTTATTAGTTTCAGCTGTAAAATCTTTTTTATATTTTAATGCTTGTTCTTCAAGTTGCTTTTGTTCATTATAATAGTCAAATGCTTTTGTATATGCTGGATCAATATTTTCTTTTTTTCTTAACTTAAGATCAGAATAATATTTATCTTTTGCTTCATTTAAAGCTTTTTTAGCACTATATAATTCTTCTTTAAAAGCTAATTGCTTAGCTTTAATATCAGACGCTTCGTCTAATTCGTTATCATAGGCAAAGTTTTTATCCATTAAAAAATTTATATCTTCTTTGTCTAAATGAGGTTTTGTAAATTCATAATATTCTCTAACTAAACTTATATTATCTAATTTAGTTAAATCTCTATTTAATTTAGTATAATCCTCAACAGTTCCACCAGTATCTTCCATAAACTTTATAAGTTTATCAACACCTTCTGGTAACTCTATGTTAGTATCTTGTACTATTTCTTCTTTAGTTAAAGGAGTAGGTTTTTCTTCTACTTCTTTTCGTTCAACTTCTGTTTCTTCTTTTACTAATTCTAAAGGAGATTCATCTGTTGTTTGTTCTACTTCTTGTTCTTTGGAATTATCTTCTTGATTGGATTCGACCCGTACTTCGCCGTCCACTTCTTGGCTATCTCCGGTTCGTTCGCCCACA
>Ga0209336_10000754_pt1 | contig 16346 bp, 20 predicted proteins | sample LinPmetageLP32_FD_184042 | JGI IMG/M metagenome (GOLD analysis project Ga0209336, IMG submission 184042) | Marine viral communities from the Pacific Ocean - LP-32 (SPAdes) (version 2) | ecosystem: Environmental > Aquatic > Marine > Oceanic | place: Pacific Ocean | collected 2009-08-23 | reverse complement strand
GCCCCTCTATATTTTCCAACAACAACGTAGAGCCGGACTTTGAATCTATAATTAATTCTAAGGTTTGGAAAAAATTTGTGAAAGGAACACGCATACATTATTTAATGGGCGAAGCATCAAAAAAAGCAACGATTAATATTTTAAAAAAGGTAGCTAAATGACACACATACTATCTTTTGTTTTTGGAGCATTAATAATTCTTTTCTTTACAGAAATGAGTGTTATTCAATTAAAAGACCATTGGCAAGTTGCGTATCAAGTGGGGCGTGATGATGGTTATACATTAGGTAAAGCTGAACACGAACTGTCACGAGAACAGATGATGTATGAGTGTGAACGATTGCACTGGGAAACGCTTGATGGAAAGCCAAGATGACTGAGTTGATTAAGATGGACGGATTGGACAAAGCCTTGATTGGTCGTTCATGTATATGGGATAGTACAGGCAGACAAGAAGATCGGCTTGTATATTCGGGGGAAAAGATAGTTGCCATACTCATTGCACGAGATGGTATGACAGCAGACGAGGCTCTTAAATATATTGAGTTCAATATTGAAGGAGCGTATGTCGGAGAGCAAACCCCAATAGTTATGTGGTCAGAATTTATTGAAGAGTTAAAAGAAGAGTACGGCATGGAGCAAGATGACTGAGCCACGAATCTATTGTAAAACTTGTAATGAATTCAAACCAGTTGGTTACTATGGTGGGCGTAATAAAAGTGGTTGGTTATGTAAAAATTGCCACAACAAAGAAAAGGACAAAGTAGATGAAAGACAAGATCGCAGAGAAGTTTAAAGATATGTTAACCCCATATGACAAAGCGGAACTTAAAGATGCTGATGAGAAGTTAGAAGAAATGTTTGACATAGCACAAAAAGAACACGTAGGCTTAAACATATCACCTATAACACAACCAAAAGTTAAATCTATTCTGGTTGCCACGCCCATGTATGGTGGTATGTGTACAGGGCATTACACTATTGCGTTAATGAACTCCATCAACACCCTTAAAGGTTTACAGGTAGAAACTTTGTTAGCAAGTTTAATGAATGAGTCTTTAATACCTCGTGCAAGAAATGAGTTAGTTAGATTATTTCTAAACGAAACACAATGTTCACACATAATGTTTATAGATGCTGATATGTATTTTAACGATCAAGCTATTGCTACTTTATATAAAGCAGATAAAGATGTAGCTTGTGGTATCTACCCAAAGAAAGAACTAGATTGGGGTAAAGTTTCTACGGCAGCGAACAAGGGCGAAACTGATTTACCTAATCACTCATCGTCATTTGTTTTAAATTTACCGCATGGTGTTAAGAAAGTAGAGCCTGATGCTGATGGTATGGTGGAGGTGCGACATGGTGGCACAGGATTTATGCTTATTAAAAGAGAAGTGTTTGAAAAGTTAGCAGAACATGTACCTGAATACAGAGCATCGACAAGACAAAACGCAGAGGGAGAGTTTGTTAGGCCACTTACGAAACAATTCTTTGACACAAGTATTGATGAGACAGGCTGTCTATTATCTGAGGATTATCATTTCTGTGCTTTGTGGAGAAAGCATGGTGGGAAAGTATATGCAAATACAAAACTTAAATTTAATCACATAGGCACACATATATTTGGAGGGAGTATTGAATGAGTAAACCTATATCAAGAAAAAAAATGTTAAAACTTTTTTTGCCAGCTCTAAATTATTTATATGGGTTGGACGCTGGAGAGTATTCAGATTATAAAAAGAAGAATACTTCTAAAAAACCGGATAACTCTAAAAAACCATTTGACCCAGAAATAGCCGCTGGACTGTTAGTTTTTAATGCTATGAATGAATCCCCAGAAAAAGGGGCTAAAGTATTTGAAAAGTTTTCTGAGATGACTGATTTGGGGTTTTTTGATTCTAAAAAGTTTAACAGCACAACAATGACACAAGAGCAAGCAGACTATATGAAAGCTGAAGAAAAAAAGCTGAAGGAAAAAAGTGAGGGGAGTATTAAATAATGTTTAGCAAAAAAGAACCTGATGCAACTGACACACAAATTGGTGGTACGCATTATAAAGATATGGGGGCAGAGCCGTGGGAAGTTTTAAAGCAATGGCTAAGTCCTGCACAGTTCAAAGGATTTTTATTAGGCACTACTGTTAAATATTTAGCAAGAGTGAATGTTAAAGATGTTGACGGCAAAGGTGGATTACAAGATATTAAAAAAGCACACCACACGTTGACGTACTTAATAGAACAGTTAGAAAAATAAGGAGATAAGTTATGGCTATGAATAAAAGTAAAAAGAGAAAGTTACCTCTTCCGTTACCAGAACCATATTGGGTACCTCCTACTACGTTACCAGAACCAGAACCAATCGTAATGTATAGCCCCAATGATAAAGTGACTAAAAGATATGATGGAAGTTTATATACTAAATTCCCATTAAAATTTCTTAAAGTTCATATACACAATTCGAGTATGCCCCAATGGTTAAAGAATAAATTTCATCGTATACCATACGATGAAGAATTTAATGGTGAAAAAATAATTCGAAGGCCTAAATTTATATATGTCGGAGATATATTATTTGAAAATTACCAAAACTTTATGGAATTTAGTGACAAATCGACTAAACATTTTGATGGACTATCTCTCAAAAGCACACAAATATTAGAAGAATATCTTAAAGAAAGAAATATGTTTTTACAATGGGTGCAGTACAAAAAAGCAGGTTATGTGGAAGCTAGACTTTTTGAACAAGACCCTGTAGGCGATAAAATAGAAAAAAATATAATTTCTTTTAGAAAGTGGAGGGTTAAACAACCTAATTTTTTATTTAATTATCGTCACGCTAGAACGATGTCTGACATAAAACCTTTAAAATACACACAACTACTGGATAATATCTTTCCCTTAAAAAATAATGACACCTGAGAAGAAAGTTAAAAACAAAGTCGTAGCGATACTGAAAGAACACAAGGCATACTATTTCTATCCTATGACAGGTGGTTATGGTAGCAGTGGTGTGCCGGACATTGTAGGTTGCTATAAAGGACATTTTTTTGGTATTGAATGTAAAGCAGGGAAGAACAAACCTACAGCATTACAACTAAAAAATATAAGGGATATACAAAACAATAATGGTATAGCTATTGTTGTTAATGAAAAAAATATTTCAGATGTTGAGACTATGTTAACTACTTGTCAAATACTAGAGGGGAGAACTCTTTGAGAAGACCTCATACTGGAAGACAAATACAACTGTTTAAATGTTTAGAAAAAAACTACGCACTATCTAAAAAGCAATTATCAAGAAAAATGAAAGTAAGTGTACGTAGCATTGAAAGATATTTGCCAGTGCTTTTAGAACATAAGGTGGTGGAAGTAAAATTTACAGATATAAAAGGTAACTCAAAAAAACCAACGCATTTTTATTCAATAATGAGAAATAAATTATGAAACAGAAACCATCTACTTTGCAAAAATTTGTAAAGTTATTAAAAGTATACAGTTTAGACTCTGTGGATCTTAAAATAATTGCGTTTGCTCAAGACAAATGGAATAAAGGAGATGTTAGAGTTACTGATTTTTTAATAGAACATGTTATAGCATCTCCTAGCACATTACATTATCGTGTTACCAAACATCTTGTGGATAAAAAAATATTTAGTATAAGAGTTAACTCCCAAGACAAGAGGGAGAAGTTTGTAGTTAAAGGTAAAAGGTTTGATGACTTACTGAACAAAGTAGATTTGTAATGCTTATAACTATAGATTTTGAAACTTACTATGATAAAAAATATTCGTTATCAAAAATAACTACTGAGGAATATATACGCAGTAAAGAATTTGAAGTTATTGGTGTTGGTTTAAAAGTTAACGATGAAGAAACAGAATGGTTTTCTGGCACTAGAGAAGAAACAAAAGAATGGTTGTCTCAATTTAATTGGGATAAAGCTGTTGTACTAGCACACAACATGATGTTTGATGGTGCTATTTTATCTTGGTATTTTAATATACACCCTTACAAATTAGTTGACACGTTATGTATGGCACGTGCAATTAATGGAGCATACTCTTCTGTAAGCCTTGCTAATCTTTCAAAAAGATATGGTTTAGGAGAAAAAGGTACGGAAGTTTTAGATGCGTTAGGTAAACGTAGGTCAGATTTTTCCCCCTCTGAACTAGAACGCTATGGTGGATACTGTCGCAATGACGTATATCTCACATATAAATTATTTGAGAAACTCTATAGTGTTTTCCCCCGCAGCGAATTAAAAATTATTGATATAACCCTCAAGATGTTTACAGAACCTAGATTACAGCTAGATGTTAAGTTATTGGAGGATCATTTAAATAGTACGAAAATAAGGAAGGCGGAGCTATTAAAAGATTCAAACACCTGTAAAGACGTTCTCATGAGTAACGATAAATTTGCGCAGTTGCTACATAAAAAAGGTGTTGTTCCCCCTAAGAAGATTAGTTTGAGAACAGGCAAGGAGGCATGGGCTTTTGCAAAGACTGATGAAGAGTTTAAAGAACTAGCTGACCATGAGAATGAAGATATAAAGATATTAGTAGCCGCTAGATTAGGTAACAAAACTACTTTAGAGGAAACTAGAACAGAAAGATTTATTGGTATAGCTAGTCGTGGACTGATGCCAGTTCCCCTTAAATACTATGCGGCTCACACAGGCAGATGGGGAGGGTCAGATAAAATAAACCTTCAAAACTTGCCGTCACGAGGTAATGATGCAAACAAGTTAAAGACAGCAATTCAATCACTAGACGGATACACAATAGTTGATGCTGACTCTTCTCAGATTGAAGCAAGGGTTCTTGCATGGTTGTCAGAACAAGATGATCTAGTAGATGCTTTTGCAAATGGGGAAGATGTTTATAAAATTATGTCGGCTGGGATATATAACAAATCAGTTGACGAGGTTACAAAAGCTGAGAGATTCGTAGGTAAAACCACTATATTAGGTTGTGGCTATGGTATGGGAGCAGTTAAGTTTCAGAGCCAATTAAAAACTTTTGGCACAGATATATCTCTTGAAGAGTCAACACATATCGTTAATGTCTATAGAAAAACTTATAGTAATATATCGAGCCTATGGAAACAAGGACATAAATGTTTAGATAGTATGATAGATATTACAGGTAATACTTTAGGCAAACATGGAGTTTTGGGATTTGACCCCCAACAAAGAGGATTCTTATTACCTAATAAATTATGGCAACAATACACAGGTTTACGTAAGTTGTATGATCCTGATGGCAGACCTCAATATGAGTATAAGACTAGAAATAGTTACACCAAAATATATGGTGGTAAGTTAATAGAGAACATATGTCAAGCCCTTGCTAGGTGTATAATCGCAGAACAAATGTTAAAGATATCTGAAAGATACAAAGTAGTTCTTACAGTTCATGATGCTATAGCTTGTGTAGTTCCTGATAGTGAACTTGAAAAAGCAGTTGAGTTTGTGCGAGATTGTATGAAATGGCGACCAAATTGGTGTCAGGATTTACCACTAGATTGTGAAGTAGGGTTTGGTGGTAATTATGGGGAGATTAAATGAGTTATACATGGTCTTATTCAGCTATAAATTTATTTAAGCAATGCCCTAAAAAATACCATCATCTTAAAATACTAAAAGATATGGTAGAACCTCAAAGTGAAGCTCTTTTGTTTGGTAACAGAGTACACCAAGCGGCTGAATTTTATGTAAAAGAAAACACCCCTTTACCAAAAGAATTAAATTATTTAGAAGAAACTCTTTGCAAGATAAAAGAAATTAAGGGAGACAGACTGTGTGAGTACAGAATGGGGTTAACTAAGGATTTACAACCATGTGGGTTCTTTGACAAAAAAGTATGGTGGAGAGGTATCGCAGACTTAATAGTATTAGGAGATAACAAAGCATATTTAATAGACTATAAAACTGGCAAGAACACTAAGTATGCTGATGTAAAGCAATTAGAAATACTGTCTTTAGCTATGTTTAAGCATTTTCCTAAAATAAAAAAGATAAAAGCAGGGTTATTGTTTATAATTACTGAAGAACTTATTAAGAAAAATTTTAGTTCTGATGAACAAGATAAGTGTTGGGAGTATTGGATATCTAATACTAATGACTTAGAAAATACTTTAAACACAGATGTATGGAACGCTAAACCAAATTTTACTTGTAGAAATTATTGTGCGGTATTAAGTTGTTCGCACAATGGACGAGGAGAATAATGGATACCTCCATAGTTATAGCAAAGCTACATACTATAGTTATTTTTGCAATATTAGAAAAAGACTACGAAGAATATAAATTAAGATTTGAACCTAAAAGTGTTTGGGGGAATAAGAAAGTACCTATATTTAATTATTTCGTACCTAAACCCTTTATAGCTGAAAAGTTTTTTAAGATAGATTACCCAAGATATAGGTTATTAAAATCAGGAAACTTAGGAATAAAAGAATATGAAATTGAAAGGGGTAAGTTAAATGCCTTATACAAACACACCTAGACCTTACAAAAAAGAATATAAAAAACAAAAAGCACGTGGAGAGCATAAAGCAAGAATGGAACGTCAACGTGCAAGACGTGCTATGGATAAAAAAGGTAAAGATTTAAATAAAAATGGTAAAGCAGATAAGAGAGAGGGTAAAGATATTTCTCATAAGAAACCATTGAGTAAAGGCGGTACAAATAAAGACGGATATAAGATAGAATCAAAAAGTAAAAATAGATCACGCAATTATAAAAAAAAGAAGTAAAATAGTGTTTGCCGAGTTTTAAAATAGACTAAGTATTATTAAAAATGATACTTTGGTCGATACGAGTATTTAAAAGGAGAGTACGTGGAGATCATAAACAACAAGGCTTTACTGCTTAAAGTAAAGCAACCGGAGAAAATAACCTCTGTCATACCAAAAAGTAAAGCAATAACCTCACATCAAGTAATGGTCAAATGGGGGTTAGAAGAAGCCCAAGTATTAAAAAATCTTAAAATAAAAAATGTGCCGTCCCCTATCATGGCTAACTACAAATGGGGAGGTATGTATAAACCATTTGAGCATCAGAAGAAAACATCTTCTTTCCTGACATTACATAGACGTGCGTTTGTATTTAACGAACAAGGTACGGGGAAAACAGGAAGTGTTATATGGGCGGCTGATTATCTAATGAAATTGGGGCTAATAAAAAGAGTTCTAGTCCTATGCCCTTTATCAATAATGCAATCGGCTTGGCAAGCTGATTTATTTAAGTTTGCTATACACAGATCAGTTGGTATCGCACACAGTTATTCCAAAGAGAAAAGAATAGAGATAGTAAATTCAGATGCAGAGTTTGTCATATGTAACTATGATGGGTTACAAATTATACGAGACACAGTTAATAAAAACGAATTTGATTTAATTGTAGTTGACGAAGCTAACGCATATAAAACGGTCACTACAAAAAGATGGAAAATTTTAAACTCTATTATAAAACCTCATTCATGGGTTTGGATGATGACAGGCACCCCTGCATCGCAAGCACCGACAGATGCCTATGGATTAGCAAAAATAATTAACCCTACTGCTGTGCCAAAATATTTTGGGTCGTTTAAAGATCTTGTTATGTATAAAGTATCTGAGTTTATTTGGCGACCAAAAAGTAAAGCAGAAGACATAGTGCATGAAGCATTACAACCTGCTATTAGATTTACTAAGGAAGAATGTTTAGATTTACCTGACATGACATACACCACAAGAAATATTCCTTTAACAAAACAACAAAACAAATATTACGAACAACTTAGAAAGAATATGCTGGCAGTAGCCGCAGGGGAAGAAATAACAACAGTTAATGCAGCCGCAAACTTAAATAAATTATTGCAAGTATCTTGCGGTGCAGTATACACAGATACTGGAGAAACAGTTGAGTTTGATGTATCCAGCAGATTAAAAGTTTTAACTGAAGTAATTGATGAAGCAAGTCATAAGGTAATAATTTTTGCTCCATATCGCCATGCAATTAATTTAATAGAAGACTATCTTGTTAAAAATAAATATCATTGTGAAGTAATTCATGGAGGTGTTTCTGTAAATAAAAGAACAGATATATTTAATAAGTTTCAAACAGAAGATAAACCACAAGTATTAATTATTCAACCGCAAGCCGCATCTCATGGTGTAACTTTACATGCCGCAAATGTTGTTGTGTACTGGTCAGCAGTTATGTCTGTAGAAACGTATTTACAGGCAAACGCAAGAGTTCATAGAGCCGGACAAAATAATCCTTGCACAGTAGTTCACTTACAAGGATCGGCTGTAGAAAAAAGAATGTACAGTATGCTTCAATCAAAAATCGACATACATAATAAGTTGATAGATTTATATAATAATATTTTAGAAGACGCTTGACATTGTAAAAGATTTACTTATAATAATTAATAGTGATATTTAATACTAATAAGGGGAAGAAATGAAAGTAGATAAATTAGTCAAAGTTTATCTAAAAATAAGGGATAAACGCAAAGAGTTACAAATTGAATACGATAAGAAAGATGAGTATTTGAAAGACACTCTAAAAGAAGTTGAGACGGCTCTTTTAGACGTATGTAAAGAAACAGGTGCAGATAGTTTACGTACTGACTTTGGTACTGTATCTAGGAGAGTTTCTAAAAGATATTGGACAACGGATTGGAGTTCTATGTATGAGTTTGTTAAAGACAACGACCAATTAGATTTGTTAGAAAGACGGATAGCACAAGGCAATATGTCAACTTATCTTGAAGAAAATCCTGACAAGTTACCTCCAGGGTTAAACGTAGATAGTAAATATGCAGTAACTGTTCGTAGAAAATCATAAATGAGAAGAATAAGCATACAAAATAATATGTGGCGGTTTCTTTCTGACGGAAAAGAAATTAATCGTGAAGATAAAACTACATTAAATGTAGTAATCGTAGGTGCGGCCAAACACATATCAAGAATTTATTACACAGGTACATATGATGAAAACAATTATAGAAAACCTGATTGTTATTCGATTGATGGTGTTAGACCACATGAATCTTCTGACAAGATTCAAGCAGACACATGTGTTATGTGTAGTCAGAATATAAAAGGTTCTGGCGCAGGAAACAGTCGTGCGTGTAAGTTTCAACAACGTATTGCTGTAGTTTTGGAAAGTGATATTGGTGGGCATATTTATCAGTTAAACATACCATCTAAATCTATATTTGGGCAGGGTACAGTAAAGAAATGGCCTTTACAAACCTATAGCAAAAAGATAGCAGAGAATGGCGCTCCTATAACATCAGTTGTAACGGAGATGTGTTTAAATTTAGATGATTATGGCACTCGTATAACTTTCCAACCAGTGCGTATTTTAGAAGATAAAGAGTTTGATGAAGCATTAAAACAAGCAGATTCTGCATTGGTAAAAAAAGCAATTAACGTATCCTTCAAAACATCTCTCGATGAATCAGATTTGGATATAACAAATAAAAATAATTTTTCTAACTTGGTGCATGTAATGGGCATGTCACCTGACATTTAATAAAAGGAGAACTTTATGTCAAATTTATCTTTAACCAACATCAATGGAAGTGACCTAAATGCTTTAGCAAAAGCTATGGGTATGAGTGCTGATGCAACTGCAAAGAAGCAAGGCAGTACATTGCCACGATTAAAAATAGACCATAAGGGTGTTGAAGGGACGGCTACTATAAAAGGTAAACAGAATGTGCCTTATCAAGTAGTAGAGGCAGGGCAATTTTGTTTAGAGCGTCTTGACACTGATGGCTCAAAAATATACCAAGAAAACCTTTCTATAAGATTATTTAATCAAAGGTTTATGTACAAAAGGTATGTAAGAGATGGAGAGTCTGGACGTTACGTTAAATCAGTTATGGGTTTAGATTTAAAATCTGATTTACAAGATACAGATGGTGGTGTTAATTGTGGTCGGTCTAGTAAGTACATAGAAGACTTTGATAGCTTACCGCAGGAAACAAAAGACTTAATGAAAAGCATTAAGAGAGTTAGAGTGCTTTTTGGGTTGGCAACTTTTAATGAAGCTATTGATGAAAAGGGCGAAGCAGTGTCTTCCATAGCGCCTATTCCTTTTGTATGGGAAGTAGATAATAGAGATGCTTTTAAAACATTGGGTGTTCCTATCAATAAAATGGTTACAAAAAATCTTATTCTCCCTCAATGCGAATTAAAACTAAGCACTGAAGAAAAATCAGTTCCTAGTGGGATTAAATTTTATTTGCCTAAAGTATCTATTGACACTGAGAATCTGTTTGATTTGAGTAAAGAAGATCAGACAACATTTAACGACTTTAACGAGTGGGTAAATTCTTATAACAATTGGGTTCTTTCTCAATCTTCTAAGAGTTCTGATAGCACGACTGTAGATGTTGATGTTGCAGGAGATGTTGAAGATGTTGAAGTAAAAGAAATTACTAAAGTTGAAAAAGAACCTAAAAAAGTTAAAACTAAAAAAGAAGAAGCACCTGCTCCTAAAAAAGATATAGGTAAAATCTTGGACGAGTGGGATGATGACGAGGAGTGATATATGTCAAAAGGCTATTCAAAAAACTTTATAGATATAATTGACAATGCGGATGAAAATTTGTTGGGTGTTCAATTGGGGTCTATGTGTGTTAAGAACGATATACCTGTAACTGATGTTGCTGAGTTCTTTAAAGTATCACGTATGACAGTTTACAATTGGTTTAAAGGATCTACAAAAGTTTGTGACCCGCATTTGCAAAAAGTAGAAAAATTAGTTAGTAAGTTAAAGGACTAAGGGGGTTTTATACCCCCTTATTTTACTGAAAGGACATTTTTATGTTATCAAAAATGGACTTCTTTTCTTTCGTTTTACCTTCTACAGGTTTGTATTGTTTTGTATCTTTAAAAGATGCTCCGGGAGCAACGAGAAAAAAATCAAGTCAAAAATTTTGTAATACTTTAGATGAGTTAATAACACATACAGATAAATTTTTAGAAACAAAGTGGGATGTTTATGTTGCACTTGCGTCTTATGATGATGCAGGACATCGTACAAAAGAATGTGCTAAAGAACTTAAAACTTTTTTTATAGATATAGATTGTGGAGAATCAAAACCATACAAAGACAAAAAAGAAGGTTTAACTGCCTTAAAGAAATTTTGTAAGACTACTCAATTACCAAAGCCAACTCTCATAGTTGATTCAGGAAATGGTCTTCACGTTTATTGGGTTTTAGATAAAGCTATAGAATCTTTAAAATGGATTGCTATGGCAAATTCGTTAAAAGATTTATGTGAAAAACATAAGTTTTTAGTAGATGGTGGAGTTACAGCAAACTCTGCTCAAATACTACGTGTGCCAGAAACTTTAAATTTTAAGGATATTAACAACCCAAAACCAGTAGAGGTTATATCTCAAAAAGATAATGTAGATTTAAGTTTTATGGAGGGTATTTTAAAAGCAGAAGTATCTATATTTGACGAACTAAAAAACAAAAACTTTTCTCGTCAACTAGATGCTACTACCTTAGCCCTACAAGCTAATTACAAGAATACGTTTAAAACAATCTTTTCTAAATCTATGAAAGATAAAGGTTGCGCTCAAATTAAATATGCTTATGAGAACCAAAAAACATTATCCGAGCCTTTGTGGAGATCAATTTTATCAATTGCAGAAAGATGTGAGGATAAAGAAAAAGCTATTGGCATTATGTCTAAAGGATACCCTAACTATAATAAAGAAGAAGCACTTAGAAAAGCGTCTTTAACTAAAGGGCCATATACGTGTAGTTGGTTTAAGAAAGAAAACCCTGAACTGTGTAAAGGTTGTTCATTAAAAGTGACCTCTCCCATAGTAATTGGTAAAGAAATTATAGAAGCATCTAAAGAAGATAATGTTGTTAGCGCAGTTGAGAGTAGTACTAAAAAAGAAAAAATATATAATATACCAACTTACCCATTCCCTTTTTATAGAGGTAAAGTAGGTGGTATATATAGAAAAGCAGATATACCAAAGAACAGTGATGAAGTACCTAAAGACGAATGTATATATCCATATGACTTTTACGTAGTCAAAAGAATACATGACCCTGAAGAGGGAGAAATTCTTTTATTAAGATTGCACCTACCAAAAGACGGTGTAAGAGATTTTTTAATGCCCCTAAGTTCTGCTTTAGCAAAGGATAAATTTTTAAGTGCCGTGTCTTTTCACGGAGTAACCGTTTTAGGAAAAAAACAGGATCTTCTTATGCAATATACAAATAAATCAGTAGAATCTTTACAAACACAAAGTAAAGCAGAAGTAGCAAGAAAGCAGTTTGGTTGGCTAGAAGACGACAGTGCGTTTATATTAGGTGATAAAGAAATAAAAGCTACCGGGGATATTGAGTATAGCCCTCCTACAATCGTTACTTTACCTTTAGTTCCTATGTTTACCCCAAAGGGAGACTTTCACACTTGGAAAGATATTATTAATGCTTATGCAGAAGAAAGCAGAATTAACAGAGCCTTTGCTTTTTTTATGGGGTTTGGCGGCCCTTTAATGAAATTTGTTGGTGAGGGTATGCTTGATGGGTTTTTATTAAACTTGTTTTCTCCAAAAGGAGGAACAGGAAAGTCAACTGTCTTACATACAATAAATAGTATTTACGGAAACCCAAAAAGATTAATCTTATCTTACAAAGATACACATAACCACAGGCTACAAAGATTAGGAACTATGCAAAGTTTAACTCCTACTATTGATGAGTTAACAGATATAAAACCTGAAGATATGGGTAAGTTAGTTTATGACATTACATCAGGTAGAGGCAAAAACAGGATGGATTCAAAAGCTAATAAGGAAAGAAAGAACAACACAACTTGGTCTATACCTGTGGTTACTTCATCTAATAGAAGAATAAAAGATGCTTTATTAACCATTAAGTCTTTCCCTGAACCTGAGTTATTACGTATATTAGAGGACAAAGTAGAGAAAGACCCATATGACAATCCTAGATGGTCTAAAACACATTTCGGCAGATTAAATAGTAATTACGGACACGCCATAGAGCCATTTGTAAAATACTGCGCTATGAACTTGCCGGAAGTTATTGCGTTATTAAACAAAGTAAACGAAAAAATAGATACTGCAGCAGGAATAAAAAATACAGAAAGGTTTTGGTCAGCAGGCACAGCCATAGCGTTAACTGGAGGTATAATAGCCAGAAATTTAGGGCTGCATGATATACCTATAAAACCTGTGTTCGATCATGCGGTTAACTTAGTTAAGAGTAGTAGAAAGGGTAACAAAGACTCTTTAGTAGAATCAGGAGAATCTTTAGGGGGGTTTTTACAGAAATATTATCACGGAATACTTGTTATAAATGGCAAAATAGATAGACGTACAGGTATAGAAATGGGAGCAATAAAAGAGCCACGTATGTCTTTAGTTGCTCGCTTTGAGCCTGATACTAAGATATTGTATGTATCTAATGCGGCATACCAAGAATATTGTGGTAAATTTTTTACAAGTTATGACGACTCGTTGGTGCCTTATAAGAAAAACAAGGCGTTTAAAGGCATAAAAAAGAAACGTATGATGGCAGGTACATTGGCAGGAGCATCTGACGGTGTTCGTTGTTTGGTATTTGATACCAACAGACTAGACTTTTTTAACGAAGAGGTTTTTGCAAATGCTGATGGTGATGAACTTGCCGATGAAGATACTGTGGAGTAAATTTGCAGTTAATAGTTCTTTTTTTATACCTTGTTTAGATGTAAAACCTGTGGCTAATTACTTAAATAAAGAGGCACAAAGGCGTAAATATAAGGTTATATGCAAGCAAGTCGTAGAAAAAGACATGTACGGGTTGCGTTGTTGGAGATTAGAGTGATAGAATTAATCTTCACTCAGGCTTTTGTTTGGTTTAACTTTCCTTTTCCAAACAATTAAAAGGCCGCTCCGTCCCTCAATATCTTACTCCACAAGTATTGGGGGATTTTTTTATCTTCCTAATATGTTTTTACGGATATTTGGAATATTTATACTCTCTATAAATTCGTTGTCACGAGCATCTATACGATTTCTTAATTTCATTTTTTCTTCTGGGCTTATGTTTGGATCTCGTGCTATAGCTTGTTTAAGTTTACGAGAATAACTTAATTGTCTTTCCATATAGTTAATAGTTTTTTTAATGTTATATAGCTGAACTCTTTCATTATCTTGTGTAAACGCTATAATTTTTTCAACATCATTACTATCAACGTAACCTTTAAGGTCAGCAGCGGCTCTGTCTACATCATCTCTAAGTTCATAAAATTGTGTTTTATATAAAGAAGGTATTTTATCGTACATAAATGTTTTAACAAACGGCATTTCATACATATTTGAACTACCTCTATTTGGGTCCATCGTATTAGCAATGTCTAATATAGACCCACCCATAATTCCTGTCATACCTCTTATTAAATGCTCTATTTCTATTGGGCCTAAGTTTACGTATTGTCCTATACTTGCTAAACTTTTGGCTATTTCAGAAGTTGATGACGTAAATTGTTCTATTTCTGATTTCTTACCTAAATACGTAGAAACAATTGGAGCTTGTTTAAAGAACGAATAATTAAATGCTATTTCTATTAAAGGTTTAGCAAACTGAGGAGTTAAATTAGGCCCAGTAAACGCTTCAATTGCTGCTATTCCTAGAGCTTTTCGCAATGCTTCAGCATCTTGAGGACGTTCAGTTGCTTGGCTAGTTATATAGTTTATTGTTCTTTCAGGAATAACTTTAAAGAAAAAACCAACTTCTGGAGCAACAGGTAGTTTTATTCCTGTTCCGGGAATAATAAAGTTTTTATCTTTTACATACTCAGCTTGTCCTTGATACTCTTCATCATCACCTACTAATAAAGTGTAAATACTACTTAAAACCGCTATTTTAATCCCTGTTTTAATAAATAATCTAGTTGCCGCTGCTTTTTCTCTATTACTTATTCCTTCTCCTATCATAGTTCTATAAAGCACACTTGTGCCTTGAATATAAGCATTTAAAAACGGCACTATTTGTCGTAACACTCCAACTATTTTGCTTCTACCTTGACGTTTAAAATTAATTATTTCTTGCGCTGCGTACCTTGCTTGTAAAAGATCTCCTTCAGGAAACTTTTCTGACTTAGTATCGGCTAAAGTTTGTTCAAAAACTGCTTTTCTTAGTTGTGCGTCTGAGGCTAAAGAGAAATTTTCAAAAAATCCAGTAGTATTGTTAAACGCTTTCATTAAAACATTTGAATCGTCCAAACCTAACTCTGTTCTTAATTGCTTATACTCTTTACCTTGCACAAGATCGTATGCTCCAGCAATACCAAAATTATTTAATTGTTCAAGAACAGGGTCTTTTCTACCTACACTTTCTCCAAATCTAACCGAGGCATAACTAGCAGGATTTAAAACTCTACTTGCTACTCTAAAAGGATTAGCTGTACCTGAGTACATCATTGCACGGCCGCTATCTTGAACTAGCTGACTAATTGCAAAGTTTGGAGCCATCGTAACTCCTTTACGCAACATGCCTGATATAAAAGTAAGTGCCGTCATTAAAGGGTTAACTACAGTTTCTAATCCTTCAAAAGCATACACATCAAGCACATCATCAAATAGATAAAATTCTTTTTTACCATTTCTATTAATTTGAACTACTCTATCTTTTACTTCTTGATTTGCATTTTCAGGGAAACCGCCAAGTTTTTCAGCTCCACTTGTTCCTGGTTGTCCGTCCTTCTTATCATTTAATCCCCCATCTTTTTCTTTTTTTACAAACAAATCAACAAGTTTTATATTTGCATGATTACGCATAGTCGTGCCAACCATCCAAAAAGTCATACCTGTCATATTCTCAATTATGTTGCCTATTTCAAGATCTTTACTACCTTTTATTGGATTAGTGTCGGATTTTATTTTTGAGCTTAAAAACTTTACAGGATCAGTCCCAAACTCTGCTATCTCTTTTTCTTTTAATCTTGTAAATGGAATATAACCAGCCGCTTCTTTCCATTCTGCAGCTTTTTCTTTTGATAGAGCTCCTCCTTCTACCATTGCATCTATAAGACCATTTTTATATGTTGTAAAATCTTCTAGTATTTTTTGTATTTGAGGATATCTTTCAAAAAGAGCTAAACCTTCTTTCATGGTTTTTGCATCAGGCTCTCCTATAAGTTCTTTAATTCTAGTATTTTTTATTTCACTATATCGTTTAACAAGTAAAACATCATTTGCAAGTGCCATAGCTTTTTCAGCACTACCAAGCTCTACACCAAAATCAGCAATTTTGTTTTGTATAGAAAATAAAGATGCCTCACCTTTTACAGCTTCCCAGCC
>Ga0209336_10000751_pt1 | contig 16385 bp, 6 predicted proteins | sample LinPmetageLP32_FD_184042 | JGI IMG/M metagenome (GOLD analysis project Ga0209336, IMG submission 184042) | Marine viral communities from the Pacific Ocean - LP-32 (SPAdes) (version 2) | ecosystem: Environmental > Aquatic > Marine > Oceanic | place: Pacific Ocean | collected 2009-08-23 | reverse complement strand
AGAAAGATATTATACTATATTGATTAAATCCACAGTAGGTGGTACAGTAAAAGTATTTGATGAAGATATAATGTTTAAAGTAATTAATGGATAATGGCAGTATTAGGATATGTAAATTTCTTGAATGGTACTCCAATATTAAATAATAATATTGGTGGGAATACATCTGTATCTCCTTTACAACCAATATCATCTGGACCAACAATCCCAGTAACAAATAATCCAAATAGTCCAACTTCTGGACGTGGGTATGTATCAGGTCAGTCAAGAGATCGTAATAGCTCAAATAATAGTGGTTATATTAGTTTCCAAGAATATTCTAAAATTCCATTAACTCCTTTATTAGGAACAGAGTCGAATTTAAGAAAAGAAGCTTTTAATAAAAAACAATTCTATGATACTATTGATACCTCATTTAATGAATTAGGGGTAACTACTAAGGATGTAAGTACTTTTGATCCAAGCTTGGCTACCGTAGGAGATTTTTTTACTATATACCAAACACTATTTTATCAAATACCAAAAGAAGGTGATGTAAACTCACATGAGTTTTTAATATTAGAAAGTACAAAATATACTCAATTTGTAGCACAACAAGAAGAAATAGATGCCTTATTAGCTGAAATTGATGATTTAAGAGAACAAAATATAGCCTTAATAGCAGATATGTCAAATCAAATTAAAAATCTAGAATCAGCCTTTCTTAATGCTGAGGCAAATGCTGAGATAAATTCAAACTTACAAGGATAATGGAATATAAAAACAGCATACTTACATATTCATCTTCATTAGAAGTAATAGATCCAACTACTTTATTTACAGATGGTTATGAATTAAGTAATCAAACATTAATAGAAAGTAAAGATTATCAAGGTTCATTTACTCCTGGAGTTAATAATTGTGAATTTTATGTATATGATGCTAATAAAACATTAATAACATCAGATTATAATTATGCTGGGTTAACTGTACCAAATAATCCTAAACCAATATTTGTAACAGATCCCAAAACAGGAGTAAAATCAGTTAAAACAACAACTATAAATTTAACTCCAGAAAGTGATGTAGTAAGAGCTGGTTTTACATTTGGTAAAATGTATGCTGTTTATAATTTTGTAAATCTTGAATTAGGTTCAAGTATAGGAGTTCCATATTATTTAGCAGAAATTTCTTCAGATAGAACAGAGATAAGATTAAAATCTAATTTTATTCCTACAAGAACAATGAAGTCTACAATTGTAGCTTTAAAAAATAATATCGCTAACCCCCAATTTTTTGATGAAATTTATATTTCATTTGGTAATAATGAATATCATATCGGTGTAAATGCAAAATATGATGATAGTGTTATAAATCAAGAAACTAATACAGGCCCAGTACAAGCATCAAATGCTATTGGTCAAGCTTCAATATTAATAAAATTATATGATCCTTTACCATCTAAATATGGCTTACTAGATGAATTATATGTTGCTACTAAAACAGCAGAATCAAAAGCATATTTAGTTAATTTTGAAAATGATTTTAAAGATAGTGATAATATAATAAGATTAAAAGGTCCTAATTCAAATTTAAAAATAAATGATTTTGTCAATAATTCCTCTATTAATAAAAATAAAACAGAATTATTAGGCACTAAATCAACAGGGTCAAAAGATCAACTTTTAAATGTATTAAATCAAAGAGGAGTACAAATAACACCTAATTATACAACTGCTTCATTTGGTGAATTTGTAAATTTTTCATCAGCAAAATCTCAAGTAAGTAATTTTATAGAAAAAGTAAGTAGAATACAAACATATGAAGCAGATTTAAATATTATATCTAGAACTACAGCATCCAATGTAGGAAATGTTTTTGTATCAGAAAGTATAGCTAGTATATTTACAAAAATACAACATGAAATAACAGCATTTTCTGGATTTGAATACTATCAATATTATTCTACAGGATCAGATGCTTATCCAAAAACAGGATCAACTTTTCCTTTTGAGTTATTACCCACACAATCTTTACTAGCTAATAATTGGATAGCAGCAGCTGAAAAATCAGGTTCTTTATTTGATGGTGATAATCAAAATTGGTTATATTATACAATACCAGAATTTATAAAAGAAAATAATAATAATGATAATTATTTAGAATTTACCAATATGGTAGGTCAATCTTTTGATGAAGTGTGGTTATATACTAAAGCAGTTGCCGAAAAATCTAACACTACAAATCAACTTGATAAAGGTATTCCTTTACAATTAGCTGATGATGTTATTACATCTTTAGGATATACAGGATTTGGAAATAATTATAATAATCAAGATAATTTTTTCGGATTAATTGGTAGTGATAATGGTGATCTTTTACCACCAACAGGAAGTGAAATGATATCTCATCAAATAGCAGTTAATGGACCAGGAGGAGTAATAAATTATTGGGAAGATAGTTATACTGACCTAGATTATGTTGATGTTGAAAAAGCCGCAGGTTTTCCTTATCCAATGGATAAAGTAAGTAAAGAAATATTTAAACGTCTTTACCATAATATGTCTTATCTTGTTAAAAAGAAAGGTACAGTTTCTGGATTAAGACAACTAATTAATATTTGGGGTATACCAAATACTATATTAAGAATAAATGAATTTGGGGGTAAAAATAAAGATGAGGAAGATGATTATGATTTATGGTATCAAAGATACAGTTATGCATATTCACCAGTTCCACCAAACACTAACTATGCAAGTTCATCTGTAAGAATACCTTGGCAACCTTTATATAGAAATTATATACATTCACATAACCAACTATTATCAACTTCTGAAATAGCAGCTGTAGGTGGTCCTATAACTGGGGGTAGTAATGGTGTTTCAAATTCATATGGCATTGATACTCAATTTACTGTAACAGGTGGAGGAAGTGGAGGTACATTAACTATAACAGCAGCAGGAGGTAATGTTACAAAAGTAATATTAACACAAGGTGACTCAGGAGGGTATAAGGTTGGTTCTGTAATAACAATAACAGGAACTCAAATAAATAATTTAACTGATCCACAACTTGGATCTGGTTGGAGTGGTACTTCTACTTTTACTATAACGGCTGCTAATTTAGGAGCTGAACAAATAGTACCTGATGGTTTAGGATTTAGATTTAAAACAACAGGTTACCCATCATCTTCATTTGGTGGTGCTTTTGATTCACAATCTTTATTTATTAAAAAATCTACAAATAATGCAAATGATGCTGACTTTGGTATAGCCTTATATTATACAGGATCAACATCTGGCTCGCATTTAGGTTCAACAAGTAGTGCTTATAAAGATTATGGAGAAATGAGATTCTTTATAAAAGGAGATAATGGTGATGGAGGAACAGTAATGTCAGATCCTATTTACTTACCATTTTTTGATAAAGGATGGTGGAATGTACAACTTCAAAGAGATCAACATCCAATTGTTTCAAATAATTCTATTCCTACTACATATACTATGTATGTAGGTAATAAAATTTATGATGGAGCTGATGGTAACCAAATAGGATTTACAGGGTCAGTTTCAATTAGCAGTCAACCAGGTGGACAACCTTTATCCCAATCAATTAATAAATCTTGGAATGATTTTTCAATTGATTTAGCTCAATATGGAGCTGGTGGTTATTTAGGTGGATGGGGTAATACATTAACAGCAGGAACAACAGGTAGTATAGGAACAACTTCAACAGAAGGAGTTAAGGGAGTACAAAATGCAGGTAAAAACTTTTCAGGATCACTTCAAGAATTTAGATATTATTCACATGATATAAGTCAATCTGTATTTAATGATGCTGTAATGAATCCTGAATCGATTGAAGGTAATAATATAACAGGATCAGAAAGCTCATTTGACATAATAAACTTTAGAGCTCCATTAGGTAATGAATTAGAAAGTAGATTTACATCATCTTTTAATAACGAATTTATTGATCAAGTACCCTCAGTACACCCTGCAGTTTCAGGTTCATCACCTTTAATAATAACAGCTTCATTTTATAATCCTGCTACAGTATTAATAACATCACCTTCATCACTAACTTCTAGTTATGATGTAACATATAATGCAAACTCATCATTAAGAACATATAGTACTACAAATGTAGAAACATATTTCTTAGATCAACCTTCAATAGGAATAAGAAATAGAGTAAGTAATAAAATAAAATATTCATCTAATTTAAATTTTGGAAATACACTATCAAATAGAGTTAGTATACAACAAAACCCACCAATAAGTCAAAGTTATACAGATAATATTAATTCATTAGAAGTGGCATTTTCACCTACTGAAGAAGTAAATGATGATATAATTCAATCTTTAGGTTATGGGTCAATACAAGAAGTAATTGCAGATCCTAGATTTAGGTCATCATCAGATGATTATTACCCAGGGTTAAGAGCAATTTCAGATGATTACTTTAAAAAATATACAAATAGAAGCCAAATTGATTATTTAAGATTAATTAGATATTTTGATGATTCGCTATTTAAAGCGATTAAGAACTATGTACCTGCGCGTACAAGTGTGTCTACAGGTATTGTAATTAAACAACATATGCTTGAACGTAATAGATACCGAGAGCCACAAGTTGATATAGTTACTACACAATCCTACGCACCCTTTAATCAACCATTAACTACTAAAAATTTAGAGCTAACAGGGTCAGTTAATACAAATCAATTGTGGGATTCTAAAAAACAAACAACTTATTATTCATCTTCAGATCTTTTTGGTTTTAATGCTGGGCCTGGAGGAAGTGTTAATCAATATAATGTATTAAAAGAAGGTGGTGGGTTATTTGCTCTAGAAAATGATGATTTATCTTTAATTACTAAAGGAGCAATAACTTTAAATACTGTTATTGATAACACAAGTGGACTTTTAACAAACCCAGCTTGTACAACAGTAGGAACAATAACTGGCATACCAGGTAATGGAACTTTTACTAAAAATGGTATTCCAACAACACGTGGAACAGGAGCAGAATTTTCAATTACTTCTACTACTTCTTCAGGTATTACACAAATAACATCAGTTGAATGTACTACAATAGGATCAGGATATGTAAATGGAGATGAAATAGTAATATCTGCAGCTACAATAACAGCAGCTTCAGGTTTAGGAACAGTAATAACTGATTTAAGATTTAGAGTATCGGGGGTTGTATTCACTTCAATATTTGAAGCTGAGCCATTAGAAGATGTTGGTAAAGATATAATTTTAGTAAATGCAAATGATTTACAATCTCAAGGAACAGCAACAATAAGATTTGGCTCAAATACATCTCAAACTACAACACCTGGAAACGCAGATGCAGACCACTCAATAACAATAATTACAATTAATCCCTCTGATGGATCAACTATAACTAAAAGTTATTGTACATCAAATACAGCTGATACAGGTACTGTAGATGGTGGGTTTATTAGATTTAGAGCTACAGGTAATGCTACTGCTAAAGCGGCTCAATTTATAGACGCTATAAACTCAGTAAATGGGCAAGGTAGTGGAGCTGCAACTCCAACTTTAACAGCTATAGTAGATCCAAGTTTACAAACTCAAGTTATATTAACACAATTATATGGTGGTACAGATGGTAATACTTTAATTACTTATGGATCATTAATAAATACATCAATTGGAAAACCAACTTTTGTTTCACTTCCAACTCCTGGTAGTGGTTATGCCATAAACCAATCTATCACTCTTTCACCCACAACAGCAACATCAGGAATTGGTACGGGTTTAACAGTTAGTGCTACAACAGATGGAAGTGGTGTTATAGATGGTATAGGTACTCCAGGTGGAGGTACAGTTATTAATTATGCAGTTGGTGATAAATTTTCAATTACAAATTTATTACCTAATGCAGGAAATGGTAGAGGTGAAGTATCAACTCTTAGTAAAATGTTAGATACTACTCCATCATCCTTTACAGGTGGTTCTGCTATATTTAAAAATACATTCTTAAATGCTTTAAAATCAGTACAAACTCCTATATATGTTGATTATAATTTTGAAACAGTACCTGCACCTAGTGTTGCAATAACAATAGAAGCATCTTCAAGTATAAGAGGAATTGTTTATAATAACACAACAACATATCCAACTCCACCAGAATCTCCTGTTCTAAACCCACCAGGTAGTATTTTAGTAGATCCACAAGGTAAAAAACAATATCTTGATATACATCCTGGAGAAGATGTATTTATATCTATTAATTCAGTTCCAAATATAACAATTGATGATTATCAAATAATTTTAGGTGAAAGTATAATAATTACAACAGCTTTAGCAGCTGAAACTACAGCGGCTTCAACAACTTTATTAATAGATAATTTTAGTGATGACACTATACCACCTGTTGGTTCTTTAGTAACTGGACCTGAAGTAAAAGCAGGTGTAGTAAGTAATTTAGGAGCTGTAGAAACAGCGGGAACAGGATATGATCCATCAACTGTACAAGTTTTAGCAACTACAGGAGCAGGAGGTGGTAATTTAACATTAACAGTTACTACAAATGCTAGTGGTAATGTTACAACAGCAGCTTTATCTAATCCTGGAACAGGTTATTCAACAAATGATATTGTAACAATAGTGGGGGGAGATAATAATGCAACAGTTGCTATTACAGTAGCAACACCTAAAGCAGTTTTAGTTGATGATTTTGATACTACAAACAATCAAGTAACATTTAACTCTATTCAAACAATAACTGATAATTCTAGGTTAACATTTACTACAACTGCAATTCCAAATGCTGATACAATTCCAGTATCACAGCAGGGTTATTTTGTGAATAATGTAACCCAAGAAGGTATAGATGTTAGTTGGGATGATACACAAGAGCAATTTTATGATGGAGAATATAGTGGTAGTAAGGTAATTGTTGATCAATACTTCCAAAATCAATATAATCCATATAGAAAAGTAAAAGCAAATTCTCTTCCAATTGCTGAAACAACCGTTACAGTTAATACAGCTAATGGGGGTCCTACAGTTACTGAAAACCCTTCTAATGCTATGACTGTTGATAATTTTGGTGCAGGTAGAACTGATATTAGATTTGCATTTGCAAGTGCAGGTGAACAAGTAGGTGTATATCCAGGTATAACTAATTTAGAACTTATACCTTATCAAACTTATGAGGTAGAATTTACTCTTAATTTTCAAACTGGTGGTGGCACATATGCAGGGATATTTTATGAAAATTATGGTTATAATAACAGCCTATATGGTTTATATCCACAAACAGTATCATTAGGTTTAGGTACTATAATATCAGGAACAAACACTGGGTACTTCTTAAATAATAATGTAGCAACTACTCCTCCGGGAACAAGGCTACCAACTGTAGTTGGGGGTACATCAGGAACAGGATATCCTGCTAGCTCAACATTTATAGCAGGAACATTCCCTAAAGATGGAGCAGGTCAAACACTATCAGTTACAACAAATGGTAGTGGTGTTATTACAGGTGTAACATTAGTAGAACCAGGAAGTGGATATTTAGTTGATGCAAGTGGTAATCCAACAGTTTTAACTGTTGTTGGAGGAAATAATGATGGATTAATTAATGCAGGTGCTGGTGGAGTTGTAGTAGATATAACAGAGGTAGATGCAACTGGTGCTATTCAAACTGGTGGAATTACAGCAGTAAATGGAGGAAATGGACTCTATCAACTAGGTGATGTAATAACAATAACAGGTGGAGATGGTACAGCTACTTTTCAAGCTAGAGGAATATCATCTATAGCTTCTAATGGAGTAGAGCTTTTAGGATCAGGAACTAAACAACCAAATACTAGTAATGAATTTATTAAATTTAGATTCCAATTTCTTCCCCCACTAAGTGCAGATACTTCTGAAAGAGGTCGTTATGGTTTATCTTTTTACTGTTTAAATAATCCATCTGTAGCAACACTTGGTACTATTACAGGTCTTAAAGTAACAGGAATAGGAGGAATATATGAAAACGTAGAAGCACCAATTTTCTTAACTCAACAAGATGAAGGATATGATAATCAAAAAGATTATCAAAATATGGGGTCAAAAGATATTTTAGGTAATACAATTTCACCTATAAATTTAATTCAAAATACCCAAAGTGTAATATTTAATAATGCAGATTATAATCCATTAAATAATAATGTAGATATTAATAGAAGTAGTAGTAATAGATATGTACTTTCATATGGTACTCAACAGTATATACCATCTAATTTTGATTTAATAGTAACACAAGCATACTTCCCTACATCACCTTCAGGTACATTCCCTGAATTAGCAGATGTACCTGATAGTAATTATACTATGCCTGGTAGTGTTAATGCTAGATATAATGGAACTAAATTAAAAAGTTTAAATTATAATTTCTTCACACCTTCAGGTTCAGTAGGACCAGAAGTTGAATTACCTATAATGCCTGTAAATAGAAGTAAAAATCCTATTGGGTTTAGAGTAGCAAATGAGTTTATAGATGGATCTCTTACATCTTCATTTGATCAAACTACATTAGGTGCAGGTTCTGCAAGTTGGGAAGGTGATAGTAGACAAAATAAGGGTAGCTCAACAATTGATAAACATCCTATTTATATGGCTCGTTTTGAAAACTCATATGAGCAATTAAATCTTTATGATTCTTATCAATTTAATATTGATCAATTAATTGAAGTTCCATTTGCAGATATTGCAGGGATTGAAGTAACTCCTAACTCAATAGTAATAGATGGGTCAAACCAAAATAAAAAAGTAGTATCAAGTGTATTTGAACCTAAAAGAAAAGTTTCTGTTAGTTATTTGAATCCAAAAACACCAAATATAGATTATACTACTATGACTATTGGTAATTTTGATATTTTATCAGGAGCTACAGAATTTTTAACTATAAATTCAAATGCTAAAAGTAGAGTATCTGGTTCAAGAAGATATCAATATGAATTAGGTGGTAGTCCTTATACGGCAAGTGCTTTTCAAACAGAAGATACTATACAAATGGTAACAGGTAGTAATACTATCCCAAAACCAGGATCAGTTGGTAATTTTGCAACAAATGCAACTTTAACAAAAACTAATTCACCAACAGTTACTAATGGATTTTCAGGAACAATAGAAGGTATTCCAGTTCAATCTACTAGTGGAGGAACAGGAGCAACTGTAGATATTGTATTTGCTAATGGGGCAATATCATCCATAACAATTAATCAAGAAGGATCAGGGTATACTGTAGGAGGATCTATTTTTATAGATCAAGGAGATATAAATGCAGCTTTATAAAACGCAAATATGAATATTTATAATAAACTAAAATAATGGCAAATCCAAATCCTCCAATAACGGCAATAAATGGAAATATTTTGATTACTATATTAAATGGTAATATTTCATCAAACACTAATACTGAAACTATACAAGGATTTTTATTAAGTGGTAGTTTAACTACTGATAGTGGTATTGGAGATAATATAGGAGAAGTTGGAGTAAATATAGTATCGGGTGCTTCATATACAGCTACAAATGGTACTTTTACAAATTTAGAAACTTTTTCAGCCGGTGGAGGAACAGGAATGACCGTAAATGTAACAGTTGCTGCTAGTGCAGTTACTATTATGCAAATAGTAAATGGAGGATCTGGATATTCAATAGGTGATTTTATAGGAGTAAAAGAATCTACTTTACAAGCAGCTGGAAGTAATTTAGCAAGTGGTACTTTAACTTCAAGAGCTTTAACTGCATCTGATTTAACGGGGGGTGGAACACCTTATATGGTCAACTTTAACCCATCTCCAGTTTCAGCTTCTTTTAATGCTATTCCAGATGATCAAAAATTACTTATAGGTGGGCCTCAATTAGCAGTATATAATGCTTATAATACTACAATTAGTTCATCATTATACAATACAAATTTACCACAAACAGCTAATAATAATAAAGGAGCAGGAACTTTACTTTGGACAACATCAGGTTCTGATCCAGCAAATGCAAATAATTATATGACTTGGGCTGCAGATGGATCTGATGCTGAAAGTTACCAAGATACTAATATTCCATTTACACTTGAAAGGGGTGATATAATTAGAGTTGAAGGTATAAAAAATATTACAGATGCAGCAACTAATTCATCTTCATCTATTAATATAGAAGAAGATTTTATAGTTCAAGAAACTTTACCTTATTATTATTCATCTTCATTTGATATTAATCAACAACAAAGGAATAGTTTAGATGGGCAAGTTGGTTCAGCAGCAGTTGCAGTTAATAGGTATTTAACTAATGCTGGAGGTAATTACACTACTTATAGAGCATCTAATCCACAATCTTTGGTTTTTACTACTTTTGTGGGAGGCCCAACAGAAGCAGATGGTAACCCAGGTAGAGTTGGAACAATAGGACCCGTAAATGGTTCAGGTGCAAATTATACATTAAATCAAGTGTATCAAACAACAGCTGTTGATTCTTCAGGTAATCCTTCAAATGGTACAGGTGCAACAATAAAAGTTCTTACAATGACAGGAACAACACCAGTTACAGTTGGCTTAGTAACACCAGGTTCAGGTTATGAAGAAAATGATGTTTTAACATTAAGTGCAGGGTCAAGTAATTCTGGATGTACTGTTGTAGCTCTTATAATATGTGATAATTTAACAACAGTAACACGAGATGGAGTTGTCTTAACGGGTGCTGCATCAAAAGCCTTAGGGGGAAGAATTGATTTACAAAGTGATATTGTAGCACAAAGTCCAGGATGGACTCTTGCTACACTTAGTGAAGGTACAGGTTATCAAGTTGGTGATATAATTACAATTGGAGCAGGACAAAATACAAGACCAGGACAATGGAGTGATCCTCTTTATGATTCTTTACCTGGAAGTGCAGGAACTGCTTTGACTTTTGAAGTAGCTGATGTAATTATGGGTAATACATCTTTTAATAACAACTTTACAGTAGGAGTAGATGTTAATACAGCTATAGTAGGTGGTTCTGGTGCTTTAACACCTTCAGGATCACAAGTGGGTTATCATCTATATGAAAAAGGTGAAGTTGGTTTTACTGCAAATACTTTTGTTAGAGTAGAACCTGATCCAATAACAACATTAAATGGGTTATTATTAGGTGAAGTAAAAAAATTCACAGTAAGAAGACAAATTGAAGCAGATGATAAAGTAATGCTTAAAAATATTACACCACCATCAGGATCAAGAGGTAGACAAACTCCATCAGGTCAAGGATTTTTAATACCAAATGATTTTTCTAATATACAAAAAAATAATGCGTTGAATATAATCAATCAATTAAAAGCTAAAAATGCATTTGATAAACCGAACGAACCAGGAATAACAGATGGTGGAACAAGTATATCAGTAGAAGGATCAGGATCAAGTACAATTATTAACATACCATAGTAAAAATAATAGTAGCTTGGAGTAAAAATAAAAATATTATATATTTATAATTAAAACAATACAGTAATGGGATATTTAAATAATCAAGTAGTAACAGTAGATGCTATTTTAACTAAAAAAGGAAGAGAACTTATGGCTAGAGGCGATGGTTCTTTTGATATAAGATCATTTGCTTTATCAGATGATGAAGTAGATTACACTTTATACAATCCAAACCACCCTTCAGGGTCGGCTTATTATGGAGAAGCAATTGAAAATATGCCTTTATTAGAGGCATTTCCAGATGAAACTCAAATGATGAAGTATAAATTAGTTACATTAAATAGAGGAACGGCTACAATGCCTACATTATCTGTCCCAACTAATATTGATCTTGGTAATGGAGTTGGTGACACAATAGCACCAAGAACTCGAAATTATTTAAATTCTGATGGTCCTGAAGCTGCTGGATATCAATTTACAGTATCAGATATTAGAGTATTTGGTACATTTGCAGGTTCAGGATTAGAAGATACACCAGGATCTATAAATTTATCAAACACTCAAAATCAATTAATTACAAATGGAACATCTACTTCATTTACTCAAATTGGTATGCAACTTCAAGTAGTTGCAACAAGCGTACCTACACTATTTGCTAGTACTAGTAGATTATATGCTACCTTAACTATAATAGGATTAGGTTCAGGAGCAAGAGCACAAATACCTGTTATAATTAGTAATAGTAGTACATCAACTGTAACAGCACCAATATCTTAATAAAATAAAAGACAAAAATTATGGCAATAAATGACATATATCAAACTAGCCCACAATCACAATCTCCTGGGAATCCAAATGAAATACCAAGCCCAACAGGAAATGGAGCTTATGTGTTATTAGGCCTTGGAGATACAGTAGTTAGTAATGACTCAGTAACAGCACCAATGTGGAGTAGTAATAATCCTACATTAAATATATTTTATACTTCTTCAACACAAGTATCTAGTAATGTACAAGAATATTATACAACAATTTTCCAAACAGCTTCAACAGAAGTAACTGCTGAAATACAATTTGACATAGCTTATGGTGATCAAGTAGGTAGTGGTAGTCAGTTTTTAAACAGTTTAGTAACTGGATCTACTCCAACAAGAACAAATTATGGTCAGTATAGAAATTTAGTATTAGGAAATGAAGATGCTTCATTTGTGTTTGGTGGTGTAACATCATCATATTGGTATGCAATGCCTATTGAAAGAGCAAGATACAAACAAACTATTCTACCTGGAACATGGACATTAAAATTACAAGGATATAATGATGTATTATCAACTACAGTACAAACTAATGTTACAATTGTAGGAACAGCTCTATCCGGAGCATCTTCATCACCACATACAGTTGCAGTAGGTGATTACACAGTTAAATATGCTGATGGTACATTAGCACCAGTTGATCCAACAGTACCAGCTGCAATTGCTCCTTTCGGAGTAAAAAAAGTTGCTATAACTGTAGTACATACAGCAACTTCAATAACTTCAGTTGCATTTGCAGCTTCATCTAATAATTTTCAACCAGGAATGATTATTACAATAGCAGCTACTAAATTAGGTTCTGGTTCATCAGAAGTATCTTTTAGAATATTAAAAGAATATATGGCTGGGACGGAAGTAGTAACTTTAACAGATGATAGTAAATTAACTACAACTACACAATTTTCCGATGCTGGAAGAATATACCAAATAATATCAGGTTCAGCTGGTGTATTAGGGGGAGAAGTTAAAAATACAAATGGTTACACAGGTACATCAGGATCATATGGTTATATGTTACCAGACATTAATACACTAATATTAAACGGAGAAGCTTTAGATAGTAGTATGCGAAATGGAGGTATTAACTTTGGAACAAGTAGATCATTTGATTCAAAAGGATTAAATGCACTTTCAATGGTTGATACTTTAAATAGAGGTGGACAGTTTACTATTAATTCAAAAGAAGATTTATCATCTGATTATATATTTTGTAGAGCTAAAAACTCAGAGTATAACTATTCAGCAAATCCATCATTTATATCAAGCTCTACAGGAGCAGTTGTATTTCCATCATTTGTAGAAAATCCAACAACTTACATAACAACAGTAGGTTTATATAACATATCACAAGAACTATTAGCAGTAGCTAAACTATCAAGACCATTAGAAAAGAATTTTACAAAAGAATTACTTGTAAGAGTTAAATTAGATTTTTAAGATGAATGTCTGTATACAAACAATTTAATACTAACGAAGTAGTAGTCTCCCCGTTTAAAGCTAATAAACGTTTTAGATTTGAGGGTAGTCAAGTATCTTCTTCAGATGTACAAATCGAATATTATCAATCCCAACAGGGTAGGTATTTATCTGGTTCATTTGACACTGGATTTAATACAATGCAAGATGGTGTAAATATCTTTCATAGTATTAAACAGTTATACTATTCAAATTATTTAACATCGTCTTTTGGTGACCCTATATCAACATCTAGTATAGTACCAGGACCTGTAGGTCCACAAGGTGAAAATTTAGGTTATGATCAAATTATAGGAAATGTAACAGGACCTAATTTTGAAAACTTTTTACAATCATCAATTACACAAGATAGAAAATTTGCACAATTTTCAGCTTCAGTAGCACCTATAGGAGAGGCAGGTACTGATACTAAAGTATCTCGATCATTAACTGTTAATTATAATTCTACACCAAATGATGATAACATAACCTTTCCTGCAGGACAACCAAATTTAACTGTATTAAACCCTACAATAGATGATACTTATCTTTTATCTACAGTAACATGGACTGGTGATGTTGTTGATTCACCATTCCTTTCAGCATTAGCTCCACTTACAGTAGGAGCATCAATTTCTGCTAATAGTAATACTCTTACAGTAGCAAGTGGGGGACCTTCAGCAACAGTAACTAATCAGTCTTTAAACCAATTTTCTAATGATGGTATAGGAATAGATGGAAGAGTAGATATTATATGTAATACTAGTATAGTAGTAGGAGGATCTGTAATAGCTCTTCAAGTAGCTAGTGGTGGAGCAGGAAGCAATTATAAATCTGGGGATAAAATAACAATTACAGCAGCTCAGTTAAATCCTTTATTTGCAAGTGCTGGTATTACATTTACAACAGGTACATTTGATACATTTACAATCGATATTGGAGATTTAAACCCACCAAAAGTTCAAACTGTAAATGCTAATCAATTATTAGAAGAAAGATTTAACCCTGATGTATTTTTAGTTGCAGATACACCATTAGGAAGAGGATTAACTTTAAAGCCTAATTCAGATAATATTTTTAAAACAACAGTAGGAGCAGGTAATATTAATTTAGATTTTGTTCAAGCACCAAGAGGACCTTCTGTAATATCAATTCCATCAATGTTGTATGGTGAAGCAATTCAACCATCTTCATTTCAATTTGAATACACATCTTCAATTAATTTTACACGTAGTATAGTTGATGATGATGGACAAGGTAATTTAATTGTAACACAATCTAATGCAGCTGGTGTTCCATTTTTCTCAGGAAGTGTAGGTCAAATATTTTATTCACAAGGGATAGCTGTAATAACAGGACCAGATAGTGGTAGTTTAAGAGAATTTGCTCATAATGTAGGATATAAAAATAATATGAATCCTAATATAGTATCTTCTTCATTATCATATTCATCATCAATTACAATAGATGAAAACCAATATAAATGTTCAGTTAGAGATAGTGAATTTTTAAGTACTACTAATCCATCAGCTTTAGGCCCATCAGGAGAATTAACTAGAAAACCAGGTAAATTAATTGAATCATTTGATGCACAAAATTTAAATTTAGCAGGAGTAGCTGATCAAACTTTTAGAGTACTTCCAGGTAATATAGTTGGTGAAGTAAAAGCAACTACATTTTTTACATTTGGACAAGGTAGAGGAAATAGAAATACAATAGGACAACAATATGTAATAGAATTAGTTTCTTCTCAAGGTGAAAGTTTAGAATTTGTAGGTTCAAAAGAAAATGGAAATGGTAGAAATGTTTTAGGACAACAACAATTTAATACTACAGGTAGTGCTGTAGCGATAGCACAAGGTTTTTGTGATGCTGTAAACTCAGTAGATGGGTTTGGTGGGGCTATTTCAGCTTCATTACAATCTGTGGTATCAGGCATAGATACAGTAATGTTAACTCAAGGACAAGCCGGCTCAATAGGAAATACTTTTATTAAATATACAGATTCATTTAATGAGTTATTAGCTGTAGGGGCATATGCACCAAAACCTCCTAGAGGTCAAGTAAGGTTTGGAAGTACTTATATAGTAGGATCTGGTATACCTCAACCTGTAGATGGAGAAGATACATTTGAATCTACTAAAGGAGCTATATTAAATATTACTGTAGCTAATAATGCTGTTACAAATGTAGAAGTTTCTTCATCAATAACAAGTTTAAATGCACCCGATGCTCTTCCCCCTCTTTTACAAGAATTCTCACAGTCATTTACAGGACAAGGTTATAATGTAGGTGATAGATTACAAATATTAGCAAGTCAATTGGGAGCTGCTGGAGCATCAAGAGGAACAGGATCAATTTTACTAACTGAAAACGATGTTGAAAAACAAAACAATTTAGAAGTATACCATGACTTTGTTACTGGGTCTTATTTTAGCCCATATGTAACAACCGTAGGATTATATAATGAAACTAACGATTTAGTAGTTGTAGGTAAATTCCCAAGACCACTACCAATTTCTTTAACCACAGATACAACCTACATAATCAATTTTGATACAAACTAACATATGAAACATATGCCAACTACCGCTACCTGGACTTATCAGGGAAGGGTTATAACGTCAATTAGTGATATGCCTGAAGGAACTTATGGATTTATTTATGAAGTAATCTATAAACCAACAGGCATAAAATATATAGGT
>Ga0209336_10000749_pt1 | contig 16408 bp, 7 predicted proteins | sample LinPmetageLP32_FD_184042 | JGI IMG/M metagenome (GOLD analysis project Ga0209336, IMG submission 184042) | Marine viral communities from the Pacific Ocean - LP-32 (SPAdes) (version 2) | ecosystem: Environmental > Aquatic > Marine > Oceanic | place: Pacific Ocean | collected 2009-08-23 | reverse complement strand
TGGAACAGGGCAGTTTCTCAGTAACTTAGAAGAAAACGTTTCACCACGTTTAAAGTTTTGGGATGAAGTGGAGGAATTTCCTGCTATTCATCTTAATGCCGGCTCTGAAACAAGAGAGTACCAAGGAGGCGGAGTAAAAACAAGATTTTTAGCTATTACAGTAAGATGCTATGTTCAAGCAGAAGATGCAGTTGCTGCATTGGACGAGCTTTTAGAAGATGTCGAAACAGTAATAGAAGAAAACTCTAGATTAGAGTACAAAGATCGCAATAATGTAGATCAATGTACACAACAGATCACAGTTGTCAGTTTAGATACTGATGAAGGTGTACTTGAACCACTAGGTGTCGGAGAGATGCTTATAGAAGTTCGATATTAGAAAATGCAGGCACGAATAAAAATTCACGTCCTCGCCTTTTCAGGATAACATAGGAGAATAACTATGGCAAATGATTTATTTTTTAGTAGAGATACTAAGCTGTTCGTTAAGTGTGATTCAAGTGTATTTGAAATCCCAGTACTCGACGGCTTTTCTTTCTCTCAAGCAACAAACTCTTCAGAGGTAACTTTGAATGAAATGGAAAGTACTGGCGGTGTAAGTCGAAGAGGCAGAAAAATGTTTAATGACTCTTTAGCTCCTGCCGAATGGTCTTTCTCAACTTATGTAAGACCTTTTGCGTCTGATCCAACTAAAACAACCTTGGCGTGGGATGGTACTAGCGCACAGATACACGCAGTAGAAGAAGTCTTGTGGGCAGCACTAGTAGGTACAGCAGCTGTAACTGAAGGAGCATTAACAGGTAGTGAGTCTAACTCTTCTTGGAGTGATGATATTACTTATAATAGTACTAGTCAGACTTGGGATGCTAATACCCAGCCCCGTATGACTATTGACTTTTTAGGATCAAACAAATCTGCTTTAAAAGAGTTAGAGATATTTTTTGTTATGGGCGCAGGCACTTATAATGCAGGTACTCACCAAGTTTATAAACTATCAAAAGCAGTTGTTAACTCAGCAGCTGTAGAGTTTGATATTGATGGTATTGCAACCATAAACTGGTCTGGATTTGCTTCTAATATTACGGATGAGGGAACTAAGCCTGCCGTAACAATTAACGAAGGAATTTCGGCTACTAATAACTTTATTCGTAACCGGTTGACAACTTTAAATATTACCGCTGATGCCGCAGGTAATATTGTGTCAAATTATGCCCTTACTCTAACAGGAGGAAGTATTAATTTTGAAAATAATATTTCATACCTAACTCCAGAAGTATTGGGTACCGTAAACACACCTTTTGCTCATGTTACAGGTACTCGTACAATAGGGGGTAGTTTTACTTGTTACTTAAGTAATACTACTGCAGCAAGTGCTGATTTATTTGAAGATTTGGTAACCTCTACTGGAGTAATTACAAATAACTTTAATTTAACCTTCCATATAGGAGGAGCCCCTGCAAGTACTACTGTAGCTCCGCATATGAGTATTAATCTTCCTTCGTGTCACTTAGAAGTACCTTCTCATAGTATTGAAGATGTTATTTCAATTGAAACTACTTTTAGTGCTCTACCTACGGATATTGCATCTGCTGATGAAGCAACAATACAGTATAAAGGAATAGCGGTCGCATAATAGTAGCAACGTAAAAAAAGTTCTTGACATAGGAGGTCTTTTAGACTATACTATGAAATAGAAAAAGTTAGAAGGGGCTCTTTTTTGAGCCCCTTTTATTATTCGGAGAAACATGGCTAATTATAATATTAAAAAAGAAGCGGAGGTTTACCTTGTTTTTAATAGTTTAAGGTATAAACTAGATGTTACCTCAGATATAAGTTTTAGCCAAACTTTTACGGACAAAACGTATCGTCAAAAGACTTTACACGAACAGCATAAGATGCATGATGTATCAAATATTACAAAAGCTAGTCCTGCTAATTTTGAGTTTACAATACCTGTTCTTACAGAAAATGATTTAGATGTAGTTTTTAATCTTTTAGTAGATTACAAATCAGGTACAAATACGTTAAATACTTTTGATTTATATATAAAATTACCAAATGATGTTTACAAACTGGAAACATGTGTCATAACAAATGGGACCTTCTTAATTGAGAAATTAGAGAACCTCAAATTGACAGTAGCCGGTGAAGCATCTAGACTGACACGAGGAGCAACACTTCCAACAGCAAGTACAGATCCTGCAGTTGGAATTTTAAATCGTTCAGCTAATCGTACGCATCAGACTATAGACCACCTAAGTGTGTCTATAGATTCCACGTCTCTTACGCAAGGAATCTATCAGGTTTCTGTAGAGTTACAGAATCAAATAAAATGGACTCCCTACGAAACTGTCAATAAAGCACTAGAAGCAATAAATGCAGACACTTCTTGCTACCCCTCTACTTTCACATTAGAAAAAAGAATTCTATCCGGTTCTATTGGACAGTATGTTCTTAGTAATTTTAACAGTAATATTCAAGAATGGAAAACCGGAGTTTCAGTAGTAATAAAAGCAGGAAAAAGTGCAACACAAGGTTTTCAATTCAATCTATTAAATTGTAGCTTTACTAATAGAAATAATGTTGAAGAAGTATTTTCTCAATCATATGACTGGAAAATGAATGACAACCCCACGGATCTAGGTGATAATACAGACACTAATAGATCATTTATAACATTTAACAATATATAATAAGGAAAAACAATGGATTTAAAAAAATTAATGGTCGATACCAAAGCAGTTTGGGTAGACTTTCCAGGACTATCTGGGTTTGAAGTAGAAGTAGCTAACTTATCAAGAAAAGAGTTAACAGGACTTCGTAAAAGGTGTACAACAACAAAATTTGATAGAAAGACACGACAAGCTGTAGAAGATTTAGATGAAGAAAAGTTCGTAACAGAGTTTGCAAAAGCAGTTATTAAAAATTGGAAAGGACTAACTCTAGATCATTTAGAGACTTTATTACTAGTAAATATTGAAGGACAAGACCCTAAAAAAGAGTTGGACTATACAGAAGAAAATGCAGAAACTTTAGTTTCTTCTTCTACTGAGTTCGACACATGGCTTAACGAGGTAGTCTTTGATTTAGATAATTTTCGTACAGGATCAAAAGGAGCAGCTTCTAAAGCGCCTAGAAAAGTACTTCAAGAATAGTGATTCTAAAATGACGCGAGAGCGTTATTTTACTATTTGTGAGCAACTTGAGCAGGAACCTATAGAAGATGAAATACCTCCAGATTGGGAAGATTTTCCAAATATAGCAATACAAGCAATAAATACGTTTGCTTGTTTAGGAGACAGAGTTTATCCCGACATAGGTTATATGGGTAAAGACTTTACAAACTTATCTTACTATATAGATGTACATGGTATAGACGATTTAGAATTATTCTTAGAGATTCTAACATATTTAGAGTCAAGAGCTATCAAACAATCTCAAAAACAACTTAAACGAGAAAGAGAGAAGCTAAAGAGAAAGAAATAGTGGCAGCAAACACAGTTACTCTTACATTTAAAATTGCACAAGATGGCACTCTTAAAGCTATTGGTCAGGATGCTGAAAAGACTGCTAAGTCTACTGATAAAGCGACTAAATCTCAAGATAGATATAATAAAGGAGCTAAAGGAGTTGCAGGAGCGACTGCAAACGGTACAAAAGCCTTTTCAAAAATGCGTTCAGAGATGGGAGGCTCTAGTGGAGTTGTTGCTGCATATGCTACTTTTGCTGCTAACGTATTCGCACTTACAGCAGCTTTTGGAGCTTTACAAAGAGCCGCACAGCTACAAAATCTAGAAGCAGGTTTTGAGCGACTAGCAAATTCTGTAGGACGTACATCAACTATGATGGCACAAAGTATTCAAACTCTTACTGACGGAGCCATATCTTATGACCAAGCATTACGTACAGCCGCCACAGGTTTTAGTGCGGGCTTTTCAACGTCTGAAATTGAAGGATTAACTCAAGTTGCTAGAGGAGCTGCAACAGCTCTTGGAAGAGATATGCCCGATGCTTTAGATAGATTAGTACGAGGTACTGCAAAACTAGAGCCAGAAATTTTAGACGAATTAGGTATCTTTGTAAAAATTGATGATGCTGTAAGAAAGTACGCAGATAGTTTAGGTAAAACTGCTAGTAGTCTGACTGCTACAGAAAGAAGACAGGCTTTTTTAAATGAGACACTACAGCAAGGAAAATTAAAATTCGGACAAGTAGCAGATACTATAGAGGTAAACACCTATGATAAACTAGCTGCAAATTTTGACAAAATAGCAAAATCAGCACTTAATTTATTTTCAAATGTTTTATCCCCTGTTATAGGTTTCTTAGCTAATAATACGGCTGCTCTTTTAGGTACTTTAGTTTTATTTGGATCTACCTTAGCAAGTAGTATGTTTCCTGCACTTGAAAAGATGGCGGAAAAACAATTACACGTAGCAAACACTACAAAAAAACTTGCTGATGCAGAAGCACAAAGTGGTAAAAAAAGAGCTCAAGCTGCTAAAATTGCTTTTGTAAAAGGCCCTAGCGCTGCTTTAACTGCCGAAGGTAATGATTTTAAAGCAGTAACAGCTTTGAAAAAAGGATTAAAATCGGGTAAAGCTGATGCTAAACTTTTTGAAAAAGCACTTGCTCAAATAAATTCTACAATGAAAAGAACTGCTACTATTGCAAAAAAGAATGACAAGTTAGAAGATAAAGAACATAAAGAAAGAATGAAGCAACTAGAAGCTCAAGAGCAAAAAATTCTAGACGTACAAAAAGCAGAAAAAGGAAGAACAGGAACTTCAGTAAAAGCAGTAAGTCTAGGTCTCGAAGCAGAAGGACAAGAAGGAGTCAGTACAGCTTTAGATGATATAAGAGGCTCGAGTGCGGGACAAGGTTTTAAAAGAGCAAAAGAAGAATTCACCTCTTTTAGAGAAAAAACTAAAAAAGGATATAAGGAGCTTAATAAAGATCAAAAAGGTTTTAACAAGTTTGGGTCCAAATTAATGAGAGGCTTTAAACTTGGAAGCGCTGGAGCAAGACTATTTGGAGCTGCCCTTACAAATGCCATACCTTTTATAGGTCAAATAATATTTGCGTTTGGTCTTCTTACACAAGGATTAAAAAAACTGTTTACCGCTTTAACAAAGCCCACAGAAGCAGAAAAACAATTAGCAGAAATAACTGAAAAACTAACTGAAAAATTAGAACAATTAAAAGAAACAAATGACGGTTTGTTTTCAGGATACTCAGCCCTAGCAATCGAGCAAGCAATAATTACAGCAGGTACTAAAGGTTTAACAGACGAACAGATAGATGCCGCTGTGGCTACAGCAACTCTTATGACAAAGACACAAACCTATGCAAATAATTTAGCCGTTGCCTCTGGAGCTGTTGGCGAATATGCATCAGCCATAGGAAATATGAGAGAAGAGATAGTAGAAGCAGGTTCCGAAGGAGGAATAGGCGCTCTCGTAGGCAACGTTGGAAGAGGGTTCCTAGATGGTGCAAAAGACCTTGTAAAAGGTGTTAAAGATGACGTTGTATCTGCTGCTGTAGCAACAAAAGATTTTGCTGTAAGTACGGTAAATAGTGTATCTGATTCAGTTACAACCGCCGTAGGAAACGCAGGCGATGCTATAGAAGAATTGACAGGAAAGGAGCTTATTCCTACTACTAATACTTTAGACATGGCAGGAGTTGAAAGAAATATAACAAACTTTAAAAATGCAACTATAAATGATTTTGAAGATATTCGGTCAACTTTGGAAGATGCAGGACTGGGAAAGATTATCGACGTTGCTTTTGAAGGAACAACTCTGGAAAAGTTTATAGATTTACAAATGAAAAATGTAGATATGACAAATGGGTCGGTTGTGGCACAAAAAAGTTTAGCAAAGATTATGTCTAGAATACAAGCGAAGTTAGTTCAGAGCTCTAATAACTTAAAAACAAATTCTGATTCTATAAATAAATTTAAAGAGAATACTCAAGATGCAACTTCTTCTTTAAGAACTTTTGCATTAAAAGCTAAAGAATCAAATCAATATACAAAACTACAAAGTAGTCTTACAGACATTACAAATGCAGTGATGGCCTTAAGAACTACAGCTGAGGATAGTGGTGGCGTACTAACTTTTAAAGAGCTTTTAGAAGCGGAAATAGAGAAAAAATCAATAGACCTTAAAGAATTCGGAGTAACTTTAGATGAAGTTGTAGCTAGTGCAGATAGTGGCAAGCCTTTTGACAAATTATCACAGGCTTTAAACTCAGCCGCTCTTGAAGCACAAAATGGTAAAATACAATTAAAAGGATTAAAAGATTCATTAAAAGCATATCAAGATCAATTTAATACAGGTTTAAAGACAGCAGAGTTTACAAGAAGTTTACAAACTTTAAAACAGTTCGGTAAGTTTGAAGTAACAGGAAATCAACAACAAAAAAATGCTCAAGCAGACTTTATAGCCAGAAAAAACTTTTTAAAAGAAGAAGAAAAACAAAAAAATGCAATAGCAGAAAAAGAAGTAGAAATGGCAAAGCTTAATATTGCCATATTAGAAATACAAAATACAGGCAATCAAAAGGTCTTAGATCTCTTAACAGAGCAAAAAGAGGCCTTAGATGGTCAAGTAAGCGCTGCAAAAGCTCTTAATAAAATACAGAGGGGTAAAGGAGATCAAGAAAATACACTCAACTTCTTTAAGAATCAAGATAGTAGAAGATCTCAAGCAATTTCTGCGGCAGGCGAAGGAAAAACAACTCTGGAAAGAAGTCAAAACTTTGCTCAAGCAGGAGGTATGAAAGCCTTAGAGTTAACAGACCAAGATGGCAATCCTTTAGTAAACGAAAAAACAGGAGAAGTTTTAACAAACTTAGCAGGAAAAGCTCAAGCAGTTACTGCACAAATGCAACCCATGTTAGAGAGTTTGAAACAATTAGGGCCAGAAGGAGAATTGGTAGCTGCAATATCTGCCGGTAGTTTAGCAATTGCAGAAGTTTTCGGATCTTTAGCAGATAAGATAACTGCAGGTACAGCTACTACTGCTGATAAGTTAGCTGCAGTTGGAGCCATTATAGGTGGGATTGCAAGTATGCTCGCAGCAAATTCAAAAGCAAAAATAGCTGGAATTGATAAAGAGATTGCCGCAGAAAAGAAAAGAGATGGACAGTCTGCCGCAAGTGTTGCAAAAATTAAAGCAATGGAAGCAAAAAAAGAGCAAAGAGCTAAAAAAGCATTTGAAGTAAATAAAAAATTACAAATGGCACAAATTGTAGTAAATACTGCTTCTGCATACATGGGAATAATGGCAGCTGAAGCAGAGTTCGGAGTTCTTGCTCCAATTATAGCAGGAATTGCTTTAACTCTTGGAGCAGCTCAATTAGCTCTTGTTGCTGGAACTTCTTTCCAAGGAGGAGGTTCGATAGATAAAAGCGGAGGAGGTCCTAGTAAAATAGCTGTAGGATCACGTAGTGCCTCTGTAGACCTTGCAAGAGGACAAAATGCAGGAGGAGAGTTAGCATATGCTAGAGGAGAGCAAGGCATTGGAACAGGTATGACAAACTTTAAGCCGAGAGGAGCTTTTGCAGGCTATAAGCATAGAGCCGGAGGAGGTTACATTGTAGGTGAGCAAGGTCCTGAGTTGTTTATGCCAGAAATGCCAGGCGAAATTATTCCTTCAGGACAAGGTGTCGGAGGACAGACAAATATAAACTTCTCTATTAGTGCAGTAGACTCTACAGGCGTAGAAGATTTATTAATGAATCAAAGAGGGAATATAATCGGAATGATAAGAGAAGCCGCCAATGAACATGGAGAGTTCTTTCTAGAAGGCGTACAGGAGACATCATACTAATGTCAAATTTTGCAGCATTTACTAATATTTTACCAGATCCTAATAATCCTATTGGAGAATCTGGACAAGCTCTTACTACAGGATCAAAAGGTCCTGGATACGCTTCTGTCAAGCTTGCGTCCGAGCATAAAACTATGAATACTCGTACTAACTCGGGAAGATTAGTAAGTAGACAACTTTCTGGTCACAAATGGAATATTAATATTACATATAATCCTATGACTCGAGACGAATTTGAACCTGTTTATACTTTTTTACTTCAAAAAAGAGGTTCTTTAACTCCTTTCTTTATTTCTTTACCTCAATATAAAGCTCCTAGAGATGCTACTTTTGCTGCTTTTGTATTAAATAGTGGAGGAACTCCTAGACACTTTACAGTAGTAGCAAACGCAACGGCAGGTGTTACAAATATTCTTATTAATCATGCAAGTTACGATAAAGATACTAAAGGTAAAGCAAAGCCCGGAGATATTTTTACAATTGAAAGCTCTGATTCAAATCACAAAAAAGTATACCAAGTAACTCGTGTAGAAGATGATGATTATTATGAAACTGGTACTACAGCTCCTTCAGCTACTCAACTAAGAGTACATTTTATTCCCGCACTACAAAGAGATGTAGCACTTGGAGCTGCTTCAAAAGTACATTTTAACGATCCTAAGTTTAGAGTAGTTTTAAGTAATGATATACAAGAATATAACTTAAACATACAAAATTTATATAGCTTTTCCTTGAAGCTAGAAGAGGCCCAACCCTAATGACAATTCGAACTCTTAATACTGCTCTTCAAAATTCTTTAATGAATTATGATCCTTTTGTTGTAGCTCACCTTATTAAATTTGAAAAACCTCAAAGTGTAACGCAATATGGAGGTAGCTTAAACAATATAGCTACAGACTATACTTACATAACAGATGCACAATACGATATAGAATATCAAGATGGGTCTACTTCTACACTTAGCAGTACTCCTCATCCCGCTCAAAAATATAGAGCAAATAAAGTTACTAAGATAGGTACTATAAACGAGAGTATACAAGCAAAAGCTTCTAATATGACTCTTGTTTTAGATGCTGCTAGTTTAGGGGCTTCTGCTTCTATATCTGCTACTTTTACTTCTTTGGAAATGGCTACAAATGTAGATTTATCTGCTGAAGGTTTCCAAGAAGGGGATAAAATACTTTTAACAGGAACAAGTAACTCGAATACTAATCATAATACATATCTTAGAATTGATTCATTTAAAAACGAAGGTAAAACAGTTGCATTTACTCAAATTAGTTCTATATCAACAAACTCAACAGCACAATCTTATACAATTAGTCTCGCCTCAGAAGAAATAAATATACTCTTAGCGGATAAAGGAAGTCCTTCTTATACTAACTATATAAACAGAGAAGTAATAATTTATAGAGTTCATATTAATCCTGAAGATCGTTCTATTGTTGGAACTCCTTATCTTTACTTTAAAGGAATAACAAGCGGAGCCTCTATAAATGAAAAATTAGAATCTTCTGAAATAACATGGACTTTATCAAGTCATTGGGGAGACTTTGTAAGAGTTCAAGGTAGATTAACTGATGATGCCACTCACAGAGCACTAAGAGCAGATGGATCTCCCGATATTAATTCCGTTATTAAACCAGAATACGCAGCAGACCTAGGATTTTTACATGCTAATACTGCAATTAATCATATAGCAACATATAATACGACAGAAATAGAATACAAGCAAGTAGACATTAATGGAGGTTGGTTTGGTGGAAAAAGATTAAAAGGAGTAGAAGTAGATGTTCCTCGTCAAGTTGATTTACAATTTAACTTGCAAGCAAAAATGTTACCTGTTGTCTACGGCGTTAGAAAAGTAGATTCTTTCCCAATATTTGTAGATACAAATAAAAGTAACTCAGCAGAAGTATATAGAACAGACGCAATATGTGAAGGAAAAATAGCAGGAATATTAGATATTTATTTAGAAGATAATAGTACTATTTGCCTAGATGGATTAGACGCTAATACTAGATCGGTAGGCGGCACGGATTTTGATGCAGATACTGTAGAAATAATTTGTGGAGGCAGAATGGATCGAGGAGATACCTTAGCTCATTATAATGCCAACGATTCAACAGCTAATACATATTCTCCTAGTTTTATTGCTGATGACGAGCCTCAGTATAATTCCTATAACGAATATCAAGATTTTTATTTTGACACTACTTATGCTACTTCTGCCACATATACGAGTACTGTTTCAACAGGTGCAACAGGAATTTTACACGAAGGAACTCACACTATAACAAGTCCTTTAAGTGCTAGTTTTACTTTTCATTCCGGTTTATCAAATCAAAAAGCAAACAATACTTTAGTAAGTCTAGCTGCAAATAATAGGTTTAAAGTTCAAAGTACTTACTATACTGGAAAAAATCCTTATTGGGGACCTGCACATAGGCTATTAGATACTGCTTACGCTGTTGGTAAATACTTAATTAAAGACGGAGAAACAACTCTACCAGACTTAAAGTTTGTAGTTAGAGGAAGAGATCCAGAATGTTATAATTATGACTATAGTTATAAACAGGATTCTAGTCAAAGTAACGATGCAATATCCTTTTTTAATTTGGGGAATACTGTAACTTTAAAGAAGGTTAATGGAGGAGCTACAGGACAAACCGCAGGACTTGCCGACATCTCAGTAACTATTATAGATAAATGGTCGACTTTTGATTCGGATGGAAACAGTGATCATAGGTTCAGATTTTCAACTCCTCCAAATCTTGGAACAACTACTTCTTTTTATATGGAAAGAGCAATTAGTGATAGTATTACTAAAAAATGGTATATGCAGTCTTGGGACCATGCTGAACACACGGGTACAGTACCAGAGAATCTTTTTTCTGCAAGTTTTTCACAAGCCGCAGGAACCAGTATAGGCAGAAAATTTACTTTTAGTAATCCTTCGAGTTCTCTACAGTTTGCTCTAAATCACTCGTCAAAAATCATAGGAGTTTACAGCAGCTCTAACGAAGGCCTACTAGCTTCGAGTTATGCAGATGGTACATATACAAGTAGTGGAAATATTTTAGACAATATTACAAGATTTACTTCTAGTGGAAGCATAAGCAGAGTTTACGTAAAAAATGCAATTAAGCTAGAAACAGGTGCAAGTGATGTTGATAATTATTATAATGGCAATACTATTATTGTTACCGATGGGCAAGGAGCTGCTCCTTATATACAAGAGAGAATAATTATAGATTATGATGGAGCTACTCGAACTGCCATTGTTGATTCTCCTTTTGATTGGAATTATATGCCTACTACAACGACTAAATATGCGGTAGGTTCTATAGGGGATAAAAGAGTAACTATTAATCCCGCCATGCAGCTGCTGGATTATATGTCTAATAAAAGATATGGAAAAGGGTTATCAATAGAACAAGAAATTGATATAGAAACTTGGAAATCTGCAGGCAGAGAGTGTGACACACGTTCAGAAGTAACAGTAATACTTTCTAGTAGTAGTGGTGATGTATCTCATGGAAATGTTTATAGATACCCTGCCTCAGGAACAGCACAATTTATAGGAACAGTGAAACCCCAAGTTAGTCCTGTTGACGGATCAACCGTAAGCAGTATTACTTATACAATAGGATCTACATCTTATAAGCAAGTAGTATTTACTGATGTAGTAGGAAAGCTTGGCACTAAATGGAACAGTTGGAAAAGTTTTGAGTCTGGAGAGCCTTACTGGGATAATGGAAAGTTTTGGTATGGAACAGGAAGCATTGTTGCAACCGTACCAACTATTGGAAACTCAAATGGTATTACTCTCTATGCAGTAGGATCTGCAACTTCTTCCTCAATCTCTGTAGATACAACTACGGCATCCGCAAATGGTAATCCTATAGTTAAAGCTTATAGTACTCTTAACTCTACTTTTTCTGATTCTGGATACTCGTTATATGATTCTGATGATGTAAAGTATTGGAGATATTTAGGCTGGGATGACTCTGCGCAAAGAAATGTTACTCGCCATCAAATGAATCAAGTTGTAGATACTAAACTACCCTTATTTGACAATATAAATAAAATGCTTTCGCAATTTAATGGTATTTTACGATACACAGGCGGTAAATATCAGTTAGAAGTTAAAAGTAAAAAAGGCACTGCACATAATGCAGAAAAAATTTCTAATGAAGATATTATTGGAACTATTAAACTATCCGATAAAGGCTTAAAAAACAGTAAAAATTATGTTAGTACTTCAATTATAGACCCTAACAATAAGTTTGAGGGTAGAAGTATATCATTCTTTAACTCTACTTATTTAAAAGAAGATAAAGGTATACAGAAAAAAGGCCAGCTTAGTGTGCCTGGAATTACTAATTATTTTAATGCTAGATTCAATATTAAACAATTTCTAGATGAGTCTCGTTATGGTTTAACTGTTCAGTTTACTATGGCTCCTAGAGGATTGCTTTTGGTTGCGGGCAGCATTATAGAGTTTACGTACCCTAGATTTGGATACACTTCAAAAGCCTTTAGAATTACAAATCTCAACTTTAAAAAGGACGGCACTGTAGATGTAACTGCAGACGAACATAATGATAATGCATATGTTATTGAAGAAGCAGGAAATGGTTTAGGTATAGTAGAAGAGCCCGGAGCTGGACAAGCTCCAGAACCTTTAGCAATTCCTGAAAGACCAACAGGCCCCTTAAATGCTAGTCAAACAAATCAAGGAGAAGTTATTCTTACTTGGACAAATAGTGCAAGTTTTAGTAGTGCGACTCATGAAGTACAAATATGGAGAAGTAGTCATAATAACTTTGCACATACCGACGGTTCAGGAAACCTTAGTCGGACTTTAGCAGGCACTTCTACTACTAATGTTTATCATGATCCTATTAGTGAGGGCACAGGTGCTCAAACACGCTACTACTGGATTAGGTACATGGTGCGTACTCCTGCAAAAAATATAGCAGGTTCTTTATTTAAAAATGTACCTTCTTTATTTTTCCCCAATACTTCTGATACAAATTTTACAAACGGAGAGGGGGTAACAGGAATAGGTTTAGCAAGTCATGCTATAAGAGGTCTAAAATTAGATCCAGGCACCACTGTTAGTTTTATTTACAATGAAGATGGAGACGCTGTTACGGGACCTTCTGCCTCAACAGTAATTCAATCTAGTAGAACTAATACAGGAGGTACTGAGAGTTTTGTTTGGAAAAGAAAAAAGAATGGAGAATCAGAAACAGTAATAAGCGGACAAACTGGTTCTAGCCTTACATATACACCTGATAGCAATTTTTCAAAAATGCCGGAAAAAATAACCTGTACTATGACTGACACTGTAGGATCTGAAACTTTTACAGCTTCTGATTTTATAATGTTTACAGGAACAAAAACAGTTGTTAATGGTGATCCTGGTATTAATGGTTTTACTATATCGTCTTCTGCAGGTTCTTTTAATTTCAGTGCTAGTTCGGCAGGTGCCGTAAGTAGTCCCGGATCCTTTAGTAGTACATTTACTGTTAGACAGGGTAATACAACTTTTGTCTATGATCAAACACCTTCTTACTCCGCTAATAGCTATAGAATTGGTAGTTTTGCAAACGTAACACCTACAGGTTCTGTTGTTCCTCAGCTCAGTACTCAAGGTTCAGCACCTTACAGTGCCATGATTACTATTCATGCTACTACTGGAACCTTTTTAACAGGTACTTCTGTAATTCAAAGCACTTTTGATGTTCCTATTATTGATAATAGCAATGGAGCAACTATTGCCGTATTTAGATTTTCTCTGTCTAAAAGTTTAAATGGTCCTACAGGAGCTGCCGGTGTTAAATCTGCTCTTATATATGCTTATCAAAGATCTTCGTCAGCTTTAACAAGTAATCCAGGAGCTGTTACAGTAAATTTAAATACAGGGAAAATTACAACAAGTAGTTTAGCAAATGGTTGGTATAAGTCAATAGAAGATGCCTCTGGAACTAATCCTTTATATATAACAGCAGCTACAGCTGCGGGAACAGGTAGCACTGATACAGTCCCAGCTAATGAGTGGTCAGGTCCTGTTATCTTTTCTACTAATGGATATACTTGGACTAAGTACGGTACCGATGCCAGTGGATCGGGATTAACAGATACATATAATCCAGGAACTACTAAGTTTATAGGTATGTCGTTTAATAATACGACAGATACAGAAAGCACAACAGCTTCCGACTATATATGGTCTAGATTGGAAGGTGAAAACGGAATTACTTACTATACTTGGATTAAATATGCTACAGACATTAATGGAACTAATCTAACGAACACTTATCAAAGTGGAGTTACTACTCATGTCGGGTATGCCTACAACAAGACATCTGCTACAGAAAGTACTACAGCATCTGATTATACTTGGAGCAGGCTAGAAGGTATTAATGCAGATAATAAATATACTTGGGTTAAGTATGGAACTAATTCATCTGGAGCAGGTTTAACAGATACCTACAGTGCTGGTACAACTACTTTTATAGGTATGTCGTTTAATAATACGAGTGCTTCAGAAAGTACAACAGCTTCAGATTATACTTGGACGAAAATAGAAGGAGAAGACGGTGTACCTAGCTATACTTGGGTTAAGTATGGAACAAGTATTGTAGGAGCAGGTCTAACAAATACTTTTGTTGCAGGTACTACTAAGTTTATAGGTATGTCTTTTAATAACACAACTGCTTCAGAAAGTACTACAGCATCTGATTATACTTGGAGTTTAATAGAAGGAACAGACGGTTCCAACGCAAAAACTACTAGCTTAAGTTCTAGCTCTCTAATTTTTGTAAAAGCTCAAGACGGAACTTTGAGCCCTTCTAGCATTACAATAACAGCTAATAATCAAAACACTACAGATGATGGAGCATGGTCAACGTCTGCAGGAACTTTATCGAGTACAAACAATTTACATACTGCCGCAACTACAACAGTTACTTCTGCAAATTTTCAGGACGGAATGATAGTAAAATATACTTTACACTCCGATGACGGAAGTGTAGAAGATTTTGTAACTTTAAAACAAGTAGATGAAGGTTCCGGCACTGTTCAAGCAATACTTTCAAATCCTGCTCATGTTTATGCCGCTTCTTCAACAGGAGCAGTTACTAACACTGGAGGCAGTGGTACAACAATTAGAGTTTATGAAGGAGCAACTGAGTTATCTTTTGTTACTACTACTCCTGGAGCAGGTCAATGGAATGTTTCTGTAGGTAATACTGCAAATATAACTGAAGGTGGAGTTACTGATTCAGGTAACTATTGTACTATTGGTAGTCACACAGGCGTTGCAACAGACACAGATAGTTACATAATTACTTATACTATTACGGGTAAGACTCGTAATGGTACTACATTTACTTCATTTACTCAAGATCAAACTTTAACAAAATCTAAGGCAGGTACTGCAGGCTTTAACTCAGCAACTGTATTTATTTATAAAAAAACCAACTCTACAACGGAAACAACTAAACCTTCAGGAAATACTACATATGATTTTGATGATGGAGGAGTTACTTTTACCACTGCAAATGGTTGGACTTCAGAAATTCCTAACAATAGTAATAAATATTTATGGATTCGTCAAGCTACTGCTGCGGCAGTGGCTGATAGTGATACTATAGCAGACACAGAATGGTCTACCGATGCAACTATGATAGCACAAGTAGGTACGGATGGAGTTAGAGGAGGAGGAGTTTTTACTTTTGAAGAGAGCACAGAAGGAAATATAAGTGCTCAAAATGTTTTAGATTGGGTATCTGGAAGCGTTAGCAGTACTGCCGCTGCTGCTGTAGCCGCTGCTGTGATAGCGGCTGCTTCCGACTCCACAATAAGACCAAATGATAGAATAACTGTTACTGACAATAGTGCCAATAAAGCGGCTACTCGTGTTTATACAGGAGGTTCGGGAGGAGTAGCTCAAACTTCTAGTGCAAGTGTTTCTAGTAATTATTATAGTTCCGTTGTTGTAGAAACGTTTGACGGAAGTGTGATTGTTGATGGTACACTAAGTGCAGACAAGTTAGCAGCAAATACCATTATAGGTAATGGTATAAAAGTTGGTAGTACATTAGAGCTAGCAAATACTGGAGAATTTTACACTACTAATAAGAATGCTTATACTTCTACAAATGCAGGCTTCTTCTTGGGGTATACATCATCCGCATATAAGTTAAATTTAGGAAATGCTAGTAATTTTATTAAGTGGGATGGTACAAATATGACTGTTGCAGGCACTATTGCTTTAAGTAGCACTAGTACAATAGATGGTGTAGCAGCTAGTGTTGTAAATACGTACGGTACTACCGCAGGCGTAGAAGTCAATCCCTCAGGAAACAGTAGAGCCTTTATGGATAATAAGGGTTTATTAATAGTAGATAGTGGTAACACCAAAAGAGTAAAGATTGGAGATCTTTCGAACTTATAATACCATGGAAAAAATATATCTTGACATAACACCCCAACTTAGCTATAATTCTGTAATGGAGGAAATCAAATGACAGCAGCCCGTTACGACCTAGTCATCG